>Ga0306921_10000987_pt1 | contig 27023 bp, 28 predicted proteins | sample sta12Cox44000080_FD_203760 | JGI IMG/M metagenome (GOLD analysis project Ga0306921, IMG submission 203760) | Lab enrichment of tropical soil microbial communities from Luquillo Experimental Forest, Puerto Rico - statoxic.12C.oxic.44.000.080 (v2)... | ecosystem: Environmental > Terrestrial >...
GCGGTCGCCGATTCGACCAAGCTCGAGGGTTACACCGACGCGTTCGACACCGTCGTCGACAGCGGCATGTTCCACTGCCTCGACGACGACGGCAAGCGCAGCTATGCCGAAGCGGCGCACCGGGCCACCAGACCGGGCGCCACCCTATTGCTCAGCTGCTTCTCCGATGCCAACCCGCCCAACGATGAGTTTCCGCGGCCGGCGGTGTCCGAGCAGACGCTGCGCGACGTTTTCGGCGGCGCGGGCTGGGATATCGAATCGCTGGAGCCCGCCACGGTGCGCCGCGAGGTCGACGGGAATGAAATCGAAATGGCGTTCTGGTACGTCCGCGCGCGGCGGTGCTAGGTATGGCCTTCGGCGTGCCCAACGACTCGGCAGTGTCGCGAACCGGGCAGTATCCCGGCTGTTAGCTGGTGAGTTACCGGCTGCCTGCAATACGTGTAATTTTGGACTTTCAGGCCCGGAGTCGTCCATTGCCAACCCATTTGGCCGTCAGAAAGCAAGGGAACTATGACCGTCGCTCGTGCCGAACTGGCTCGGCAGTTTTACTTTGGCGACGACGCGGTGTTGTTGGTCATGGACACCGATGGGGTGACGGCTTTTCTCTCGACGTTGGTTCGTGCTCAGCAACAGGGGACTTCGCGGCTGGAGTGCGGCGGGACGGTTCACGAATTCCTCATTCAGCCCGGTGCCGCCGACGTCGAGCTGCACGACGATCGTGCGGTGTGGCGGCTCGACCATGCCAAGGCCGCGGAGATCATCGAGTTGTTGACGGCAATGACGCAGAGCACCACGGATGCGGGTCATTACTACGTCGACATCTCGACACCGGCTGAGACGCTGGTGTTGTCACGCAACGAACACATCTAACGGCAGCGCTTCCGGTCACCGGCGCTGAGACCTGTTGGCAGGAAACAGCTGTGACCCCCGTGCTACTCGAAATCTCGAGGGTCTTCCCAAGGTTCGTCTTCTCCCAGGATGGGGAGATGATGGGGGATGCTGTGCGGTGGGTGAATGACATGGGGTCCTATCGGCGCGGCCGGTCCGCCCGGGATCATCGGCATTCCCCCACCCCTTGGCGCCACCGGTTCGGAAGCCGCCGGTGCTTCAACCGGTGGCGGTGGTACCGGACGCGGCGCGGGTGGGGGCTGAGGGGCCGGCGCAGCCGATGGAGCGGGTACAGGCGCGGGCGCCTTGGGCGCTGCTTCACCCGTGTGCGACGGTAGCTGGCCGATCTGGATGTTCTGCCATTCGGAGAACTTGGTGTCGTGTGGGTTGTAGTCCCAGTGCGGGTTGTGCCACTGGTTGGTGCCCGGGTCGTATCGCCACTCGCCGCCCTTGCCATCCCACAGACTCAGGCCACCCTTGGCTTGTTCGCTCGGGCGACTGGCGGGTCCTACGGTCAGGTCACCGCCAACCGGAGGATGGACGCGGTCGGGCGGCAAACCGCGAGCCGGCGGAGGCGGCGGCGGATCGGGTTCGGGATTCGGGGCGTCTTTAAAGCTGTGACGGTCAACGGGCTGAACTCTGTTGTGCTTGTCACCGACGATGTTGTCGTGGGGACCAGACTCGTCATGGAAAGTGAGGCCGTCGATGTCCTTCGTAGCGGCGGTGATTTGCGCGCTGAGCAGATGATCGCTGGCGAGCAAGGCGGCAACACGATGGCGAATGAAACTGGCATGCCCCTGGGCCGCTGCAAGACGTGCTGCCCGAAACTCAGCGGCACCGCCGCGTGAGCGGTCGGTGACGGAATAGTCCTCACCGACATCAAACCCATCCGAGCGGGCATCCTTTACGGCCTCTAACACTCCCTCTTTGCCGGCCTGCAACTGCCGGCCGCCACGAAGGGCGATGCCAGCCGCTCCGTGCAACTGGTCAGACGCGTCGCGGACCCGCACCAGGTCGCCGTAGGAGCGTTCCTGTGCGGCCGTGGAGGACTGACCTTCCCACCGCGCGCCTCCAGGAGTCGACATCCGCTCGTGAACCTCAGTGAAGGCCTGTTCCCAGACGTTGGCAGTACGCGTCCAATGCTGTGCCGCCTCCTGCAAATACGCGGTGTCCAAGGTCTGCACTTGTGACAACGTCGGCAGCGCTGATCCCGGCGCCATCCGGCTACACCAACACCCGGCTCATCGACCGAAACTGCGCTGCCGAGCTGGCTTCGTTCTGGCCGTAGCCGGTAGAACCTATGGCCAGTTTGGTGGCCGTAGCCTGCATCCGGGACGCGCATCTGATTCCGGCCGCGGCGATCTGCAGATGGGCGGCGTTGACCGCAGCCGAGCTGGCCAGCACTGACGATCGCGCCTCCGTCGGCGCGGTGTTGCCGGCAAGGAGGCCCGCCGATGACTCGCACAAGCCAGCTTGCACATGCAGATCAGCCTCGCTGACCTGCAGCTCGACATCGGCCCGGGGCGACTCCATATGCGAAGCCTAAGGCCGACGCCCGATGAGCACAGTTCACCCGGGGAGCTTTCAACGCCCTTCCAGCCCGACCATTAACCTGTACCGGGTGAATCGCTCGACCCTCGACATCAATGCGGCCTCCATCCGCGAAGTGTGCGATGCCGGCCTACTCGCCGGCGCGGTGACGATGGTCTGGCGGCACGGAGAACTGCTGCAGGTCAACGAGATCGGCTACCGGGACGTCGACGCCGGCCTGCCGATGACGAGGGACACGCTGTTTCGCATCGCGTCGATGACGAAGCCCGTCACGGTCGCGGCGGTGATGAGCCTGGTCGACGAGGGCAAGCTGGCGCTCAAAGACCCGGTGGTGCGGTGGGCGCCGGAGCTGTCCGACGTGCGGGTGCTGGACGACCCGCGCGGCCCGCTGGACCGGACGCATCCGGTAAACCGGGCGATCCTGATCCAGGATCTGTTGACCCACACCAGCGGCCTGGCCTACGCGTTCTCGGTGTCCGGTCCGATCTCGAAGGCCTACATGCGGCTGCCGTTCAACCAGGGGCCGGACGCCTGGCTGAGCGAGCTCGCGAAGCTGCCGCTGGTGCATCAACCGGGCGACCGGGTCACCTACAGCCACTCCATAGATCTGTTGGGCGTCATCGCCGCCCGCATCGACGACAAGCCGTTCTACCAGGTTCTCGAGGAACGGGTCCTGGGTCCGGCAGGCATGCCCGACACCGGATTCTTCGTCTCCGCAGAGGCACGGCGACGGGCCGCGACCATGTATTCGCTCGACGACAACGAACAGTTGCGGCACGACGTGATGGGGCCGCCGCACATCAAGCCGCCCTCCTTCTGCAATGCCGGCGGCGGGTTGTGGTCGACCGCCGACGACTACCTGAGGTTCGTGCGGATGCTGCTCGGCGACGGGACGGTCGATGGCGTGCGGGTGTTGTCCGCCGAGTCGGCCCGGTTGATGCGGACGGACCGGCTCACCGACGAACACAAGCGACACAACTTCCTTGGGGCGCCCTACTGGGTTGGCCGCGGGTTCGGGTTGAACCTGTCGGTGGTGACCGATCCGGCGAAGTCCGCACCGCTGTTCGGGCCCGGCGGGCTCGGGACGTTCACCTGGCCCGGCGCCTACGGAACGTGGTGGCAGGCCGACCCGTCCGCGGACCTGATCCTGCTGTATCTGATCCAGAATCTGCCGGACCTGACCGTTGACGCTGCCACGGCCGTCGCGGGTAACACGTCGCTGGCGAAACTCCGCACGGCGCAACCGAAGTTCGTCCGCCGCACCTATCAGGCGCTCGGGCTCTAGCACTATGGTCGATTACCCACCTGACGGCATCACCGGGCAGCGAGTGGTGTTGCGCCCGCCCGTGCTCGACGACGCCGGCGCACTCTTCCAAAGGGTCGCCCGCGATCCCGAGGTCACCAAGTATCTGCTGTGGGCGCCGCATCCCGACGTGGCGGCAACGCGGCGGGTGATCACCGAGAAAATGAATGTCAGCGACGACGAGCGGACCTGGGTGATCGAGCTGAAGCACAGCGGCGACGTCGTCGGGCTGACCAGTTGCCGGCGGACGGTGGGCCACTCGGTCGAAATCGGTTACTGCCTGGGTCGGCGGTGGTGGGGCAAGGGTTTGATGTCCGAGGTGCTCGGCTTGCTGCTGGACGCGCTGGAGGCCGATCGACACGTGTATCGCGTCTGGGCGACCTGCAGCCCCGACAACGAGCGCTCGAAGCGGTTGCTGGAGGGCGCCGGTTTCGCCCTGGAGGGGCGGCTCGCCCGCCACGCCGTCTACCCCACCATGGGATCCGAACCGCAAGACAGCCTGCTCTACGCCAAGGCGCTACGGTAGCTCTTGCTTTCGGGTGTGCATCCAGCGCGGAAAATCGCCGAAATTCGTGCCCTGAGCCCACACTCGAGGCCGTAGTTTGTTCGTGATGAACGGCGGCACACCGAGGAGCACCGCGGCGGACATGCGATGAGCGTTCGTAGCGGGCCGACCTGGCTCACCCGCAATTTGGTGGTGCTGTCGCTGGTGTCGTTGCTGCAGGATGCGGCGAGCGAGTTGCTGTACCCGCTGCTGCCGATTTACCTGACGGCCGTTCTCGGCGCACCCCCATCGGTCGTCGGGGCGGTGGAAGGCGCCGCGGAGGGCGCGGCGTCGCTCACCAAGGTCGTGTCGGGCCCGTTGGGCGACCGGTTTGCCCGCCGCGGCCTGATCGCGACCGGCTACGGGATGGCGGCCCTGGGCAAGCTCATCGTCGCCGCCGCCGGTGGATGGCCCGCGGTGCTGGTCGGGCGGGTCGTCGACCGTTTGGGCAAGGGGCTCCGGGGTGCGCCGCGTGACGCGTTGCTCGTTGACGGCGTAAAGCCGGCCGAGCGTGGTCGCGTTTTCGGGTTCCACCGCACGATGGACACGCTCGGCGCGGTCATCGGACCGCTGCTCGGACTGGCCGGATACGAGCTGTTTGATCACCAGATCCGTCCTGTGCTCTTTATTGCCGTGATCCCCGCTGTGCTCAGCGTGTTGCTGATCGCCTGGGTCCGTGAACGACCGAGGGACCCGCCGCCGGCGGCCCGGTCGTCGATCTTCGCCGAGACCCGGCGGCTACCCCGCCGATACTGGGGCGTCGTCTCATTCCTGGTCGCCTTCAGTATCGCCAACTTTCCCGACGCGTTGCTTTTGTTGCGGCTCAAGCAGATCGGCTTCTCGGTGGTCGCCGTCATCCTGGCCTACGTCGGCTACAACGCGGTGTACGCACTGGCGAGCTTCCCGGCGGGAGCGCTTGCCGACCGTTTCGGCCGGCCCGTGGTGTACGGCGTCGGGCTGGCATTCTTCGCGGTCGGCTACCTCGGTCTGGGCATCACTACGGACACGGCGACCGCATGCGGGCTGATCGTCGTGTACGGACTCTTCACCGCCTGCTATGACGGCGTCGGAAAGGCTTGGGTCTCGGGGCTTGTCGGCGCCGAGCTACAGTCCAGCGCGCAGGGCGTCTTCCAGGGCCTGAGCGGGTTCGCGATGCTCGCGGCGGGCCTTTGGGCCGGCTTCCTGTGGGGCGCCGACGGGCGGCTGCCACTGCTGGTCTCGGGTGTGATCGGCGCGGTGTTCGCTGCCGTGCTGCTCGGCGCCGGGGTCACTAGGCGTTGATTTGGGTTTCGGTACCAGCGGCACCGCCGCCAACGGGAACAGCCCGCAAAGCGCCCAGGCCGCCGGATACGCGGCCGCCATGATCAGTGCCCCGAACAGCGGGGGTCCGGCCGCTGCCATCAGCCGCTGGGTGGTGTTCTGTATGCCCAAGGCGCGCCCGCTCCAAAACGGCCCGGCCAACTCGGTGATTGCGGTGGCCTCCAACCCGTTGTCGAGCACCGCGATCACCGAAATGGCGACCATGAGCAAGACGTCGTAGCCCGAACCACTGCTGTCCGTGAGGGCAAGCAGGAACATGAGCACCGCGGCGGCGATGGCGATTGTGCGGACGGGCCGCATCCGCGAGCCGACGCGATCAGACCAGCGGCCGACCGCGATTCGCCCGACCGCTCCCAGCATCTGAGTGAGGGTGATCAAACCGCCGGCGGCCGCCACCGACCAGCGATGGTGATGCATCAGCCAAACGAGCATGAACGTCACGGTGACCGTCTGCGGCATCATCATCAGGCCCGCCACCGCGTGGATTCGCCACAGCACAAACGATCCGCGATACGGGCTGGCCAGTTCCCCCTCGGTCGCCGCCTTGCGGGATTTCCGCGGCGGATCGACGATCCCGAGCCCGCTGGCCACCGCCGCCAGCGTGCACATCAGCGCGAGAAACATCAGTCCCGCGCAGGGGCCGCGTTGGGCCAGCTCCGGTATGACCAGCGCGCCCAAGGCGATTCCCAATGGCTGCGCGGTCTGGCGGATTCCCATTGCCAGGCCGCGTTGCCGCGGCGGGAACCACGCGGCAACCAGCCGGCCGCCGGCGGTGTTGCAACTGGCCGCGGCCATCCCGCCGAGGAACAGATAAATGCCCACCCACACCATCGAGTGGGCCGACGCCGCGGCGTAGGCCGCAGCCGCGGTGAGCGCCGAGCCCGCCATCAACACGGTCCGTTCGCCAACGCGATCCACCACGCAGCCCCACAAAATCAGCGTCACCACCATGCCCCAGCTGGGCATCGACGACAGCAGGCCGGCTTCGGTCAGCGGAATGCCGCGGCGAGCCTCCAGCGAAGGGATCAAGAACGCAACGCCATTGATGAACAGGAAGGAAGTTGCCGTTACCCCCAACGAGATGATCATGATCGACCAGCGCGCACCCGCGCCGAGCCGGAACACGGTGCCCGTTTCCGTCAGCATCCACCCATGGTGGCACCGCCAGAGCTGTAACTTATTGAACGCTAAGGCAATTGCTAGCCGGCACTTAAGTTCTGAACATCGATCTTATCTTGCGTATAACGCCGAAACATGTTGTGCGCCTTGATGTTTAGATCTTAACCCCGGCTTCGTCGAATACGCACATTCACAGTTAGAATATAGTTACCTCTCAGGACCCACCGGAACGATGTACCCAGGATCCAATCCAGGAAGATCACTAGCTGATGAATGACGCTGCGAAGCAGACCGCGAAAGAGGCCGCGACCAAGGTACCGGCCGTCACGCTGGGCTTTTGGGTCATCAAGATCTTGGCGACCACATTGGGTGAGACCGGCGGCGACACCGTCACGATGTCCATCTTCCACGCTGATACGCACAAGAATTGGGGGTATCTGCTTGGCGTCACGATTTTCGGCGGCGCGCTGGTTGCGCTGGTCGTCGCGCAGATCCTCGCCAAGCGTTTCCATGCGTCGCTCTACTGGGCGACGATCGTGGCCTCGACGACGTTCGGCACAACATTGGCCGATTTCGCCGACCGGTCGCTGGGGATCGGCTATACGGGTGGATCGCTGCTGCTTTTGGCTTGTCTGTTGGCTACCCTGGGACTTTGGCGGTGGTCGCAGGGAACGGTATCGGTAAGCACCGTCTCGACGCCGAAAGTCGAGGCGTTCTACTGGGCGACCATCACCTTCTCGCAGACGCTGGGCACCGCGCTCGGCGATTGGCTCGCCGACACGCGCGGACTCGGTTACGAACGAGGCGCATTGGTGTTCCTGGCGGGTCTTGCCGTGGTCGTCGCCTTGTATTACTGGACAAGCGTTTCACGTGTCGTTTTGTTTTGGGTCGCATTCATCCTGACCAGGCCTCTGGGCGCGACCGTGGGGGACTTCATCGACAAGCCGGTCGACGACGGCGGCCTGGCCCTGAGTCGCCCGCTGGCCTCGGCGGTCATCGCAGCAATTGTCGTGGCGTTGGTCATCGTCCTGCCGCAACGCGCCGGACGCCACCCCGCCGGCACGAAAGACAAGGCGGCAGAAGCCCAATAGCTTCAGCGTTTTGGCGGCGACCGCCTACGCGTCTTCGGTGACCGCCCGCGCCACGCGATCGCCGTTGAGGGCCCCACTCAGTGACGAGGCATCCGCCGGGATCTCGAAGGCGGGGAACGCGGAACCGACCGCGGCCGTCGCCGCGTTCCGTTGGGCCTCCATGCGTGCCAGCGCGGCCTCGGTGAACACCGACAAGCCGAGGTCGTGGTTGTATCCGTGGATTTCCTTGACGTCGAGCTGGGCGAGGAAATAAACGATCTCCTTGGAGACCACCTGACCCGGGACGAGCACCGGGAAGCCGGGCGGGTAGGGCACCACGAACGTGGTGGATACCAGCCTCCTCCCTTCGGCCAGCCGTCGCCCGGCCGTGCCGATCTGCACGTACTCGCGGTCCGACTCTTCGTACCCCGCGTAGAAGGCCGACCGCATGTCACCGAACGAACAGGCGTCGACGGGACGAAAGGCACTGTCGAATTCGCTGAAGTCTGGCAGGTGCGGCAGATCCTGGGTGATCTCCTCGACTCGGCGCTCGTGCAGCGCCCAGTCGGCCGAGCTGGCGGCCTGCTTCTCCCGGTCGAAATCGGTGGCCACCCGCCGCAGCACGTCGAGCAGATGGTGCACGCTCGACCACGTGACGCCGATGGTGAAGATCAACAGCACGCTGTTGATCGAGGTCTTGTTGATCTGGATGCCGAATCGGTCCATCAGGATCTTCTCGCGGAAGTCGTACCCGTTCATTCCGGTGTTGCCGAGGAACAGGGTGACCCGCGTCGGGTCCAGCACGAACTGATCGGAGCGCCAGGCCTCGTTCCACTCCGCCAGCGCGCCTTGCATGACCTGGCGGTACGAGCTGACCGCAGAGTGCCGGAACTCCTCGGGCACCAGGTCTGACTCGTCGAGGATGCGGAACCACTTGCTGATCAGCCGGTCTTTGCGGACGCGGCCCCGGAAAACCAGCGCCATGTCGTAGACCTGCCGGACCAGCTGGAATCCCTCGATGTCGACCTGCCGGCGCGCCAGGTCCAGCGAGGCGAGCAGCTGCTGGTTCGGTGAAGTCGAGGTGTGGGTCAAAAATGCCTCACCGAATGCGTCGCGGGCGCGCGAGTTGAAGTCCTGGTCGCGGACGTGGATCATCGACGCCTGCCGAAACGCCGATAGCGACTTGTGCGTGGAGTGCGTCGCGTACACCCGGACTCGCGCGCGGGCGGGGTCTGGAAGCAGCCGGCGATCAACCCACTCCGACCTGTCGGCCCCCTCCATCGACGCGGCCCAATCCCGGTACTCCGCAGCGTATTCCGGGGACGCCAGCATTTGCTCGAGGCGCTCGGCGGACACCATTGCGGTCCGCTGCCGGGCCCACGGCACCGCGGTCGCGAACGCATACCACGCCTCGTCCCACAGAAAGCAGATGTCCGGCTTGATCGCCAGCACTTCCTCCATGACGCGACGGGGGTTGTAGACGACGCCGTCGAAGATGCAGTTGGTGAGCAGCAGCATGCGTACCCGGTGCAGCTGTCCGGCCGCCTCGAGGTCCAGCAGCGCCTTCTTGATGGTGGTCAGCGGCACCGCTCCGTAGATCGCGAACTGCGGCAACGGATACGCGTCCAGATACAGCGGGTATGCGCCGGCGAGCACCAGGCCGTAGTGGTGCGACTTGTGGCAGTTGCGGTCGATCAGCACAATGTCGCCCGGCCGGGTCAGGGACTGTACGACGATTTTGTTGGCGGTCGACGTGCCGTTCGTGACGAAGTAGGTGTGGTCGGCGTTCCACGTTTTCGCTGCCTTGTCCATCGCCTTTTTGATGTTGCCGTGCGGGTCCAACAGCGAGTCCAGGCCGCCCGAGGTGGTTGAGGTCTCGGCCATGAAGATGTTGCGGCCGTAGAACTCCCCCATGTCCTGCAGCGACTTCGAGTTGAAGATGCTGGCGCCTCGCGCGACCGGAAGAGCGTGGAATTGTCCGACCGGCGCCGACGCATATGCGCGCAGGGCGTCGAAAAATGGTGTGGAGAACCGGTTCCGCAAGCCCGCGATCACCGTGCTGTGCAGATCGGTGACGTCGTTGAGCCGGTAGAACGTCCGGTCGTAGACGTCCGGCTCGCCTTCGCTGCCCGCCGCGATCGACTCGTCAGTGAGCAGGTAAAGGTCGATACGCGGCCGCAGCTCCCTGATCCATTCGCCGCATTCCACCCAGTCCTGGGCGGAGTCGGGCACGACGACAGCGCCCTCTGAGTCGTTGGGTCCCAGCAGCGCGTTCATCAACGGCAGCCGGTCGTGTGACCGCAGCGGTAGGTCGTGGCGGATGATCGCCGCCTGGATCTCACCGTTCAGCGCAACCGCGGTGATGGCGTCCTCGATGCTCGTCACCACCAGCAGCTCGTACTGCATGTCGTCGGACGGGCAGCGCAACGCGCTCAGGCATTCGGCCAGGCAGTCAGGAGCCGTGGTCGGGGCATCGTCGGCGAGCAGCACGGTGTAGAACTGCTGCTGTTTGGCCGAGGCCACCAGCTCCTGGTCGGCCAGCGGCGCAGTCGTGTCGAAAAGCCCTGCGCGGTCGCCGTATTCACTGAGCAGCCGCACGGCCAGCGACACCTCCTCGCTGAGCCGCACCGTGGAAAGAGCCTCCAGATGAGCCCGGAAGACCGCCAGATTCTCCGCTCCGGGATACAGCCAGTACCGCTCGTAGGCGCCGATGCGGTCCATCAGCCGCTTGACTTTGGCGATGTCGTGCGTCTTGTCCAGCCCGGCGAGGTCGACCTCGGCCAGGTGACGGCAGGCGTCGTCGAGCAGGTTCCACGTGTCCAGGCGCGTGTAGGACGGGTTGGCGACTGCGGCCAGCGCGGAGACGCGCAGTCGTCGCGGGTGGGCACTGTCTCGATTCATCCCGCTATTGTGTCCCGCCCGCGGGCGATGCGGGAAACATTTCTCCGAGGTCGGTCAGTTCTCCGGCTCGTCATCGACGTCGTCACCGTCGACGACACGCCGATTGGCCCGGGTGGCTTCCATCCATCGCAGCACCGGAAGGTCCCGGCTGCGAGCCGGCAGGTCGGTGACGTCGGTGAGCGAGCGCACCACGGCCTGCGTCAGGCCCATGATGGCGGCCATCACCGGCAGCAGCGGTTGCAGCGGCTTGGCCGCCGAGCGGACCGTGCTGATGCGGCGGGCCACGATCAGGCGTTCGACCGAGTGATACAGCCAGGCGCCCGCGCCCAGCGCGTAAATCGCGAGCGCCGACGCGACGACGGTCCACCCGTAGGCGGCGCAGATGACGGCGCCCATCACCACCGTCGCGGCCATGAAAGCGGCGATGGCGGCGCGCAATTCCAACCGGGTCACGACTCGGGCCCCTCGTCTTCCGGCGTTCCGGCGCCCCCGGAACGAACCGCCCGAGCGGCCGCCCTGATCTGCGGCGTCACCAGCATGACCTGGCCCAGTACGCCGTTGACGAAGCCGGGCGAGTCATCGGTCGACAGCCCCTTGGCCAGCTCCACGGCCTCGTCGACGGCGACAGGTTCCGGCACGTCGTCGGCGTAGAGCAGCTCCCAGACCGCGACCCGCAGAATGGCGCGATCCACGGCGGGCAACCGGTCCAGCGTCCAGCCCTGCAGATGCGAGCTGATCAGGTCGTCGATGTGGGCGAGGTGCTCACCGACCCCCCGAGCCGCGGCGGCCGTATACGGGTGCAGCGGCGCCACCTCCGGATTCGCATCGGACAGCGCGGTCCGAACATCGACGACCTCCGCGGGGGTCAGCCCGCGGGCGTCGGCTTCGAACAACAGGTCGACGGCACGCTTGCGGGCCTGGTGGCGTCCCTTAACGGGTCGGGTCACGCGTTGACGCGTCCCAGGTAGCTGCCGTCGCGCGAGTCCACCTTCAGCTTGTCCCCGGTGTTGATGAACAGCGGGACCTGAATCTGCGCACCGGTCTCCAGGGTGGCCGGCTTGGTGCCGGCGCTGGAGCGGTCGCCCTGCAGGCCCGGCTCGGTGTGGGTGACCTCTAGTTCGACGGTCACCGGCAGCTCGAGGTAGAGCGGCGCGCCGTTGTGGAACGCCACCTGCACCGGCATGCCCTCCAGCAGGAACCGTGCGTCGTCGCCGACCAGCGAGTCCGGCAGGTGGTGCTGCTCGTAGTCCTCGCTGTCCATGAACACGAAGTCCGAGCCGTCGCGGTACAGGTATGTGGTGTCGCGCCGGTCGACCGTGGCGGTTTCGACCTTCACGCCGGCGTTGTACGTCTTGTCGACCACCTTGCCGGACAGCACGTTCTTCAGTTTGGTGCGCACGAAGGCGGGCCCCTTGCCGGGTTTGACGTGCTGAAACTCGACGATCTGCCACAGCTGGCCGTCGATCGCCAGCACCAGGCCGTTCTTGAAGTCGGCAGTCGTTGCCACGGTCGGTGTATCTCCTAGAGGATGGTCAGTTATCTAGGGGCCGACCACCGTCAGTCCCTATCTTCGTGGGGTCGACCTGTACCTGCGTTGATGCAGAGACGGCGGGCACCCGCTAGAGCTTACCCGCGCGCAGGTACAGCGGTGCCAGGCCGAGCTCACCGCCAGTGGCCGTCGACGAGGACGAGCTTTCCGGAGACCGCCTCAATGGGTGCAAGGGCCCGAGCTTCCGCGACAAACGCGACGAAGCGCTGATGCGGTTGTTTTCGGAGACTGGATTGCGGGCCTCGGAGTGCCTGGCTTGAAGGCTGGCCAATCAGCTCGACGCGCTCGGCAAGATCAATCTGTCGCTGGTCAAGCCGATGGCGACCGAGTTCACCATCCGCTAGGCGATGTGACCGCGGCCGCCCTTCGTTTGGTCGTCGTATAGGTCCAACAGTGTCACGTGGCGCCACCATGACGTGACTTGGAGGTGCAGCCGGCCGCGCAGTTCTTCTACGGTCAAGTCGCGCCAGTCGCCGTAGCAGTGGCCATGGTTGGGGCGTGTGATCATCGGTGGTCACGTCCTTTCAGCGCCGACCGGTGCGGTGCTAGTTGTACCGGCGACTAGAAGTCTGGTTTATCTTATTACGCAATTGTTTAGTATGTAAGAAGCTAATTCAAGTGATTGTGGGTATGTTCGCACTCAGGAGCCGCTAGCCCCGCGGCGGCGCGCACCCGGCTAACGGCCGGGTGGCTGTGTGGCTGGTGTGACCACGTTTTACAGGTCAGCGCATAGCCCTTGCTAAGCCAGGATGGCCAGTTCTTTGGGGAACCGGGTCAGCAGTTCCGGGGTCTCCCCGGCGGTGTGTGACGTCCATTGTCCTGTTTTAGAGGCCACCACCAGCGTGTCCTCGATGCGGACACCACCGCGGCCGGGTAAGTAGACGCCGGGCTCCACGGTCACGACGGAGCCCGCAAGCAGTGTACCGGCGGACGTGGCGCCGATGCCCGGCGCTTCGTGGATCTGCAGGCCCACGCCGTGCCCCAGGCCGTGGCCGAATTGTTCCCCGTAGCCGGCGTCGACGATCAGCTGGCGCGCGGCGCCGTCCACGTCGCGCAGGCCGGCGCCCGGCTTCAACGCCTCCCGGCCGGCCCGCTGCGCTTCGGCCACCAACTGATAGATCTCGAGCTGCCAGTCGGCGGCCTTGCCCAGCACGAACGTGCGGGTCATGTCGGAGTGATAGCCGGCGACGAGCGCGCCGAAGTCGATCTTGACGAAATCGCCGTCTGCCAGCACCGCGTTGGTCGGACGGTGGTGCGGGATCGCGGAGTTCGGGCCGGCGGCCACGATGGTTTCGAACGAGATCCCATCCGCGCCATGGTCGAGCATCAGGCCCTCCAGCTCGCGACTCACCTCGCGTTCCGTTCGCCCGGGCCGCAGGCCGCCACGCGCCACCAGATCGGTCAACGCGGCGTCGGCCGCCTCGCATGCCAGCCGCAGCAGCGCCAGCTCGCCGGCGTCTTTCACCTCGCGCAGCGCCTCCACGGTTCCGGCGGCCCGTACCAGCTCGGTGGACCCCGCTCGCTGGTTGACCTCACCCGTCAGCACGTCGAAGCCGTCGACGGTGACCACATTGCTTTCGAAGCCCAACTTCGCCACGCCGGCGTCGGCGGCCCGACCCACCAGATGGCGCGCGACGGCCCGCTCGATGGCGATCTCGACTCCGGGCGCCTGCTCGGCGGCCTGGGTGCGGTACCGGCCGTCGGTGGCCAACACGGGGCCGCGCTCGTCGGCGAACACCAGCAACGCGCCGTTCGACCCGGAAAAACCCGACAGATAGCGCACGTTGATCAGGTCCGTGACCAGCATCGCGTCCAGCCCACTGGCACCGATTTGCGCTCTCAGATTGTTTCGACGCTGGGAATGTGTCACGACTCTTGACGGTACTCGCTAGGCTTTTCCCCCATGAGGAACTGGATCCTGCGCGGATTGGTGTTTGCGGCGGCGATGGTCGTGCTCCGCTTGGTTCAAGGAACGTTGATCAACGCGTGGCAGACACACGCCGGGCTGATCAGCATTGTGCTGCTGGCCGTGTTCGTGATCCTTGTCGCCACGTGGGGGGTGCTCGACGGCCGCGCCGACGCCACGGCGCAGGCGGATCCGGATCGCCGTCAGGATCTGGCGATGGTCTGGCTGCTGGCCGGCCTGGTGGCGGGGATAGTCAGCGGCGCGATCTCCTGGCTGATCTCGCTGTTCTACACGGGGCTGTACGCCGGGAGCGTGATCAATGAGCTGACGACGTTCGCGGCCTTCACCGCGCTGCTCGTTTTCGTGCCTGGGATCATCGGTGTGGCCGTCGGCCGCCGGCGGGTGGACCGCAATCCCCCGCCGGGCCGGCCGGGCACACCCGAGGACGAACGGGCCGACACCGACGTCTTCTCCGCCGTGCGCGCCGACGAGTCCCCGACCGGCGAGTTGCCCACGCAGAGATCGCCCGCGGCCCGCTCCGAGGAACGGACCGCGTCGGTGGCCACGGTCGAGCGAGAAACACCCACGGAAGTCATCCCGACGAGCCGACGCGACGACACCACGGAGACGATCCCCACTGCGACGGCCGACGACGCGAAAACCGAGGTTATCCGGACCGACTCCGGGCACGCCAAGCCCGGCTCGGAGACGGAGCAGGGTTAGACGTTGTCCTCGCCGGCTTCCGGGCCGGCCTCGGCGAGGTACCGCAGGGCAAGCAGGTAGCCCTGGATTCCCAGCCCGACGATCACTCCGGTCGCGACCGGGCTGACGTAGGAGTGACGCCGAAACTCTTCGCGGGCATGCACATTGGAGATGTGCACCTCGATCAGGGGTGCGCTCAGCTCGGCGCACGCATCGCGCAGCGCCACCGATGTGTGGGTGAGGCCGCCGGCGTTGAGGATCACCGGTTGGCCGGCATCGGCGGCCAGATGGATCCAGTCCAGCAGTTCAGCCTCGTTATCGCTTTGCCGCACAACCGCTTTGAGTCCCAGAGCGGCGGCCTCGCGCTCGATCAACGCGGCCAGTTGGTCGTGCGTCGTGTCCCCGTAGACGTCCGGTTCACGCCGGCCCAGGCGGCCCAGGTTCGGGCCGTTGATCACGTTCACCGTCACAGTCATGAGGCTTCGACTTCCTCGGAGATCCCCGAGTAGGCCGCCGCCAGCAGCGACGGATCGGGTCCCGTTAATCGGCCGGGCTTGCCGAGTCCGTCGAGGACCACGAACCGGAGCACACCGGCCCGGGTCTTCTTGTCGCCGGCCATGTATTCCATCAGTTGCGGCAGTGCGTCGGCGTCGTAGCTGACCGGCAGGCCAAGCGAAGTCAGGATGGTGCGGTGCCGCTCCGCCGTGGAGTCGTCGAGCCGGCCTGCGAGCCTGGCCAGCTCCGCGGCGAACACCAGACCTACGGACACGGCGGCGCCGTGCCGCCACTGGTAGCGCTCGCGGCGCTCGATCGCGTGCCCCAAAGTGTGGCCGTAGTTCAGGATTTCGCGCAGCTCCGACTCCTTCTCGTCCGCGGCGACGACCTCAGCCTTGACGGCGATCGCGCGCCGGATCAGCTCTGGCAGCACGTCACCCGCCGGGTCGAGCGCGGCCTGCGGGTCGGCCTCGATGAGGTCCAGGATCATCGGATCGGCGATGAACCCGGCCTTGACCACCTCGGCCATCCCGGACACGATCTCGTTGCGCGGCAGGGTTTTCAGCGTCGACAGGTCGACGAGGACGGCGAGCGGCTGATGAAACGCACCGACCAGGTTCTTGCCCGCCTCGGTGTTGATACCGGTCTTGCCGCCGACGGCCGCGTCGACCATGCCGAGCAGGGTGGTGGGCACATGCACGATCGAGACGCCGCGCAGCCAGGTGGCCGCCGCGAAACCGGCGACGTCGGTGGCCGCGCCGCCGCCGAGGCTGACCAAGGCGTCTTTGCGGCCGATCCCGATGCGGCCCAACACGTCCCAGATGAATCCCACGACGGGCAGGTCTTTGCCGGCCTCGGCGTCCGGGATTTCGATGCGGTGCGCGTCGATGCCGTTGTCGGCCAAGTGACTTCGGATCGTTTCGGCGGTTTCGGCCAGCGCCGGTTGGTGCAGAATGGCGACCCGGTGCCGGCCGGAAAGCACTTCTTCCAGCTCGTTGAGCACGCCGGTACCGATCACCACCGGGTACGGCGGGTCGACGGCCACCTGCACGGTGACCGACCCCTTGTTGTCTGTCATTGACCGGCCGCCGGGATGTTCTCGGGGGCCTGCAGCCGGGACAGGATCTGACGGACCACCGCCCCGGGGTTGCGGCGGTTGGTGTCGACCCGGATGGTCGCCACACTCCGGTACAGCGGAGCCCGTTTCGCCATCAGGGCTTTATATTTCGAGTATTTCTCGGCCTCGTTTCCCGCGGCCAGCAGCGGCCGCACGGCGTTGCCACCGGTGCGCCGCACCCCTTCCCGGGCGCTGATCTCCAGGTAGATGACGGTGTGGCCCGCGAGCGCCTCGCACACCCCCGGGCGGGTGACGGCGCCGCCGCCGAGCGACACCACGCCGTCGTGCTCTGCTAGTGCCGCCCGCACGACCTCTTCCTCGATGCGTCGGAACTCCTGCTCCCCGTCGGTGGCGAAGATGTCGGCGATGCTGCGACCCGTCCGCTGCTCGATCGCCACATCGGTATCGAGCAAGCCGACCCCGAGTGCCTTCGAAAGCCGCCGCCCGATGGTGGATTTGCCGGAGCCCGGCAAGCCGACGAGTACCGCCTTAGGTGCCATGTGCTACCCGCACGGCCGGCGACTCCCGGTCGGCGACCGCGCGCCGATACGCCTCGATGTTGCGGCGGGTCTCGGTCAGCGAATCGCCGCCGAACTTCTCCAGCGCCGCGCGGGCCAGGACCAGCGCCACCATGGTCTCGACGACGACGCCGGCGGCCGGCACCGCGCACACGTCCGAGCGCTGATGGATGGCGACGGCCTCGTCGCCCGTCGTCATGTCGACGGTGGCCAGCGCGCGCGGCACGGTCGAGATGGGCTTCATCGCGGCCCGGACCCGCAGCGGCTGACCGTTCGTCATGCCGCCCTCCAGCCCGCCGGCGCGGTTGGTCGAACGGACGACGCCGTCGGGCCCGGGGTACATCTCGTCGTGGGCACGGCTGCCGCGGCGGCGCGCGGTCTCGAAACCGTCGCCGATCTCGACGCCCTTGATCGCTTGTATGCCCATGACGGCAGCGGCCAGCTGGCTGTCGAGCCGGTTCTCGCCGCTGGTGAAAGATCCCAGGCCGACGGGCAGGCCCAGCGCGACGACCTCCACCACGCCGCCGAGGGTGTCGCCGTCCTTCTTGGCGGCTTCGATCTCGGCGATCATCGATTTTTCAGCCTGCTGGTCGAATGCCCGGACGGGGCTCTCGTCGATCGCGGGCAGGTCCTCGGCGCGCGGTGGCGGGCCGTCGTAGGGCACCGACGGGCCGATCGCGACGACGTGTGAGAGCACCTCGACACCGAGGGCCTGACGCAGAAACGACCGCGCGATGGTCCCCGCCGCGACCCGGGCGGCGGTCTCTCGGGCGCTGGCGCGCTCCAGCACCGGCCGGGCGTCGTCGAATCCGTACTTGAGCATGCCGGCGTAGTCGGCGTGGCCGGGCCGCGGCCGGGTGAGCGGGGCGTTGCGCGCCGAGTCCGCCAACTCTTCCGCTCTTGAGGGGGGGACCGGGTCGGCGGCCATCACGGTCTCCCACTTCGGCCACTCGGTGTTGCCGATCTCGATGGCGATGGGCCCGCCCAGGGTGACGCCGTGGCGTATACCGGACAGCACGGTCACTGCGTCGCGCTCGAACTTCATCCGCGCGCCACGGCCATAACCGAGGCGGCGGCGGGCCAGTTGGTCCGAGATTTCGGTCGAGGTGACTTCCACGCCGGCGACCATGCCTTCGACCACGGCCACCAACGCGCGGCCATGCGACTCTCCGGCGGTGATCCAGCGCAACACCCGACCATCTTCCCACGTGCTCAGCTCAGCACGGCCAACCCCGCCGCCGCGGCGGTGGCCAGGCACATCGAGGGGCCGTGCGGCACGGAGCGCACGCCGCGGGGCATCCCGACCAGACCGGCCAGCGCCGTCAGCAGCGGCGCGCCCAGCGCCGCCAGAAACCACACCCCGGCGCCGAAACAGCCGGCCAACCCGCCCACCCCGATCGCCAGCTTCACGTCACCGGCGCCCATCGCCACCGGCGCCACCAGGTGCACCAGGAGGTACATCCCGGCCAGGGCCGCCGCCCCGGCCAGCGCGGGCAGCCCACGGCCGGCGAAGCCGGCGGTCAGCAGGATCACACCGGCGCCCGGCAGCGTCAGCCGGTTAGGCAGCCGCCGTTGCCGGACGTCGTAGCAGCTCAGCGCCGCCATCCAGGCCAGCACCATGACCGCCACACAGACACGCATGCCCGAATACATCCAGGGCACGCTAGTGCAGGCCCTCCAAGGCACAAGTCATCGCCTCGCGCGGCGCGGGCAGCCCGGTGAACTGCTCCACCTGCGCAAACGCCTGATGCAGCAGCATCTGCAGACCGCTGATCACCCGACCACCGGCCGCGGCCACCGCCTCGGCCAGGGGCGTGGGCCACGGATCGTAGACGGCGTCCAGCAGCACCGGGATCGGGGCGAACGTGGCGGCATACCGCGAAGCCACGTCGGCCGGCAGGGTGCTGACCAGCACCTCCGCGGCCGCCACTTCGTCGGCCAACTCGCCGCTGTCCAGGCCGCGGAACCGGGCCGCGACACCGATCCGTGCGCTCAGGTCCACCAACCGGGCCGCCTTCTGCGGGTCGCGGGCGACGATGGTGATGCCGGTGACGCCGAGCTCGGCCAGGCCCACGACGGCCGCCGGCGCGGTGCCGCCGGATCCACACACCAGCGCCCATCCAGAGGCTGACCCGACGGCGCCGGCCACGCCGTTGACGTCGGTGTTGTCGGCCCGCCAACCGGCCGGCGTGCGCACCAGGGTGTTGGCCGAGCCGACGAGGGCCGCGCGTTCGGTGTGTTCGTCGGCGAATCGCAGGGCGGCGAACTTGCCCGGCATGGTCACCGACACCCCGACCCACTCCGGCCCGAAGCCGCCGACCACACCCGGCAGCTCGTCGGCGCCGCAGTCGATGCGCTCGTAGGTCCAGTCGTGCAGGCCCAGCGCGCGGTAGGCCGCCAGATGTAGTTCGGGGGAACGCGAATGGGCGATCGGCCGGCCCAACACGGCCGCCTTTCTGGCGGGGCCCCTAACGTGCGGAGTCGAGGACACCGTTGCGCTTAGCCAGCTCGATATTGGCCAAATGCTGTTGATAATCCTTGGTGAACAGCGTCGTGCCCTGGTTGTCGATGGTGACGAAGTACAGCCAGTCACCCTGCTCCGGATGCTCGGCGGCGCGCAGCGCGTCGACGCCGGGCGAGCAGATCGCCGTGGCGGGCAGCCCCTGGGAAACGTAGGTGTTCCACGGGGTCTTCAAGGCACGGTCGGCGTCGCTGGTGGCCACCTCGCGGCGGTCGAGCGGATAGTTCACGGTCGAGTCGAATTCCAGCGTGTGGTGATTCTGCAGGCGGTTGTAGATGACCCGCGCCACCTTGGCGAAATCCTGCGGGTTGGCTTCTTGCTGGACCAGCGAGGCCACCACCAGGATGTCGTAGGGCGACAGCGACATGCCCTGCGCGGAGTCCAGCAAACCGGACGTCGTGTACTCCACGGCGCCGGAGCTGATCAGGCTCGTCAGGATGCTGTCGGCCGAGGCCGACGGATCGACGTTGAAGGTCCCCGGCGCGATCAGGCCCTCGATCCGGCGATGATCCTTGCCCAGCTCGTTGACCGGCTGGATGGCCCACGGCGGCACGGCCAACGTAATCGGACTGCTGTTGGTCGCCGCATTGCGCAGGTCATCCACCGAGACGCAGCGCCGGTTGCCGTCGAGGTCCACGCACGTGGAGCGGGAGATCAGGGTGAGGATGCCGGGATTCACCTTGTTGGTCTTCATGTCGGTGGTGTCGTCGAGTTGACGGCCCTCCGGGATGACCAGTCGCCCCACCCTGTTGTTAGGGTCCGCCAGCCGCGCGACGGCGTCGGCCGCCGGGATTTCGGTTCGCATGCGATAGAAGCCGGGCTGGATAGAGTTGATCGCGTGGTTGCCGTGCGCGGCGTTGACGAACGCCCGGACAGTCTTGATCACCTGCTGGTTCTGCAATGTCTCCCCGACCATGGTGGTCGAGTCACCGTCTTGCACGCGAATCACGATGTCGCGCTTGCCATCACCGGTGTAGTCGTCGCCGGGCCCGAACACGGTGTTCCAGAGCCTGGTGCCGACGAAGACCACGACGACCATGATCAGAACGAGCAGTGCGAGCGCCGCGCGGCCGGCGAAGCGCCGCCGCCGGCGGCCGCGCTCGGCGCGATTCCGGGCGAGGCGGCTCATCCTGCGCCGGGGCGGTTTGACCGCCTCGGGCTCGGCCCGCTCGCCGCGCGCGCTGTCAACGCTGTCAACCATCGGTGACCCCCTCGGTCACCCCTTTGGCCAGCGAGGCGCGGCGTTCGTCGAGCCAGCTCTGAAGGATCGCCACCGCCGCCGCCTGGTCGATCACCGCCCGCTGCTCCCTGGCCCTCACCCCCGCCGCACGCAGTGACCGCTGGGCGCTGACGGTGGTCAGCCTTTCGTCGGCCAGCCGCACCGGTGTGGGGGCGATCCGCCGGGCCAGCGCCTCGGCAAGTTCGATCGCGTCCTGGGCCGAACGGCCCGTGCGGTCGGCCAGCGTCCGCGGCAATCCGACGACCACCTCGACCGCGTCCAACTCGGCGGCGAGCGCGGCGAGCCGGCGCACGTGCTTGCCGGAACGGTCGCGGCGCACCGTTTCGACCGGGGTGGCCAGGATGCCGTCGGGGTCGCTCGCGGCGACGCCGATGCGCACACTGCCGACGTCGACGCCGAGCCGTCGACCGGGTCCGGGATCCTGGTCAGGGGCGCCGGGCCGGTCGGGCAGGCGGTGCTGTGCGGAGACCACTCAACCGACCCGCGCTATCACGGCGATCTCGGAGCGCACCGCGTCGAGCGCCGCGTCGATACCGGTCGGATCCTTTCCCGAGCCCTGCGCCAGGTCGGCCTTGCCGCCGCCACGGCCGTCGACCGCCGCGGCGAGCTGTTTGACCAGGTCGTTGGCGCGGATACCCAGGTCCTGGGCGGCGGCATTGGCGGCGACCGCGTACGGGACGGTCGCGTCCTCGCCCTCGGCGATAAGGGCGACCACCCCGGGATCACTGCCCAGCTTGCCGCGAATATCGCCGACGAGGGAGCGCAGGTCGGCCGCCGTCATACCGCCGGACATCCGCTGCGCCACAACACGAACGTTACCGATCCGCTCCGCACCGGCCACGGCGTTGGTCGCCGCCGCCCGGGCGCCCGCCACCCGGGCGCGTTCGAGTTCTTTCTCGGCGGCCTTGAGCCGATCCACCAGGCTGGCCACCCGGGCGGGCACCTCTTCGGACGGCACCTTCAGCGACGACGCCAACCCGGCCATGAGCGCGCGCTCCTTTGCCAAGTGGCGGAACGAGTCCAGCCCGACGTAGGCCTCCACCCGACGAATCCCGGAGCCGATGGACGATTCGCCCAGGATCGTCACCGGACCGATCTGCGCCGAGTTGTGCACGTGCGTGCCGCCGCACAACTCCAGGGAGAACGGGCCGCCGATCTCCACCACCCGCACCTCGTCGGGATAGGCCTCGCCGAAGAGCGCCATCGCCCCCATCGCCTTGGCCTTCTCGAGCTGCTCAGTGAAGGTGTGCACCTCGAAGTCGGCTTGGACCGCCTCGTTGGTCACCTCTTCGATCTGGGTGCGTTGGTCCTCGGAAAGCGCACCCTGCCAGTTGAAGTCGAAGCGCAGGTAACCCGGCCGGTTCAGCGATCCCGCCTGAACCGCGTTGGGCCCCAGCACGTGTCGCAGCGCCGCGTGCACCATGTGGGTGCCCGAGTGCCCCTGGGTGGCGCCCCGCCGCCAGCTTGGGTCGACGGCGGCGATCACGGCGTCGCCCTCCACGAATTCCCCGGACTCCACGTTAACCCGATGCACCCAAAGGGTTTTGGCGATCTTCTGGACATCGGTGACGGCCGCCCGGGCGCTGTCGCCCGCACCGGTTCCGCGGATGGTGCCCTCGTCGGCGATCTGGCCGCCCGATTCCGCGTAGAGCGGTGTGCGGTCGAGCACTAGTTCGACGCGCTGCCCTTCGCCGGCTCCACCGGCTAAGCCGTGCGCGACCACCGGAACCCGCTTGCCGTCGACGAAAATGCCCAGAATCCTCGCCTCGGAAGCCAATTCGTCGAAGCCGGTGAACTCGGTGGGTCCGGCGTCAACCAGCTCACGGTAGGCGCTCAGGTCGGCATGCGCGTGTTTGCGCGCGGCGGCATCGGCCTTGGCGCGGCGGCGCTGCTCGGCCATCAGTTCCCGGAAGCCGATTTCGTCGACCCGCAGGCCGGCCTCGGCGGCCATCTCGAGGGTGAGTTCGAGCGGGAAGCCGTACGTGTCGTGCAGGGTGAACGCGTCCGAACCGGAAATCGCCGGGGCACCCGCCGCCTTGGTGGCGCCGGCTACCTCCTCGAACAGCTTCGAACCCGATGCCAGCGTGCGATTGAACGCGGTCTCCTCGGCGACGGCGATGCGCCTGATCCGGTCGAAGTCGGCGACGAGTTCGGGATACGACGGGCCCATCGCGTCCCGCACGGTGGCCATCAGGTCGCCGACGATCGGCTCCTCGATGCCAAGCAGCTTGGCCGAACGGATCACTCGGCGCAGCAGGCGGCGCAGCACGTACCCGCGTCCGTCGTTGCCGGGGCTGACGCCGTCGCCGATCAGGATCGCCGCGGTGCGGCTGTGGTCGGCGATAATGCGGTATCGCACGTTGTTGGCGTGGTTGCCTTCCTCGTCATCTGGGTCGTACCCGCGCGGTGCGCGCGTCGCCACCAGGTCGATGACCGGCCGCAGCAGGTCGGTTTCGTAGACGTTGTGCACGCGCTGCAGCACGAACGCGACCCGCTCGACACCCATGCCGGTGTCGATGTTCTTGCGCGGCAACGGCCCCAGGATCTCGAAGTCGGTCTTACCGGTGCCCTCGCCGCGTTCGCTTTGCATGAACACCAGGTTCCACAACTCGACGTAGCGGTCCTCGTTGGCGATCGGTCCGCCGCCCACGCCGAACTCTTCTCCGCGGTCGTAGTAGATCTCCGATGACGGGCCGCATGGTCCGGGGATGCCCATCGACCAGAAGTTGTCTTCCATGCCCCGGCGCTGGATCCGCTCCGCCGGCAGGCCGGCGATCTCCTGCCACAGCTCGAAGGCCTCGTCGTCGTCGAAATAGACTGTCGCCCAGAGTCTTTCGTGGTCGAGCCCGTATCCCCCCTCCACGACGGGATTGGTCAGCAGCGACCATGCCAGTTCGATGGCCGCACGCTTGAAATAGTCGCCGAACGAAAAATTGCCGGCCATCTGGAAGAAGGTGTTGTGGCGGGTGGTGATGCCCACCTCGTCGATATCGGGCGTGCGGATGCACTTCTGGATGCTGGTGGCCGTCGCATACGGCGGTGTGCGCGCGCCCAAGAAGAACGGCACGAACTGGACCATGCCGGCGTTGACGAACAACAGATTGGGGTCGTCGAGGATGACCGACGCGCTCGGCACCTCGGTATGGCCCGCCTTCACGAAATGATCAAGGAATCTCTTCCTGATCTCGTGTGTCTGCACTTCTAACCGCTTCTTCCTGTTGCTTGACGTCGATTCCCAGCCTAGGGCGCGCGGCTAACCCTCCAAAAAGCTCAACCGAACAGACCGGCGTGGATTGTCCCGGTTGAGGTCAACCAGGACGATGCTTTGCCAGGTCCCCAGCTGCGGGTCACCACTTGCGACCGGCACCGTCACCGACGGCGCGACGATCGCCGGCAGCACATGGTCGGCGCCGTGGCCCTGGGAGCCATGCGCATGCCGGTAGCGGTCGTCACGTGGCAACAGCCGCTCCAGCGTGTCGACCAGGTCGTCGTCGGAGCCTGCGCCGGTCTCGATGATGGCGATACCGGCCGTCGCGTGCGGCACGAACACGTTGCACAGACCATCGCCGTAGCTGAAGCAGAACCTGCGCACCGCATCGGTGAGATCGACGATGCGGCGCCGGGTGGTGTCCACTTCCAGCACATCGGTATGCACCCGGACAAGCCTACGGCGGAGCGGGTGGGCCCAGCCAATCCGATGTATCCCATGTGAGACCGGGCACCCCATTGCAGGCGGTCACCGGCGGGAGGAAGGTAGCTGGTGGACCGGTGGCGCCACCGCGGCGCTGCCCCGAACAAAAAAGGGGGGTGGATCGTGTACGCACGCTCTGCCACTATTCAGACGCAACCATCGTCCATCGACGCCGGAATTGCGTTCATTCGCGATGAGGGTATGCCCGCACTGCGGGAAATGGCGGGCTGCATCGGCGTATCCCTTTTGGTCAACCGGCAGTCCGGCCGGTGCATCGTCACCACCGCCTGGGAGACGGACGAGGCCAGGCGCGCCGGCGCGGAACGGATGGCGCCGATGCGTGATCGCGCCGCCGAAATGTTCGGCGTCACGGCAAACGTCGAGCAGTGGGAGATCGCTGCGCTGCATCGTGACCACCACGCGCCCGACGGTGCCTGTGTGCGGGCGACCTGGGTCCAGGGGCCGCAGGGCCAGATGGACCCGGGCATCGACTACTACAAGGCGTCCGTCCTGTCACAGCTCGAGGACCTCGACGGGTTCTGCAGTGCCAGTCTGCTGGTCGACCGCGCATCCGGGCGCGCCGTGTCCTCCGTGACATTCGACAGCCTTGACGCGATGGAGCAGAACCGGGACCAGGCAACCGCCCTCAAGATCGCGGCGATGCAAGAGGCGGGCGTGCAGGAACTCGACGAATGCGAGTTCGAGCTGGCGCTGGCGCATCTGCGGGTGCCCGAGCTGGCGTGACCGATTTTGCGCCCATTGCGGCGCTGAGTCGGTAGGAGGAAGGTATCTGTTGGGACCGGTGGCGCCACCGGGGCGCCGCCCCGACATTAGGAGGGGTCGACCGTGTACGCACGCTCCACTACCATCCAGGCGCAACCCTTGTCGGTCGACATTGGCATCGCGCACGTCCGCGACGTCGTCATGCCCGCTCTGCAGGAGATGAACGGGTGTGTCGGGGTGTCGCTGCTGGTGGACCGCCAGTCCGGCAGATGCATCGCCACCAGCGCGTGGCAGACCATCGAAACGATGCGCGCCAGCGCCGAGCGGATAGCCCCCATCCGCGACCGCGCCGCGTTGATGTTCGACGGCCACGCGAAAGTCGAAGAATGGGACATCGCCTTGCTGCACCGCGACCACCGCTCGCAGGAAGGGGCGTGTGTGCGGGCCACCTGGCTCAAGGTGGTACCGGATCAGCTCAGCCAATCCCTGAACTTCTACCGCACTTCGGTGCTTCCGGAAATGGAACAGCTCGACGGCTTCTGCAGCGCGAGCCTGATGGTCGACCACCCCGCATGCCGGCGGGCGGTGGCCTGCTCCACGTTCGACAGCATGGACTCGATGGCCCGAAACCGTGACCGGGCCACCGAGCTGCGCAGCCGGCGCGTCCGGGATCTGGGCGCCGAGGTGATCGACGTGGCCGAGTTCGAGCTGGCGATCGCCCACTTGAGGGTGCCCGAACTGGTCTAGGGCTGAGGGCTAGGGCAGCGCGTCCCCGGGGAATCCGCGGCAGGGGTGCACCTCGTAGGTGAAGACTCCCGCCGCGACCCCCGGGTCGTCGCCCATGATGGCGGTGCAGTCGTCGACCGTCGCCGCGAACACGCAGATGCCGCAGACGTCCGACCCATCGGTGACCGGCAACACCACCGGCATCACACCGTCGTCGCGCAGCCCGAAGTTGCGCCGACCGTGCTCCCAGATGATCCCCGGCGCAGTGCCGTCATCGAAGTTCGGGCCTTTCTTGAGGATCACGACGCTGTAGGGCTTGGCGGTGGGCAGTAGCTCGCCCATCTCCTCGTCGGTGAAGGTCTTCATTGCCGCCTCCTCTTACGGATGATCGCGCGCAGCCGGTCCACCCGGCCGGCCATTTCACGTTCACCGCCGCGACCGGTGGGCCGATAGTAGTCCACATCGACCAGCTCGTCCGGCGGATATTGTTGGGCGACAACGCCATCCGGATCGTCGTGCGAGTACCGGTAGCCTTGCGCGTTGCCCAGCGCGGCCGCACTGGAATAGTGCCCGTCGCGCAGATGGGCCGGGACCAGACCGGCCTTGCCCGCCTTGATGTCGTCCATCGCAGCCGCCAGCGCGGTGGTGACCGCGTTCGACTTGGGCGCGGTGGCCAGATGGACGGTGGCGTGCGCCAGGGTCAGCTGGGCCTCGGGCAAGCCGATCAGCTGCACGGTCTGGGCGGCGGCGACCGCGGTCGGCAACGCGGTCGGATCGGCCATGCCGATGTCCTCGCTGGCCAGGATCATCAGCCGGCGCGCGATGAACCGCGGATCCTCCCCGGCGACGAGCATGCGGGCCAGGTAGTGCAGCGCGGCGTCGACATCGGAGCCGCGCACCGATTTGATGAAGGCGCTGATGACGTCGTAATGCTGGTCGCCATCGCGGTCGTAGCGCACCGCGGCTTCGTCCAAGGATTGCTCGATGGCGGCGACCGTGACGCGCTCGCTCGCCTCGTGGACCGATTCGGAAGCGACTTCCAGCGCGGTCAACGCGCGGCGCGCGTCGCCCGCCGCCAGCCGCACCAGCAGGTCAACGGCGTCGGGTTCCACCGGCACCCGCCCGCTCAGGCCGCGCGG
>Ga0306921_10000988_pt1 | contig 27008 bp, 31 predicted proteins | sample sta12Cox44000080_FD_203760 | JGI IMG/M metagenome (GOLD analysis project Ga0306921, IMG submission 203760) | Lab enrichment of tropical soil microbial communities from Luquillo Experimental Forest, Puerto Rico - statoxic.12C.oxic.44.000.080 (v2)... | ecosystem: Environmental > Terrestrial >...
TGTTCGTCACCGCGCAAGGGCCGGTGCTGCTGCGCGACTCCGTCACGCCAAAAACCGCGACCGCGGCGAAGACCACCGGCACTTAACGGCGATCCTTGGCGCCTGCGCTGTTGCGCGGAGCGCCATAGCCGGGTCAGGGCCTGGGTTGGCCCGGTCGGCTGCACCACACCGATACCGACGAAATAAGGAGCCTTTGATGAGCGTCCTGCCATCCGACATCGTCGTTTATGGCTCGGCCAACATGCCCGAAACCGACGGCGCCACGATCGGTGGCGCCGTCGACCTTACTCGTCGTGTCGCGTTCTACGACGTCACCCCGGCTGGCAGTGTCGATGTCATCTCGAGCTCGTCCGGCGATACCGCGACCAAGATTGTCTATTCTGGACGCGATGCGACCGGTGCCCTGCAAAGCCAGACGCTGACCCTGAACGGCCAGAGTTGGGTGACCGGGTCGCTATCGCTCGAGCGGTTGCTCTACGCCGCATTGTCGGGGGCGAGTGCGAATGGACCATTGGCGAACCCGGCGGGCACCCCGGCGGTCGGCGACGTGGCGCTCGCGGCCCACAGCTGCGTGCTGCCTTCAGGGGCGCTGACCACCGACGCGACGGTGCGCACTGCGCAGGCCGGTTCGGCCAATCATAGCGGGACAACGCCGGCGCTGTTCAAACTGCAGTCGGGCGACGGTGCCACGGTCGTTGCCGGCCAGATCATTTGGACCAAGAGCGGTACCGGCGCCAACCAATTGCGACAGATCATCGCCACAGCGGGCTATGGTTCCGACGTGGTTGCGGTCAGCCGCGACTGGGGCACGGTCCCGGACAGCACGACGACCTATAAGATCCTCCAAGGGATGCTGTTTGAAATCCTGCCGAATCCGGTGACGGCGGTGATCCGCATGTTCTCGACCAGTGCGGCGGATATGCCTGCCGGGGCGCAGCGCACGTATTACGAAAAGGTTTTCGTTGTGAACAACAACACCGCGACCGCACTGACCGGCGCGCAAATCGAGGTGGCAAACGAGACGCCGGCGCTGCCTTCGGGCGCACTTGTGGACTTGGCGCTGACGACGGGGCTGAACGACACCGGCACGGTCGCCAACCGGCAGACTGTGCCCGCCTCGGGCGTTGGTGGCTTCATTACACAACCCGCCTTTGTGAGCGTCCCAGCCCCGGGCAACTTGCCGTCCGGCGCCGCGCCGAATGCGGCCGGGGCACAGGGCGTTTGGCTGCGGCTTACTTTGCCGGCCGGCACCGCTGCCTACAAGGGTTCCGCCGATCTGCGGACGCAGGGAATGACAACGTAAACAAAGGAGCGGGACCGCGACGGGAAGAGCGTCCATGACGACTGGCGCGACCCAGCTCGCCGTGTTTTACGCGACCGGCAGCAAGATCCTGCGCCGCAAGGTCATCCCTGACAATGCCGCGCAACTCGCACGGCATCAGCCGGGGCCCGGTGAAAGCCGTCTGCTGCTGCCTCTGGACCAACCCTATGACGATATGGCATGCCGCGCGGCGGTCGCCGCGGCGACGGGTGTGATACCACCTTCCGGACGGTGCTGCATTGTTGATGCGGATGGCTATGTAATCGCCACATGCAATGCTGATCCGGCGCTGGATACGCACCCGCTGGGGCGTCTGGTGATGCACGATACTGCGGCCCCCGGCGACCGCATCGAATGACGCAGATCTTTCTGCTCAGCGGCACCAGCTTCCCGCTGCCTGGCGATTGGTCGAGTACCAACACGATCGAGACGATCGGCGGCGGCGGTGGTGGCGCCGGTGCCAATGCGGCCCACGAGGCGGGCGGCGGCGGCGGTGGTGCCTACTCGAGCGTCAGCAATCTGGCCGGGCTCAGCGGCAGTCTGACGATACAGGTTGGTGCCGCTGGCAGCGGCGGCCCCAACAATATGGCCGGCCAAGGCGATGGCACCGCCGGCGGCGACACCTGGTTTAACGGCGCCAGCCTCGCGGCGAGCTCGGTCGGTGCGAAGGGCGGCGGCCCAGGCTTGTCGTTTTCAGGCGGGGGGACAGGCGTCGGTGGCGCTGGCGGCGCGGCAAGCTCCGGTGTCGGCACGACCAAGCATTCGGGCGGCAATGGCGGCGCCAATGCGGGTTTCAACCCGTCCTGCGGCGCAGGCGGTGGCGGTGCAGCTGGCCCCAATGGCGACGGGGCCGCGGGCGGCGCGGCGCCCAACAGCGCCTCAGATAACGGCGGCGGCGGTGGCGGCGGTTCGGGCGGAGGCTCGGCCGGTAGCAGCGTCTCGTCCAACAGCGGCGGCAACGGCGGTGCCAATTTCAATACGACGCAATCGGGCGGCGTTGGCGACACCTCCGGCTCGGGTGCCGCTGCCGGCACCGGTGACAGCAATGGCGCCGCGGGCGGCGGCGGTGGGTTTGGCGTAAGCTCGAGCAGTGGTACCACGGCGGGCGCTAACGGCGGCAACGGCCAGGAATGGGATTTCTCGCACGGCTCGGGTGGCGGTGGCGGCGGCGGCGGTGGCAGCCAGAGCGCGGCCACCGGCAGTACCGGCGGCAATGCCGGCAATTACGGCGGCGGCGGTGGTGGCAGCGGCTGGTACCCGACTGCGGGCACCGGCGGAAACGGCGCGCAAGGCATCATCGTTGTCACTTACACTGCTGCGGGCGCGACGACAGTCGCAGCGGATGCACTGAGCCCGGTCGGGTTCTCGGCGAGCCAAACCGCCGGGGCAGCGACACGGCTCGAATTCCGGGCAACACAGCACAACGATCCGCTGTTACCATGCGAGTCCGTTGCGACCGCCCAAAACAGTGCGCGTGTTGCGACGGAATTCTTGGCGATGAGCCGGTCCGATGTCTGGCTGCCGTTTGGGTCGCTCGCAACAGCAAGAGGTCAACCCCGAATCCAATTGGAAGCGATACCCGTACTGGGTTGCGGTGTCGCCATCCTGATGGAGCTGAGTGCCCGGGCCTCCGGCGACACCGCTGCTCGCGTCGAATGTTTGGCACAAACGTCTTCCGATCGGCCTTTCACAACCGAATGGCTGGCGTGGTGGCTTCAGCATGTCCCTGTGCCCGCGGAGTTCGGCGCTCTCGTGGTCCGCGACGCTGCCGCAGGCACGGAGTGGCTGGGCGCGACCATAGTTCCATTCAGCACCGACTCCCTCCTGTCGATCGAGTGGTCGGCGCTGCCTGACCCAGTGCTGGTATCACTGAGCACGACCGGTAAACGGCGTCTTCTCGCGACACCGGGGCGGCTACGCATTCTCAAGCGGCTGTAAGGCCGGAGGGCGCCAGACCGCATCATTCGGTCGCCGATGAGGCGATATCTGCTGCGGGCAACCTACACAATGAAAGGGCTTAACCAATGCGAAAACGATCGTTTGTTTGTTACGCAGCCATGTCGCTGTTCGCGCCATCGGGATGTGCCGAAGTCGGCAAGCTCGCGAGCGCCGACCTGACGAATGCGGCGCGGGTCGCAACCCAAGACGGCGACCCGCAAGGAGCGGCATGTTGGGCCGCCTTGGGTCCGGTCGCCAGTGTGGTGGAGACCGCACCAAAGCCTGACTTAGCCTCACTGATCGAGGCCGACCGGCTATTGGTGGCGGCGACGCAGGGACCGAGTGCGCCTTGCAATGCCGTGGGTGGCCTGATCCTGTCGATGTTCTTGCACAAGGCAGTGCCGCTCCTGCCTTGAAGGCTAATAACCAGCTTGCCTCTTTTGAGCTGACGAGACTGCCGGGGCTCGCCCGGCGACGCGAGCGTCTGGGCGGTTTCCCGCAGTAGCCGATCCGCTTGGAGGCCAATGAGGAGCTCGGCTATGCGCTTGGCAACACCGTTCGATCCGATCGAGATTGGCGAGATCGACAATTTCGCCTTCGATTTTACCGCGGATGTGGGTGCGGCGGCGATGGTGTCGACGAGCTGGACCTGCGCTCTCGCGCCGTTCCAGACGGCCACTGACCCGGACCCGCAGTCGCGAGTCTTGTCGGTCTCGACCCAGACATCGATGGAGGTACGCACTGCCGCCGATGGATCACTGCAAATACGCGCCGGGTTCTTCTCGGTCGCCTCGATCGGAGGCATGCCGACCACGGCGGCCGGCGGTACCTATATCCTCGAAGCTTCGGCTGCTTTGAGCGACGGCCGGGTGCTCAAGCTCAACACGACGGTTCTGTGCAAATCCCCGGGTCCGTGACGGATCGGGCAACTCGGCCACGAGCACAAAGGTGTTCGCACTTGCCGCATATGCGCGGTATCAGAGATCGGGCGCCTCGCACATCGCGGACGCAGAGTCTCGGCGGGATCGGCTACTGGTGGTTTTGCCGACACGGTCGACTCGGGCGCTATTGTCATTGCCCTGACGGGCTCATCCTACACGACCGGGGCAGCCCAACGATGGTTGCCACTTGGTTTGAAGTCAATGCGATGAATTGATCGAGCAACAGACATATGTTCCAGAAAACAGCGTTCTGCTGGCCGCCTCAGCCCAGCACTGTCATCGGCCTTGGCGTACTCGCCGGCTCCGTCTGCTATTTAATTACCGGAGACCCTATCTGGGCGGGCGTCGCCGCCGCCCTAGTCAAAATACTTGTTCCAGACAATTCGGAGGCGGCGAAGCAGGTGTCCGGAGCAATTGAGATACTGGCGCAGGCGTTAGGCCGGCCGCTCCCGACGCCAGCACAGCAAGCGCCCGTTGCCGCCGACGATCGGGGATCTGGAGCAGGATCGCGTTATCGGGAGCCGCCGGGAAAATGACCAGATACCAGATACACTTGCGCGGCTCATTGGCGGGATGTTGATCATGCGACTCTATGGCGTAATCCAGAAGGTCGAGCCTGTTGACGATGGCACCGTGCGGGTGCACGGGATCGCGTCGTCGGAGGTCACGGACGACCAGGGTGAGATCGTTCGAGCCGGCGCGATGCGCGAGGCGATCCCGGACTATATGCGTTTTCCTGCACTGCGCGAGATGCACCAGCTCTCGGCGGCTGGAACGACGCTCGAAGCGGAGGTCGGTGACGACGGGGCCACCCGGATAGTCGCCCATGTCGTCGACCCGATCGCGGTCGCGAAAGTCAGAAACCAGGTCTATCGCGGATTTTCGATCGGCGGCCGGGTCACACAGCGCGAGCCCGGCAACCCCAAAGCCATCACCGGCCTGGTTCTCAATGAAATCTCGCTCGTCGATCGTCCGGCGAACCCGGAAGCGATCTTCGACTGCTGGAAAGCCGCCGAAGGCGTCTGCGGGCGAAACCCCGGGGCGCAAGCACCACTGGCAGAACCTACGCTTTCGCCAGAGCCGTTCAACCCGCCGGTTCAGATCTGGGCTTGTGGGGTGGCGGACCATAATCATCGGGCTAAAGGCGACGCGGTCAAGTGTCTCGCAAGGCGCGCGCCCGGCCCCGCAGAAGTTCACTTGCCACGATCACCGCGGGCCGGCCTCGCTTCATCGCCGACGGGCGAGCGGGAGCTCGACCGTACTAGTGAAACCGAAGCCACGATCGACGCAGCAAAAAGGGCAATCGAGACAGCCGAAGGGGCGCTAGCCAAGCTTACCCCTAAGGGGGAACAGAGGGCTTCTGGCAATGAGAACAGCACCACATCCGGCAGCGCGCTCGGGGACTACAAGGAGCTCCATTACGCCGACCCCGGATACCAGCCCGACGGCAAGGCTCGCTATCCGATCGACACAGAGCGGCACATTCGCGTCGCGTGGAATTACATCAACAGGCCCAGCAACGCCCAGCGATACACTGCCGATCAAGTTGCCCGAATCAGAGCTGCCATAATCGCCGCTTGGAAGGACAAGGTCAACATCGACGGGCCGCCCTCGGCCGAGAGTGAGGAAAAGGCGTCCTCTGCAGCGCTGACCAAAGCGCTCTGCGACCTAGGCCGCACGGCACAAATCGCGCACGACCTCGATTGGCTTCGAGATGTGCTCGAAGACGCGGCGGCGATCGACGGTGACGAGTCACCGCAGCCGTCCCGGCTGCAGGCAATCATCGGCGAACTCTGCGGCTTTTTGAACCCGCTGGTCAACCAAGAGATGGGGGAGCTTTTGGGCGACATCCAAATGGATGGGGAAGATCTCCCGCAGCGCGCTTCCGAAATGCTCGCGCTGGCGGCCGGCTCCGGCGCCGCCCGCATTGCCGCTCTCCTTAAGACAGGGAACCCGCAAATGCAAAAGCTCGCCGTCGCTCTCCTCGCAAAGGCCAAACATTCGCAAGGTGACCAAGCGCTCCTCGACATGGCTCTTTGCGCTTGCGACAAATGCCTCAAGATCGACGGCCTGTCGGTCGGAGAAAGGGCCCACATGGTCGGGGCGTGCGACCGCCTCCGCGAGGCCGGCGCGGTGCCGTCCGAGGCTTCGAGCGTCGTCTCAATGGGCGATATCGAGGATGCGACGGCGCTGATACAGCCGCCGCCATCGGATTTCCGCGCCGGCGATAATGCCACGGTCGACAGTTCAAAAGGTTCGGGCGCGATTGCAGTATTAGGTGGCAAGCATGGCCGTGCGCACCAGAACCTGATGAATATTGCCCATGAATGCGTCAGCAAACTAACCGGCGGAATGGCATGTTTTCGGCCGTCGTCAGGTTCTGATTTGGGGCCGGTGCCTGCCGACACCGCCGACAGTCAAGATGTCACGAAGGCTGGTGCCCGCCATTCCGCCGAAACGATGGGGCACCTGCGTTCGGCGCACGGCCATCTGGTCGCTGCCGGTGCCCAATGCGACGCTGCGGATATCAGTGAGAAACACAAGCAGGGCACTGAATTCGAGTCGGTCAAAGCTATAAGGACCGAAGACATCGCCAAGGTGTTGGCAGACGAGCGCGCCGAAAAGACGGCGCTGGTCAAGACGCTCGGCGAAATGGTGCCCCTGCTCGATCGCTTGACGCAGCGTGTCGACGACATCGCCCGCACTCCGCTTCCGCCATTGACCATCGCCAGAGGCAGCATCTCGGTGTCGAAGCAGCAGGACGGCGGTAGCACCGAAAGCGCTCGTGACGGAGCCCTCTCGCCAGAGGAGATAGCGTCTGCGTTTGCCAAGATGAGCAAGGAGGAGCAGACCCTCACGCTGATCAAGGCGAGCTATGCCAACCCTATCCGCGTGCTCGGCGCCGCGACAGGCGAACGCTGACAGAGTACCGAACTAACACACGCCTTTCGGCTTCGAGGCGAAACTCTGTTCCACATGAAGGCGGCTGCACGAGCGCTCGCTTGCGCAGTCGCCGCGAAGCCGTCACCAAGCCTGGTCTTTGACCGGGCTTCTTATTGCCCCCCTTTCGGGAGGACTTTTCGATGAATCCGATCACTCAGGAATCGCTGGAGCTCTTGAAAGGGGCTCTGGCCAAGCCGGACGACGCGCTCGCCAAGTCGATCTCGACCGCGACCGGTCTGCTCGCCTATGACCTGCAAGCGCCCGCCAAGAATCTCTACCCCTTCGTGACACCGATCCGGAACGTTATGCCACGGGTCGGTGGCGGCACTGGCTCAGCAACAAACTGGCGGCAAGTCAACGCAATCATGGGCTCCGGTTTCGACTCGATGGGCTGGGTGCCGGAAGGCCAGCGCTCGGGACAAATGTCTTATTCGACCTCGAACAAATCAGCCACTTACGTGACGATTGGCGAGGAAGATGCAGCGACCTTCGAAGCAATCTCGGCGGGCCGACAGTTTGAAGACATTCAGGCCCGCATGACCTTTCGCCTCCTGCAAAAGATGATGCTGAAGGAGGAGATGGCAATCCTCGCCGGTAACGCCTCGCTGACACTTGGCACGCCGGCAACTCCGACCTTGTCGGCATCGGGCAGTGGCGCGACGCTCCCTTCGGCAACTTATTTCGTAAAGGTCGCCGGCCTGACCCTCGAAGGATACCAGAATTCAACTGTCCTGAATGGCGTCGCCACCTCAAAGAACGTCACCGGAGCAGACGGAAAGAGCTATATGCTGTCCGGTGGCTCGTCGAACATCAGCGCCGAGGCAAGCCAAGCTGTAACACTTGGCCAGACCTTGTTCTGTAGCGTCGTCGCAATGCAGGGCGCGGTTGCCTATGCCTGGTATATCTCGACGACGACTGGAAACGAGACCCTGCAGGCCATCACGACAATCAACAGCCTCGCCGTCAGTGCTCCACTCAGCACCGGCAATCAGTCACAGTCCGTGATCACGGCCGACAATTCCGCCAACTCCAGCTACGCCTATGACGGGTTGTTGACCACCGCGCTCAAGCCCGGGTCAAGCGCCTATATCAACATCATGCCGGCTGGCACTGCGGGCACAGGGACGCCGCTGACCGCATCGGGCCGCGGCTCGGTCGTGGAAATCGACACGATGTTCCAAAAGATGTGGGACAATTTCGAACTGTCGCCGACCGTCCTCTACGTCAACTCTCAAGAGCTGAAGAACATCACCAGCAAGGTGCTATCGAACGCCTCGGGGCCATTGCTGCGCTACGACTCGCCGGCAGACGGCAGCCAAGGCGAGTATCATGTAACAGCATCCGGTGTTGTGCAGTTCTATTATAACCCGTTCGCGATCGACGGCGGGCTTCGAATCCCGATCAAGATCCACCCACGCGTACCCCCAGGCACGATCATCGGCTGGGCCGAGAACTTGCCCATTCAGTATCAGTCGAACGAGGTGCCTAACGTTGCCGAGATCAAGACTCGGCAAGATTACTATCAGATCGACTGGCCGATCGTAACTCGCCAGCGCCAGGTCGGCGTCTATGCCGAGGAAGTTCTGGCCGTCTACGCGCCGTTTGCAGTGGGTGTCATTTGCAACATTGGCAACGGCTAATGGCTAATCCGTTCTAACAAGGGAGTATTCCGTGTCTGATCTAGTCGCATTACGGGCCGTCTTCCCGGTGTGGGATGCCATTGGGCACGGGACGGAGCGATACCCGCACGACCTCGATGGGGTCGTGCGGGTGCCGCGCGAGGTCGCCGTACACCTGCTTCACAATGGCGGCTATGTCGTTCACAAGCTCGGTAGTTCGCCGACGCTGCAGCTTGGTAGTACCCTGGAGGCAACACGATGACCACCGAAAGAAAAACGACGAGGACCATGACCGCCGACGATCCGGTGGCAATGGTGATGCAAGACATTCATTACACCTTCTGTACCACGGCACGATCCTTTGGTGTACCGGCGGCGCTCGAAGGGCTGGCCAATGTTTTGATCGTCAACCTCGCGGCAGCCTATGGTGAAAAGGGGACGATGAAAATACTCGGCGAAATAGCCGCAAACGCGACCCCGGTCGCTCGTCAGTGGAGCGGTTTTGCTGCTTTGGCGGATCATGAGCCGGGACATGCGTGATGGCGCGCTTTGCGTCCCCTGGAGCAAGCTTTGCCGACCTGACAACGCTCGCCGATGTCAAAGCGTGGCTGCAGACCGGACAGAGCGCCTTTCCGGCGACCGACGATGCGTTGTTGACGCGCCTGATCACGGCCGCAAGTCAATTTATTCAAACTTGGTTGAATCGGCACATCGCCTGCCAGGATTGGATCGAGATCCGTGACGGAGTGGGGAACGCGCTGGGGTCTTGCGATGTGCGATATCAGTTCGCGGCATTCCCGGTCACTGCCGTCGGTCTCGTTGCCGTCGATGGCGTGGCGATACCACCAATCTCGGCTCCTCCACCGACACAATCCGGGATCGCTGTCGTCAGCACCTTTGCGACCCAGGCGGGGTACCTCTTCACCCCGACGCAGCTCGTCATCCGAGGCTATGCGGTGCCGCGCAAGGCGGGCTGCGTAACTTTGCAATACACGGCGGGCTATTCGGTAATACCACCCGATCTGGCTCAGGCCTGCATCGAGCTCGTGGCGCTGCGGTACCGCGAGCGCAGCCGCATTGGCGAGATCGCGCGCGCGATCGGCGGGGGGGAGACGGTTTCTTATTCCCAAAAGGACATGAGCGACTCGATAAAGACGCTGATCCAGCAATATCGTGTGGTCGCGCCGATCACGGGCTTCCTTGTGCCAGCACCGACCCAAACAGATACCGCGACGCTTGCCGGTGCCGTATGATCATCGGCTATCTTGTCGGCGACCGAGAGGTGCTGGACCGACTGCGCGCACTGCCTGACGCAGTCAATTCCAGTCTTCTGCCTGCGATCACCCGGCTTGGGATCGAGCTTCAGCGTGACGTGCAGCAAGATAAACTTAGCGGACAGGTGCTCAAAAGCCGTACCGGATCGCTGGGGTCGAGCATCGACCTCCGGGTCGATCAGAGCGGTGGCGCCATCGTTGCGAACGTCTTTACCGACAGCCCATATGCCGCGGTACACGAATACGGTTTTGCCGGAACGGTGAGTGTCAGGGCCAGCCTGCGGCGCATCACCGAAGCGTTTGGTCGTCCGATCCCCGAGAAGGCGATCAACGTGCGGGCCTATGATCGCCGCATGGATCTCCCCCAACGCTCATTTCTGCGCTCGGCGCTCGAGGACATGGCACCGGCGATCCGCGAAGAGGTGCAGGCGGCTCTGACCCAAGCGGTGTCGCGATGACTGGGTTGGCCTCGACCTGGCATGATCAGAGTGCGGCCGATGATCATCCGTGAGGCGATCTATTCGGCACTCTGGACCCTCGCGGCCGATGCCGCGAATTTCGCCAGTGCCAACCGGCGGCTGCGGCATTGGACCGATGTGGCCCCCGCCGAGCAGCCTGCGCTGTTCATGGCCGAAAAAGGCGGGCACGCCGCAACCAAGGCGCTGGGATCGCCGATCGCCTGGACGCTCTACGCCGATTTCTACGTCTACGTCCATTCGAGCGACCCCTACCTGGCGCCGGCAATGCTGCTAAACCCGCTGCTCGACGCACTCGAGGCGGCACTGGCCCCATCGCCGGCGACGGGCATCCAAAATCTCGGATTGGCCACGATGGTTCAGCACGCCTACATCGCCGGCAAGGTCGAGACCGACCAAGGCGTGCTCGGCGACCAGGCGATCGCGATCGTTCCGGTCGAGATCCTGTGCGTCTAACCGCGCCGCCTGAAATTTTGCGTAGGAGTGTCCCGATGGCTGTCGACGATTGCGAAACGAGTGCGGTTAGTCCCGAAGATCATACCGAAAGCCTGACCGCCTCTGAAAGCAGGGCTGTTTCGATCGACCAGCTGATCGAGCGCTGGTGGCAAGACCATTTCCCGGGCTCGGCGGTCGCTCGCGACACGCAAGCTTGGAATGCCGCATACGCCGCCAAGGAGGCGCTGAAGCGGTTGTTGCAAAGGGAGTATCTGACATGCAATTGAGCTTCGGCTCGGGTGCGGTCTGGGGCGAACGCACCGATGTGACCGGGTCCGGCATTGGTCCACGCCAGTTTGGTGTGCTCCAGGATATCCAGATCGATTTCGATTGGACCGACAAGCCGCTGTACGGGCAGCTTCAGTTCCCCGTGGCAATCGCGCGCGGACAGGGCAAGATCACCGGTAAGGCAAAGTTCGCCCAGATCCTCGGCTTGCTGTATTCCGACATCTTCTTTGGTCTCACCCCGGCTACCGGGCAATTTGCCGTGGCACAGCTCGAGGCGGCCAGTATCCCGACAGTGACGCCGTACACCGTCTCCGTCGCCAACGCAACCAATTACAACGACGATCTCGGCGTCGTGTACGTCACCAGTGGCAAGCGCTTCAACCGGGTGACGACCCCGTCTTCAGCCGGCCAATACTCGGTAAATTTTGCCACCGGCATCTATACTTTTTCGTCGGCCGACGCCAATGCTGGCGTCTTGATTTCGTACACCTACAACCTGACGACGTCGGGCAGCAAGCTCGCGATCACCAACCAGGTCATGGGGACAACGCCGACCTTCAAGGCGACATTCTACACTAACTATGCCGGCAATGGGACGGCGCTGCGTCTCAACGCCTGCATGGCCGACAAATTGTCATTGCCGACCAAGGTCGACGACTGGATGATTCACGAGCTCGATTTTTCGGCGTTTGCCGATGCGTCCGGAACGATCGGCTATTTGAGCACGGTAGAATAATGCTTCCCGGTGTAACGATTGCTATGGGCGGCCGGGATTGGCTGGTTCCACCGCTAACGCTCGGTCAGCTCCGCCGGCTGATGCCCAAAGTGCGGCAATTGACCGAAATCGGCGTATCCATCGGCGAGACGCAGATCGGCGTCCTCGTCGAAATCGTCGCTACGGCAATGCAACGCAACTATCCCGAGGTAAGCGCGGAGATGGTCGAGAACCTTCTCGATCTCGGCAATGCCAGTGCCGTGCTCAATGCAGTCCTAACCGGCTCCGGGCTGAAGCTGCGCGATCGCCGCCTGGGGGAAGCGGCGGCCCCCGGGACCGGGCCGGGGGCAGACTCGACAGTCGCGGGACTGGTTTTGGATCCCAACCCGGATGCGCCGACGGTTGGGGACAAATATATGGGCTTCTCGCCACCGCCTGCGGTTACAGCTATTCCGTAATCGATGAAATGACGCTCTTCGATGTCGAAGAGCTTACCGCGTATTGGGCCGAGCATCCGCCGATGCATATCCTGATGGGAGCGTATCTCGGCGCCGGCAAACGTCAGCGTAGCAGGATACCATCGGCCCGCTCCGGGGCAGGCTGCGCGGCGCCCTCGGATCTCCGAGGGATCCTCGCCGAGCTCGGCCCCGGTTTTGGCACCGGCGATATTCACGCCGGACTGCCGGAGGTGGCGCTCGATTTTGCCGAGCTGCGGAACCGAGCCAATGGCGACGATTGCCGTGCTCAGAATGCTAGGAGCGGCAAGAAATGAGCCGGCCTCGGGTCCTCATCTCATTGAGGGGCTATCATGGCCGACATTGAAACCAGCGTCGTCATCAGCGTCCAGACTGACGACCTCCAATCCGGAATGGAGGCAGCGTCAAATTCGGTTCAGGTGGCGACCGATGCAATCCGAACCCAGCTCGCCGGACTGGGCGCTGCCGCGCAGCAGGTGCAATCGCAGATCAGCACCGCGGCAGCGCAGGTCGGATCGAGCATTGGCGCGCTGCAATCCAAAGCGGCGAGTCTCGCCGGCTCGATCGGCGACAGCCTGACGCCGGACGCTGGGATCGCGGACAGCCGCAATTTCACCGGGGGGTTGGCGCGGCCGCAGGCAACCTCTCACCGCAGCGCCGGGGCCGGCGCCGACAATGTGTCGGCGTGGCGCGCCGAGCTGCAGGAACAGCTGCTGGCGGAACAGAGCTTTTTCGGCCAATCGAGGGGCGAAGAGCTCGCGTTTTGGCAAAATAAGCTGGCGCTGACCGAAGCCGGATCTAACGCCCACCTGGCGGTCGAACGCAACATCTATGAGCTCGAAAAGCAGCTCGCCGTCCAAGGCGAACGCGACCAGCTCGACCAGCTCAAGGCCGATCAGAGGGTCACGGATGCAAAATTCGCCAACTATAAGGCGGCGATCGCTGACCAGGCCGCGCTCGGCCAGATCTCGGCTACCGAACAGGTCCGGCAGGAGCAGGACCTCCTCGACCTCAAATGGTCATATGACCAGGCGTATTACGAGAAGAAGCTCGACGCGGCACAGAACGATGTGCGGACCCAGCAAAAGCTGATCGAGGAACAGGAGCTCGCCTACGAGAAATATGTCGGTGACGTGCAGGCGCTCGATACGAAACTTGCTGAAGCAAACCGAAAAGCATGGGACGACCTGGTGGCACCGGTCGAGCGGGCGATCGATACCTCCGTCACCGGGATCATTCTGGGCACGACCACGGTGCAAAAGGCGCTGGCGAACCTCGCTCAGTCGATTATCGCCGAATTCGTCAACTCGGCAGTGAAAGGTGTCTTTGGCCAGATCGGCAGTCTCTTCGACGCCAGCCTTCTCGGCGGAGGCGGAGATCAGGATTTTTCGGGCGGTCTTACTGACGCCGGCGGTATCTTCGGCAGCCTCTTCAAAGGGATCGGAGCTTTGTTCGGCTTTGAGCATGGCGGCATCGTGCCAAGCGCGCAAGGCGGTTGGGCGGTGCCGAGCCTCGGGCCGGCAGGTGTGCTCGCTCAGCTGCACAGCAACGAGATGGTTCTGCCCGCAGATATATCCCAAGGTCTGCAGGGCCTGATTGCCACCCAGAACACCGGCAATAGTAGCAGCGGAGGCACACCCGTGGTCGTCAACTTTGGCGTCTCGGCAATGGATAGCCAGGACGTCGCGCGATTTTTTCGCAGCAACGGCAGTGCGCTGGTTGCGGCGATCAACAGCGCGATGCGCAACGGATCGATGCTGCGGACCAGCTGATGGCCGACATCGGAGTTTTCCCGTCGCTGCCCGGTCTCGCCTGGAGCGTCACCAAGACGCCGACCTTCCAGACCCGTATCCAGCGCGCGGTGTCCGGCCGCGAATTGCGCGCGCTCGACTACCCCTACCCGCTGTGGCAGTTCACGCTGGTGTTCGATTTATTGCGCGACAACCCGGCCGCCGGCTACGACGAGCTGCGAACCCTGATGGGGTTCTTCATGCTCTGCCGAGGTGCCTTCGGCACGTTTCTGTTTCGTGACCCGAGCGACGACCGGGTCGTCGGGCAGCAGATTGGTATCGGCAATGCCAGCACCAGCGTCTTCCAGCTGCAGCGGGCGATGGGCTCGACGCTGCCCGGCGGCGGATTTCTGGAACCGATCGTAGCGCCTGACGTCGTCAGCGCGGTCTATCTCGACGGCATCACCCAGAGCCAGGGAAACTACAGCGTCGATCCGAATACCGGGTTGGTGTCATTCAGTACGCCGCCGGGCAGCGGTCGGTTCATCACCGCCGACTACAGCTACTACTTTCGCTGCCGGTTTATCGACGACAGCTATGCCTTCGAGAATTTCATGTTCCAGTTATGGCAACTGAAAAAGCTGACCTTCATCTCGGTGCGTCCGTGAAGCCAGCTTCAGCCGCCCTGATAGCCCTGCTCAACAGCGGCGAACAATTCGTGATGGCCGACCTTTACACTTTCACCCTGGTCGGCGGTGCGGCGATCCTGCGTTATTCGGTTGCGCCTACGGCGATCGTCGCCAACGGACACTTGTTCTCTGCCGGCCTAAAATTCGAGCGCTCGAAGACGAAGGTGGTCATCGGCACCCAGGTCGACGAATTCGACCTCAAGATCTACCCAGAGCCGACCGACCTCGTCGGCGCGACGCCGTTCCTCGAGGCGGCGTGGCAAGGACAATTCGACGGCGCGCTGCTGCAGTTGGAGCGCGCCTTTATGGGCGCTAGCGAAAGCGACTACGGCGACACCAGCGCCGGAACGGTAATCCTCTTCTCCGGGCGCATCTCCGACATCGATTGCAGCCGCACCGGCATCGAGATGAAATGCCGTTCGCACCTCGAACTACTCAACATTCAGATGCCGCGACGGCTGTGGCAATCGAGCTGCACCCATGTCTTTGGCGACTCGATGTGCCTATTCAACCGGCTGAGCCTCGCCGCAACATTCTCGGCTGGCAGCGGATCGACGACGACGGTAATCCAGGGCGCGCCAGCGACGACGACGCCCTACGCGCAAGGAACGATCATCGGCCTCACCGGCGGCAATGCCGGCCAGAGCCGCACGATAGCGAATTTTTCCAGCGGCGGTTCAGTAACGGTCAAGCTCGCCTTTCTGTCACCGGTGGCCGGCGGCGATCAGTTCCAGTTGCTGCCGGGTTGCGATCGCACGCTGGCCACCTGCACCAACGTGTTCAACAACGCGATCCATTTTGGCGGTTTGCCCTATATCCCGACCCCGGAAACCGCGGTATGACCTGTCCCGAAATAGATCCGCGCCGACTTGCGGTCCTCGAGGAGGCCCAGCTATGGCTGGGCACACCCTATCACCACATGGGCCGCGTCAAGGGTGCGGGCACCGACTGCCTGATGATGCTCGCCGAGGTTTACGAGGCGGCCGGCATCGTCCCGCACATCGAAGTCCCATTCTACTCGCCCGATTGGCATCTCCACCGCGAGGCCGAGCGCTATCTCGAGGGCATGATGCGATACGCGCGCGAGATCGCGGGACCGCCGCAGCCCGGCGACGTTGCGCTCTTCAAATTCGGCCGGTGCTTTGCGCATGGTGCGATCGTCATTGAATGGCCGCGCCTGATCCATGCCTGGCACAGTGCCGTCGTGCTCTACGCCAATGCGACCCAGCCGCAGCTCGCAGGTCGACCGGTGCGCTTTTTTGACCCGTTTGTCTGATGGGGGGAATTCTCGGCGGCGGCTCGAACGCCAAGCAGCAGCGTGCGGTCGGCTCGCTGCAGTTCCAGACCTCGCAGGCGGGCGGCGTCATCCCGTTGATCTATGGCACGACCAAAGTCAGCCCCAATCTGCTCGATTATGACGATTTCACCGCGACCGCCAGCAAGCAAGGCGGAGGCAAAGGCAAAGGCGGTGGCGGCGGCAAGGGCGGCGGCCAGCAATACATGTATTCGGCCTCGTTCATCATGGGCCTGTGCCAGGGGCCGATCGCCGGCCTGGGCTTGGCCTGGTGGGACAAGAACATCGGGACCACCACCGGGCTGCCCAGTATTTCGAGCATAAACCTCGGTGGTGACGGGCAGACGATCGACCCTTATTGGTCGGGCGCGCACCCAGCCAAGGCTCTCGGCTATTCGGGCACGGCGCACATCGTTTTTGCCAACTATCAGCTCGGCAACACTGCGACACTGCCGAATTTCAATTTCGAGGTAATCGGCATCGGCGCCGGGGCAGCGGGTGCTTCACCCAATGGCTACGACGCCAACCCAGCGCAAATCATCACCGATTTTTTGACGAATCCTCGTTACGGAGCGAATTTCCCTTCGGGCAATCTCGACCCTGCGATGACCTCCAGCGCCGCCTCGTCCTATGCGAGCTATTGCGCGGCACTCGGCCTGTTTCTGTCGCCGCTGCTCGACCAGCAGCAGGAAGCCCAGCAATCGCTTGCCGACATCACCAAGGTGACCAATAGCGCAATCGTGTGGTCCGGCGCATTGTTGAAGATCATCCCGTACGGCGACCACTCAGTCGCCAACGCCTTTACCGTGGCCAGCTTTGCCGGGGCGCCGGCGCAAACGGGCGGCGACACGCTGAGCCTGATCTTTACCGATCCCTCCTTCAATGGCGGCTCTCCCTACACGGTTACCTATACGACTTCGGCAAATCTGCAGATGCCGGGGGCGATGGGTGGGCTCGCGCACGCGGTCAATTCCGATCCCAAGCTTGTCGAGTTCGGCATCCTTGCCTCCGGCGTCGGCCTCGCCGGCGTCATGGTCATTCAGTCCAATCCGACAGGTAACACGACGATTGGCCAATCAGCTGGCGGCGGAATTTCTGCTGGCGGGATCGCTATGACGACGACCAACACTTTTACGCCGAACACTATCCCAGTCTACAGCCTTGGCGAGGACGACTATATCGTTCAGCAATCGAGTGTCGGGATCAATCTCGGCGCGACACCCGGCGGTCCGGCGTTGCGCTCCGGTGCCACGCCGATAACCGGCGGCTTCACCGGCGATCCACTGCACATTCAGCGGTCGACGCCAGCCGACGCCAACAATATGATCGAAGTCGAGTGCCTCGATCGACAGAACAGCTACAATACCGCAATCGTAGAAGCTTTCGATCAGGGTTCGATCGATCTCTACGGGTTGCGGCGCGATACCAGCACCAAGGCAAGGCTGATCACCGACCCGCTTTATGTCGGCGGTATCGTTGCCCAGCTGCTATTGCAGCGCCAGATCCTCTACCGCAACACTTATACCTTTCAGCTCGGCTGGAAATATATTCTATTGGAGCCAATGGATCTGGTGCAGATCACCGATTCACGGCTTGGGGCCAACGCATTGACAGTGCGGATCACGGCCGTCGAAGAAGACGATGAGGGCATGCTGTCGGTTACCGCCGAGGATTTCTTCGGCTCTTACTCGCCGAGCGTGCTCTACCCGTCCGCCAGTTTTTCGCCACCCGCTTCGCCCTCGATCCTCGGGGTCGGCGGCGGTACGGCGGCGCCTGCCGTACGGCAGGCGAGTGGCGGCGCGGTCGGCGGCTTCGTGCCGAACTGGAGTGCGCCACCGGGCAATGTCAACACACCACTGATATTCGAACCGCCCGCAGCGCTATTATCGGGCGATCTCGAGATCTGGATCGCACTGTCGGGGGGCCCCAACTGGGGCGGTGCCCAGGTTTGGATCTCGAGCGACGGCAATTCCTATGCCTTTGCCGGCACGGCCTCCGGCCCGGCGACCCAAGGTGTCTTGACGGCGACGATCGGCAATAGTGGCGGCAGTCCGGATATTACCGACATCTGCTCGGTCGATGTCAGCGAGAGCCGCGGCCAGCTGCTGTCGGTGTCGGCCACCGACGCGGCGAACCTCGTCACCCTGTGCTATATGGGTGGCGAGCTCTTCGCCTATCAGACCGCGAACCTGACGAGCGCTTATCACTACAATCTGACGACGCTCTATCGCGGAGCCTATGGCACGATTGCGGCCAGTCACCCGGCCGGGACGCAGTTCGCGCGTATCGACCAGTCGGTCGGCCGTTTCCCCTATCCGAGTACGTTGGTCGGCCAGACGATATTTTTGAAATTCCTGTCTTTCAATATCGTGGGCAGTGCCGTGCAGAACCTCTCGGAGGTGCCGGCCTACACCTACACGGCGACCGGATCCGGCAAAGCCGCAGTGTCGACGACCATCTCGGGCTCCTTTGCCGGTACGAGCACCGCAAATCTCGTCGTACAGCGCTATGTCTTCGCCGGAACGGTTACGTTCCCGGTGGGGCTTGTCGGCTCTCAGGGCACCGCCGGAGCCGCTGCCACGGCGTCGACGACCTACGCCATCAAGAAGAACGCCGCCAACGTCGGAACAATGGTGTTTGCGGCCTCAGCGACGACGGCGACCTTTGCGATGCCGTCGGCGACCACTTTTATGACCGGCGATGTCTTGACCGTTGTCGCCCCGCCGTCCCCGGACCCGACATTGGCGAACCTCGCCTGGACCCTTATTGGATTGCAGTGAGCGAACCCGATCGTCTCAAAATATCATACCCACCCATCAGAGAGGCACCCGTGAAACTCGAATCGTGGCACAGCAGCGAAGATAAACGCCGCTGGAAGATTGTCCGCACCGACAACTACACCGATGTCCCCGGCGAGATCGTCACTGCCGACGAATTGACCGGGGAATGCAGCTTGCACGTCGGTGGCGAGACCAAGACCTTGAGCTTTGGCCCGGGCGGAATCAGGATCGTTGGGCGGGCAAGATGAGCGATGAGAAGCGACTGTGGCCGAGGTTCAGCCCGGAAATCAATTTCGGACACTTGTTGCAAACCGCCGTCCTCCTGGTGACGATAGGAGCCGGGGCGATCACGAGCTATCTCAGCCTTCGCTCGGATATTCAGCAGGTGCGGTCGGATCTGACGGTCAAGGTCAGCGAGCATGAATTGCGTATCGCCACAATCGAGCACGCGATCGATGACCAGCATCGAGAGGAGCACGAATTTCAGACCGAGATGCGTTCGGCGATTTCCCGGGTGACCGATATCCTGAGTGATGTACGGGTCCAACTCGGACGCCGCTTGCCGCCGCATGGCTGAGAAACACTCGCGAACCCGTGTGCTTCCTGCTTGATCGCGGGCTGGGCCCTGGTCATCGTGCCACCAGGCGGCAGGAGCACCGGCATGGGTTCGAGGGCAGGAATAGGCGTCGCGGCCGTGGCCGTGCTGTTGGTCATATCGGGCTGCGACAGCACGCGCTCGACGGCGTCTCAGTGTCCCAAGCCTGTCGCCTATGACGAGGCGACCCTAAAAAAGATTTCCGAGGCATTGCGCGCCCTGCCGCCTGACAACGTCCTTCATCAGGCGATGGAGGATTACGAGAACGAACGCGACGATCTCCGATTCGTTCATTTCTGCCAGTGACCCGATGCCGGCGAGGTGTTTACGGCTCACCCGGGTCGAATCAAAGTCAACAGATGGCGGCCCAACACCAGACACGCCGCCAAGCAGATGATCATTAACGGGATGTAGTTGAGCCGGCCCGGCCGGTACGGCCGGCGATCGAGCACCACGGCGACGATCAGCACCGCTGCGCAGGCGCCCAAGGCGACGCTCGTCTCGGTCAGGTCCATGTTCCAGCCATCAATGGCTGCCGCGGCGCGCGTCAGTCAGCGGCCGGGAAACGCAAAACTGCGCTCTGCGGCACCATCACCCTCGCCAAACCCGGACAGGTCGGCCTAGACTTCGGCATCCAACTCGCCTCAAGCTGCCATGTCCGAAGAGTACTACCGCATCAAGCGCCTCCCTCCTTATATCTTCAGCGAGGTCAATGCCCTGAAGGCCAAGGCGCGCGCCGCCGGGCGCGACGTCATCGATCTGGGCATGGGCAATCCCGATGGGCCGACCCCGCCGCACATCGTCGCCAAGCTCGTCGAAGCGGTGCAGAATCCCAAAACCCACGGGTATTCGGTATCGCGCGGCATTGCCGGCCTGCGCCGCGCCTGTGCCGCCTACTATTCTCGCCGCTTCGCGGTCGAGCTCGACCCGGAGCATGAGGTCATCGTCACCCTCGGCTCAAAGGAAGGGCTCGCCAATCTCGCCCAGGCGATCACCGCGCCGGGCGACATCGTCCTGGTCCCGAACCCGTGCTACCCGATCCACGCATTCGGGTTCATCATGGCGGGCGCTTCGGTGCGCCACGTGCCCGTCGGCCCGGACGTCGATTTCCTCGGCGAGCTTAAGAAGGCGGTCCAGCACAGCATTCCGGCGCCGCTCGCGATCGTCCTCAACTTCCCGGCCAACCCGACTGCTCAAACTGTCGATCTCGATTTCTATGGCGAGGTCGTTGCGTTCTGCCGGCGGCACAACATCATCGTGTTGTCCGATCTCGCCTATGCCGAGATCTATTTTGACGACGCGCCGCCGCCCTCGATCCTCGAGGTTCCCGGCGCCCGCGACATCGCGGTCGAGTTTACCTCGCTCAGCAAGACCTATTCGATGGCCGGCTGGCGCATCGGCTTCGCCGTTGGCAACGCGCGGCTGATCGCGGCATTGGGCCGGGTGAAATCCTACCTCGATTACGGCGCCTTTACGCCAATCCAGGTCGCGGCGACCGCCGCCCTGAACGGCCCGCAGGACTGTATCGCCGAGATCCGCGAGCGCTATCGCGCCCGCCGCGACGTGTTGGTCGACGGCTTGTGCCAGGCCGGTTGGCCGATCTCCGAACCTGAAGCGACGATGTTCGCCTGGGCGCCGATCCCGCCGGCTTATCGGGAGATCGGCAGCCTCGCCTTCTCGAAATTGTTGCTCGAGCAGGCCAATGTCGCGGTCTCGCCAGGTGTCGGCTTTGGCGAATATGGCGAGGGGTTCGTGCGCATCGCTCTTGTCGAGAACCGCCAGCGCTTGCGTCAGGCAACGCGCAACATCCGAGCCTTCCTCTCCGGGCGCAACGATGTCGCCGACCTCCATCGTGGCGAACGCAACACAGCAGCGGCGGCATCGTAGATGCCGGCTGGAGAGTTGGCGCTCCGTCCAAGGGTTTGACTTCGGCTCACCCGCTACCTATGTTCCGGCCCTTGTCGAGGACACGGGCATGAAGATCGTCAATTCGCTGAAGTCGCTGAAGAAACGCGACAAGAACTGCCGCATCGTGCGGCGCAAGGGGCGCGCCTTTATCATCAACAAGGCCAACCCGCGGTATAAAGCGCGTCAGGGCTGAGCGGGCGGTTTTCCCGGGCCGCGGACTGCCGCGATGGAGATGCCGGCATCGGATGTTGCGGTCCTGCGGCGCCGTGCCGAGATTGTTGAAGCGCTGCGGCGGATTGTTCCCGGCGAAGGGGTCATTGCTTCCGAGGCCGAACGCCGGGCCTATGAAAGCGACGGGCTGACCGCCTATCGCCAGTTGCCGATGGTCGTGGTTCTGCCGTCGAGCGTCGAGCAGGTTGCTGCCGTTCTGCGGTATTGTCAGAAAAACGGCGTCAAGGTCGTGCCGCGCGGCGCCGGCACTTCGCTTTCGGGCGGCGCGTTGCCGCTCGCCGACGCTGTATTGCTCGGCATGGCCAAGTTCAACCGCATCCTTGACATCGATTACTTGAATCGCTGCGTTGTCGCCCAGCCCGGCGTGACCAACCTGGCGATCACCCAGGCGGTAGAAGAGGCCGGCTTTTATTATGCGCCGGATCCGTCGAGCCAAATTGCCTGCACGATCGGCGGCAATGTCGCCGAGAACTCCGGCGGGGTGCATTGCCTCAAATACGGCGTCACCACAAACAACATTCTCGGCATCGAGATGGTGCTGATGGATGGCGAGGTGATCCGCCTCGGCGGCAAGCACCTCGATCCCGGCTGCTACGATCTGCTCGGCGTGATGAACGGCTCCGAAGGACTACTTGGGGTCGTCACCGAGGTAACGGTGCGCATCCTGCCAAAGCCGGCGACGGCGCGGGCTTTGCTGATCGGCTTTGCCACGACCGAGGATGCCGGGAACTGCGTCGCCGCCGTCATCGCCGCCGGTATCATTCCCGGCGGTATGGAGATGATGGACCTGCCGGCGATTCACGCGGCAGAGGCCTTTGTCAAGGTCGGCTACCCGCTCGATGCCGAGGCGCTGCTGATCGTCGAGCTCGACGGTCCGCGTGCCGAAGTCGACTACCTGATTAGCCGGATCGAGCTGATCGCGCGCGACCACCGCGCGACCGAGATTCGGCCTAGCCACGACGAGGCCGAGCGGCTCGCCTTTTGGTCCGGGCGCAAAGCCGCCTTCCCGGCGGTCGGCCGCATCTCTCCTGATTATTACTGCATGGACGGCACGATCCCGCGCGCGCGCTTGGCCGAGGTCCTGACCCGGATACGAGCCCTTTCAGAACGGCACGGGCTGGCGGTGGCCAACGTCTTTCATGCCGGCGACGGCAATCTGCACCCGCTGGTACTCTATGACGCCAACAAGCCGGGCGAGACCGAGCGCGCCGAGGCGTTTGGCACCGACATCCTCAAGCTCTGCGTCGAGGTCGGCGGGGTGTTGACCGGCGAGCATGGAGTCGGGGTCGAAAAGCGCGACCTGATGGGGACGATGTTCGACGAGAGCGATTTGGCGCACCAGCAGCGGCTTAAATGCGCGTTCGACCCCGACGGTCTGCTCAACCCGGGCAAGGTGTTTCCCCAACTGCACCGCTGCGCCGAACTCGGCCGCCTTCATGTCCACGCCGACCGGCTGCCCTTCCCCGACCTGCCGCGGTTTTGACGAGGGTTGCCGCACCCGTACTAGAGCCGCTAGTCGAAAGGAGCTGAGCGGGTGCGGACCGATTTCACCGCAGAACAGCTCGCCGATCCCGACACTGCAGAATCGGAGAAGGTGCTGCGGAACTGTACGCATTGCGGGTTCTGCACCGCCACCTGCCCGACCTATGTGCTGCTCGGTGACGAGCTCGACAGCCCGCGCGGCCGCATCTACCTGATCAAGGACATGCTGGCGGGCGGCGGGCGGGTCACCGCCGACACGATCAAGCATGTCGACCGGTGCCTCTCCTGCCTGGCGTGCATGACGACCTGCCCCTCCAGTGTCCACTATATGCATCTGGTCGACCATGCGCGGCGGTGGATCGAAGAGCGCTACCGCCGGCCTTGGGGCGAGCGCGCATTGCGCCAGTTTCTCGGGACCGTCTTGTCACAGCCTCTGTTGTTCCGCCTCGCGCTGCGCGGTGCGGCGATCGCAAGGCCAATTTCGCGCCTCTTGCCCCAGCGGCTGGCACCGCTACTTGGCTTGGCGCCGCGCTCGATCCCGCCTGCGTCGGCGACCGATCGCCCGGGTGTCCGCGCGGCCGCGGGCGAGCGGCGAATGCGGGTCGCGCTGTTGCCGGGTTGCGCCCAAAAGGTGCTGGCGCCCGAGATCAACGACGCGACGATCCGGCTGCTGACCCGGCATGGCTGCGAAGTCGTGGTCGCATCCGGCAGCGGCTGCTGCGGTTCGCTCGCCCATCATCTGGGTCAGGAAACGCGCGCCCTCGGTTTTGCTCGCGCCAATATTGATGCATGGGAACGCGAGCGCATCGGCGCCGGGCTCGATGCGGTCGCGGTCAACGCATCGGGCTGCGGTACGACGGTCAAGGATTACGGATTCATGCTGCGCGAAGATGCAGCTTACGCCGAGAAGGCGGCGCGGATCGCATCGCTTGCTCGAGACGTCACCGAGGTGATCGAGACGCTTGGGCTCTCTCCGCCGATGTCAACCGCCAGCACCATCAAAAGACGGGTCGCGTATCATTCCGCCTGTTCGATGCAGCACGGACAGCGCCTCCATGCGGGGCCAAAGGGGCTGCTCGCGGCGGCGGGCTTCGAGCCGATCGACGTACCAGAAGGACATCTCTGCTGCGGTTCGGCCGGAACCTACAATTTGCTGCAGCCGGAAATCGCGTCCGCCCTGCGCGAGCGCAAGCTTGCCAATATCACGAGCACGAGTGCTGATCTTGTCGCTACCGGGAATATCGGCTGCATTATCCAGCTTGCACCCGGTTGCGCCGTGCCGGTCGTACACACCGTCGAGCTTCTCGACTGGGCCACCGGCGGGCCCATGCCCAAAGCGCTAACCGGGTCAGCGGACGCGCCGGCGGGCGATGGCCGGGATCAGTAACGACAGCGACAGCGCCGCGAGGCCGATCAGGGTGGGCTCGAACCAGTTTGCGCTGCCCAACATCAGACGTTGCCCGCCCGCGCCGAGATCGACATAGGCGATTGTCAACGGCAGCTGGCCCAGCAGGGATCCAAGCGCGTAGGGAGCGAGGGGCAGCTGGGTCAGCCCGAGCGCGTAATTAGCGAGGCTGTGCGGGATGACCGGGATCAGCCGCAGCACCGCGACGGCACGCCAGCCGCCGCGCTCTACTGTTCCGACAACCGGGCCGAGGCGCCGCAGATCGACCAGGTCCGAATTGACGAATCGTGCCACGAGAAATCCCGCGACGGCCCCTGCGATGCTGCCGGTGGCAGCCCACGCGACCCCCCAGCCCACACCGAACAGCAGCCCGGCGACGATTGCCAGCAAAGTGCGAGGAATGAACAGCAGGCTGGCCACGATGTGGACGGCAAGGAACGCGAACGGGGCGGCCGGATAGCGCCCAATCGCAGCCGTGATCGTCGTCGGATCGAGAGCCGCGCGCCAGTGCCAGACGGATGCTGCTCCGATCGCGAGCAAAACGAGAATGGCAAGCCGCGCCGTCCGGCGTAGGCCGACAGCCGGCAGGTCGGGGACCGTCACCGTTCGGCCCTTTGCTGTCACCGCGGGGTCGAGGCGACGCGAAGAGGCGCGGCAGCGTTGGTGTCCTGCACCGTCTCGTCAACCGGGTGGGTATGAGTGGTGCGGCGCTGCAGCCACATGACCCCGAAAAGATCGACGATCCCGACACCCAGTCGATCGAGCACGCCGTATTTTGACACCCCCTGGCGACGCGGCCGGTGATTCACCGGAACCGACCGCACGACGCCGCCTTCCCGCAGAACCAGCGCCGGAAGGAAACGATGCATATGGTCAAAGTAGGGCAAATCCAAAAACAGCGATCGCGGGAACAGCTTGAGACCGCAACCGGTGTCTGGGGTGCGGTCCCGGAGAAGCCGGCCCCGGACCGCATTGGCAACACCCGAGGCCAAGCGTTTCGACCAACTGTCCTGGCGCCTCTCCCGGTAGCCGGCGATCATCAGCGGCGGATTCGCAGGAGCTTGGCGCGCCAGCCGCCACAATGCGGGGATGTCGGCCGGATCGTTCTGCCCATCGCCATCCAGCGTCGCGATGCAGGCCGCCCGCGCCGCCCGGACACCCGTGCGGATGGCGGCACTCTGTCCGCAATTTCGCGCATGATGCAGCAACCGCACCTGTGGCATCCTGGCCGCGAGCCGCGAGACTTCGGCGCCTGTCGCATCGTTGCTGCCGTCATCGACAAAGAGGATTTCATACTCGACCAGGCCGTCGAGTGCGGCGCGTATCTCGCCGGCGAGCGGGGCGATGTTCTCTGCCTCGTTCTTTACCGGGATGACGACTGACAGATCCATGATGCGGGAGATTTAACACCGTTGGTGCTGGCGGACAAATCTGCGATAGCCTTTGCGCTCATCGCCAAATGCGCGAGCCCCGTCCTGCTTTTTACCTGCAGAAGCAGGCGACGTCGCGCCGACCGCTACCTCGGTATCGCCAAAAAGGCGAATTTCAGCGGTCGATCCAGGCGATCCTGAGAATATTCGTGGCGCCGGGGGTTCCGAACGGCACCCCCGCGGTGATGACGACGCGCTGGCCGATCTCCGCGATCTTTTCGCGATGGGCGAACCGCACCGCTTTTTGCACCATGTCGGAAAAGCTTCTGACGTCGCTGGTGTGCACGCAATGCGCGCCCCACAAAACAGCGAGACGACGCGCGGTGGCGAGGTTCGACGTCAGCACCAGGATCGGGGCCTCGGGTCGTTCACGTGCAGCGCGAAGCGCGGTTGCACCCGAGGTCGTGTAGGAGACGATCGCCGCCGCGTCCACCAGATGCGCGACTTGGCAGGCCGCGGCGCTGATCGCATCCGAAGACGTATGTTCATGCTCGATCCTGGTGCTTTCGAGCATCGAGTAATAGAGCGGGTCTTCCTGCACCCGGCAGGCGATACGGTTCATCATCGCAACCGATTCAACCGGATAGCGTCCCGCGGCGGTCTCCGCTGAAAGCATGACCGCGTCCGCTCCCTCATAGACCGCTGTCGCGACATCCGATGCCTCCGCCCGAGTCGGCGTCGGGGCTGTGATCATCGATTCGAGCATCTGCGTCGCCACGACTACGGGCTTCCCGGCGGCGCGGCAAGCGTGAACCACTTGCTTTTGCACGCTGGGCACATCTTCAGGCGGCATCTCAACGCCGAGATCGCCTCGTGCGACCATCAGGCCATCGGCGAGTTCGATGATCTCTGGGAGATGCTGGATTGCTGATGGCTTTTCGAGCTTGACCATTACGCCAGCACGGCCGCCGATTAGCTTGCGGCCTTCGGCGACATCGTCAGGACGCTGGACGAAGGAGAAGGCGATCCAATCCGCACCTTGCTCAAGGGCAAAGGAGAGATCGGCCCGATCTTTCTCGGTGATCGCCGACAAGGGCA
>Ga0306921_10000989_pt1 | contig 27006 bp, 22 predicted proteins | sample sta12Cox44000080_FD_203760 | JGI IMG/M metagenome (GOLD analysis project Ga0306921, IMG submission 203760) | Lab enrichment of tropical soil microbial communities from Luquillo Experimental Forest, Puerto Rico - statoxic.12C.oxic.44.000.080 (v2)... | ecosystem: Environmental > Terrestrial >...
TCACCAAGAGCTTTCCAGACTTCGCTTTGGTGGTCGGAAACCCAGCGCGTCAGGTCGGGTGGATCAGTCGGCACGGGCATCGTGTCGGTTCACCTGATTCGAGTGGAGTGATGCTGTGCCCTGAATCTGGCTACCGATACGAGGAGGTCGAGCCTGGCGTCCTTCGATGTCTCGATCTCGACGAAGAAGCCCCTTTACCGGAGGAATTCAGTTTTGGTACTAAGTCTTACAGGCAATTAAAAGAGGAATTGAATTATGAAGGTTCCGCTTCTCGATCTTAAGGCGCAGTACACCCCCATCAAGGCTGAAGTAGATACGGCAATCGCGGAAGTGTTCGAATCCCAGCACTTCATCCTGGGACCACTGGTAGCGCAGTGCGAAAAGGCCATCGCGGTGTACTCCGGTTGCTCACACGCGGTGGGCGTCTCGTCAGGCAGCGACGCTCTGCTTGCATGTCTTATGGCCGAGGAGATCGGTCCTGGCGATGAGGTCATCACCACCCCGTACACGTTTTTTGCGAGTGTCGGAGCCATTGCTCGCGTAGGCGCTACCGCCGTGTTTGTGGATATTGACCCGGCGACCTACAACTTCGACGCGTCCCTGCTTCCGTCGAAGGTCACAAGCAGGACCCGCGCCATCATACCGGTGCATCTCTATGGACAAATGGCCGACATGAACGCCGTGATGCGAGTGGCTGACCAACATGGACTGGTGGTCATTGAAGACGCGGCCCAAGCCATCGGCGCCGAATACAAAGGTCGTCGGGCTGGCTCCATCGGACACTACGGATGTTTCTCATTCTTCCCTTCAAAGAATCTCGGCGCCGCCGGAGACGGGGGAATGGTTGTGACGAACGATGCGGAGCGTGCGGAGAAGCTGCGGTGTCTGCGCGCTCATGGTTCGAAGCCGAAGTACCACCACAAAATTGTCGGAGGCAATTTCCGCCTTGATGCGATACAGGCGGCCATCGTTTCTGCTAAAATGCGCCACCTGGATGACTGGACTGCCGCTCGCCAGTGCAATGCCAGGAGATACGATCGACTTTTTGGAGAGGCTGGCTTGCCGATCGGTCTTCCTGCTGTGGTGGCCGAGCGCCACATCTTCAATCAGTATGTCATCCGGGTTGCACGCCGCGATGAATTGCAGGTCCATCTACAGAATAATGGAGTAGCCACGGAGGTCTACTACCCCGTGCCCATGCACTTGCAAGAGTGCTTCGCGTATCTTGGCTACACCGCCGGCGATTTACCTGAGAGTGAACGCGCCGCCAAAGAAACGCTCGCGCTGCCCATTTACCCGGAACTCACGGAGGCGCAGGCGCAGTTCGTCGTCGAGTGCATCTCGGAGTTCTGCGCCGAGGCTGCCAGCGAGAAAGCGCCTGCCTTTGCCGGCCCACCGTCGCATTCGTGAATGGAGTGAATTTCTTGATAGGAGTCGTTCCCAAAGCCCACCAGGTGGCAGTGGTCGATGAGTTCTTCGAACTTTTCAAGACGCCCTGGGAATTTTACCGTCCTGATCGGTCGTACGACGTTGTCATCGCCACCGCGGATGAGATTCCTGACGTCAACCCTAAACTGCTTTTGGTTTGCGGCCCAACAAAGAAGGAAATCGATACTCGCTTTGGCTTTGTTGCCCGGGAGCGGAGCCAAAGGGCTGTCCTTAAAGAGCGTGGCAGCCTAGTTCCGATCTACGGCGAGCTGCTCACCTTCGCTGATGGCGGCAACCGAACCTGCTGCGTAGCCGCGAGTTCTGGAATAGCATGCCTCAGGGTTGCCACGCTTGATTCCGCCCTGATACGGCTGGGATATGACTTGTTTGATGAGGTTGAGTTTCTGCTTTCGGTGGGGCAGCCTGTCGAATACGCACATATACCTACGCTGGAAATCCATATCAGGATGCTACGGGAGTGGATCTTGCAGGCCGGAGTTCCGTTCATCGAAATATTGCCGGTCCCTGCCAAACATAGTTTTGTTGCCTGCCTGACTCACGACATCGATTTCGTTGGAATACGAAACCACCGATGCGACCATTCGATGTGGGGATTCATCTACCGAGCCACTATAGGCACGCTCCAGCGGTGTTTAAGAGGCAGACTTTCACTGATGAATGTGCTCCGTAGTTGGCTGGCGGTCGCATCTCTTCCTTTGGTTTACGCCGGCTGGGCAAAAGACTTCTGGGAACCGTTCGAGTGGTACCTGGCAGTCGAGAATGGTCTTCCCGCTACTTACTTTCTGATTCCGTTTAAAGGACAGCCAGGAGAAAACGTCGCCGGAAATCAGGGATCGCGTCGCGCCGCTTCGTACGACCTCAGGGACCATTCCCAAGAAATAGCGGTCTTGAGGAAGCAGGGTTGTGAGCTCGGTGTTCATGGAATCGACGCTTGGCATAGTGCGGACAAAGGGCGTCAGGAGGCGGCAGCCATTACCGCCATCACGGGCGAATCGAGTCTTGGGGTCCGAATACATTGGCTGCTGCGCGGGGCTAACACTCCCTTAGTACTCGAGCAGGCTGGTTTCGCTTACGATTCCACCAGCGGGTACAACGAGACCATCGGATATCGTGCTGGAACCAGTCAGGTCTTTTGTCCTTTGGGTAACTCGAAGCTTCTGGAACTGCCTCTGCACATCCAGGATGGTGCTCTATTCTATTCGCGGAAACTTAACCTCTCGGAGCCCGAGGCTGAAAAGCGCTGCCAAGTTCTGATCGAAAATGCCGGCAACTTCGGTGGCGTGCTGACGGTATTGTGGCACGACAGAAGCCACGGTCCAGAGCGATTTTGGGGCGACTTTTACGTGAGGCTGGTTCAAAGGCTGCGATCGCTTGACTGCTGGTTTGGTACCGCCGGACAGGTGGTCACGTGGTTCCGGAAGCGCCGCGAAGTACGATTCCCTTCGGCCGAGGCGCCGGACAACTCAACTGTCCGCTTCCATTATGAAGGCGAACGTATTGATCCCCCATTGAGAATACGGGTGCACACCCCAACGCACGCATGCGACCGCGGAGAAAGTGTAAATGCATTGGCTAGCGAATTCATTGACATCTCATGGAATGGCAACTCTGTTGAGGAACTGGAACGTCAGGTGGCTTCCAGGACTTTCGGTGCGTTTCACTTTATAGCGCAGCGTTCTCTGGCATGAAATCTGTCTGTCTCGTGGTTCAGAACATTTACGATATTGACCCGCGAGTCCGGCGAAAGGCCGAAGCTCTGGTCGCAGCCGGGTACGTTGTCGATGTGCTGGCGCTTCGCGCTTGCAATGGTCAGAAGCGTTACCAGCTCAATGGAGTCAACGTCAGAACGATGTCCTTGGCTAAGAAGCGAGGGTCGCTCGCGCGCTACTTCTTTGAGTTTGCCACGTTCTTCCTGTGGGTACTCCTCCGGGTACCGCTGCAGATGTTGCGCAGACACTACGCCGTGGTCGACGTCAACACGTTACCCGACTTCCTGATCTTTGCTCCCGTCGTGGCGAGGTGGATGGGCGCGAAACTGATCTTAGATCTGCATGAGATTGCGCCCGAGTTTTATATGTCTAAGTACCATTGCCCTGAACACTCACGAACGATACGGCTGCTGAAGTTTCTGGAAAGGGTCAGTATGACTTTTGCGGATCAGGTGATCACGATCAACGAACCTATCGAGGATCTTCTGGTAAGTCGCGGACTGCCTCGCTCGAAATCGACAGTGATCATGAATGCGGTTGACGAGGCCCGTTTCACTGCTCGCACACCCTCCAACATTCAGGAGACCGCAGACCGCGACAAGTTCGTGATGATGTACCACGGAACCCTCACGCGCATCTACGGTCTGGATATCGCCATTGAAGCATTCGCTCTGGCTCACAAAGAAATGCCGGGAGCGGAGTTATGGATTCTGGGATCAGGTCCTGAGAAGGATGCTCTGGCCCAGTTAGCGCGAACGCGCGGGATTGCTTCGAAGGTCAGACTGGTTGGACAGGTCGACTCGGCCGAGATACCGGTTTGGCTGAGCCAGTGCGACGCAGGCATTCTCCCTATTCGGTGCGATGTGTTTCTCGACTTTGCGTTTCCAAACAAATTGCCAGAATTCATAGTTATGGGTAAGGCAGTACTCGTCTCGCGCCTAAAGGCGATACGACACCATTTTGGCGAGGATGCGCTGGCATATTTCGACCCGGACAATCCGAGCGACCTTGCGCAGCAGATGGTACGCATCTTTGACGACTCACAACTGCGATTTCGGCTCGCACGGAAGGCGAGTAACGCATATGCACCTATACGCTGGGACCTGATGAAACAGCGTTATCTCGATTTGATGGATAACGTAATTGGCGCTCCCGAGCGACTCGCGGTGGAAGAGTCACCGAGCGATCCGCCCACAGTCGTGGCATAACTGAATTCTTCTGCAAGATCCAAGCACACCCACACATGAACGATGATCACGGTTTTCCGGCAGAAGTCCAGACGGTTGCACAAAAGCTGTTAGCTTACTGCCACAAAAACGATTGGGCTGGCTACGATCCTTATGATGCTCTAAACAGCAGATTGCTCGAGGCGTTGCCGGTTCTGAATTCTAGGCTTCCCCGCCTCGTCCTTACCCAAGTCTTAAAGCGGAGTCCTATCAATGTCCGCGATCTGCTGCAGATTCCTCGGACGCAAAACCCCAAGGCAGTCGCATTATTTCTCGCAGCGTTGCTGAGGGCTCCTGAGCTGGTGTCCTGTGGATCGGAAAAGCTTGTCGATTCTTTGACCGCGAGACTGCTGGCACTTAAGTCGCCCGGCAACTGGTGTTGGGGATACAGTTTTCCATGGCAGACACGAACCATTATTGTTCCGCGCGGGGCGCCCAACCTGGTTTGTACCTCCTTCGTCACCAGTGCATTATTGGACTTGTACGAACAGCGTCGCGACCTCCGACATTTAGCGATGGCGGTTGGGGGGGGGGATTATATTCTTAACGAGCTGTACTGGAGCGATGGCAAAGCGCTCGCAGGCTTCAGCTATCCTCTGCCGTCGGTTCGTAATCAAATACATAATGCGAACCTCCTTGCAGCCGCGCTGTTCTGTCGCCTGTTTAAACATACGGGTGAGACGAGATTCTTGGAGCCTGCCCTCAGAGTGGCACGCTACTCAGCCGCAAAGCAGCATGCCGATGGCTCCTGGTACTACGGTGAGGCGCCATCACAGCAGTGGATCGACAATTTCCACACCGGTTATAACCTCTGCGCGTTACGGCAGATCGACCAGTATCTGGATTCCGATGAGTTTGCCCCCCCCGTACTAAAGGGTTTTGCTTTCTACAAGAACCACTTCTTTCGCGAGGATGGCGCGGTCCGCTACTTTCATAACCGCACGTATCCTATCGATATTCACTGCGTGGCTCAAAGTATTATTACCCTCCTTGCGCTTGGCAATGTCGAAACGGGCAATGTCGCTCTGGCGCGTTCGGTGTTCCGATGGGCCATGAAACACATGTGGAACGATGAGGGGTTTTTTGCCTATCGGGTGCTTCGCGTTGGCACGATTTGGACTTCATACATGAGGTGGTCACAAGCGTGGATGCTTCTGGCAATGGCGTCCTTACTCAGCGAATTGAATGCGACGGTTCACCCGACGCAATCACACTCTGTACCGGCTTCCGTCGAGGTGCGGGCATGTTGAATCTTCCCGCGTATGTGCTTATAACTCCGGCCCGTAACGAGGCAGAGTTCATACAGCTCACACTTAAGTCCGTCGTGTCACAGACCATTCGCCCGGTCAAGTGGGTGATCGTAAGCGACGGATCAACGGACGGAACTGACGATATCGTAAAGATATATGCCGCCGAGCATAGTTGGATTGAACTCGTGAGACAACCCGAGCGCCCTGATCGGCATTTTGCCGGCAAAGCCGACGCAGTCAGCGCCGGACTCGCAAGACTAAAGGAGGTTGACTACCAGGTCATCGGCAATCTGGACGCTGATGTGTCCTTCGACCAGGATTACTTCGCGTTCCTTATCAGCAAGTTTGCGGAAAACTCCGATTTGGGTGTAGGTGGCACTGCCTTTCGGGAAGGGTCGCAGACGTATAACTATGAGTTCGTCGGCATCGAGCACGTATCGGGCATGTGTCAAATGTTCCGTCGAGTGTGTTTTGAGGGGATCGGTGGCTACCCGGCGATCAAGTCCGGCGGAATCGATCTGATGGCGGTGCTGAGTGCACGGGCCAAAGGATGGCAAACTAGAACCTTTACCGAAAAGCTGTTCGAACACCATCGAAAGATGGGAACTGCCCAGATTTCTGGCCTTCGGGAAAGGTTTCATCGCGGCCGGATGGACTACCTGCTCGGCAGTCATCCCGTCTGGGAGATTTGCCGGAGCTTCTATCAAATGAAGAACAGACCCTTCATCATCGGGGGATTGCTGATTCTCGCGGCGTACTTCTGGTATCTGGTTCGTGGCGTGGATAAGACCATGCCGAAAGATCTCATTGCTCTGCGGCAAGCTGACCAGATGAGACGCCTGCACGATGTCATCCGCCGCCGGCTACATTTCGCCGCGGTACAGCGTTAGCTGGAAAACCAGTGCAAAGTTACTTCTCTTATGTCCATGCCAGTTGATTCCAATCTCGTCTCGGTGCCTGTCGAAGGCTGGACGTCCGCACCGCAAGGGTTCCCGGAACCGCAGCGGCTAAAAAGAAAGTTAGCAAAGGTGCTGCTCCTTGACGGCTATTCGACGCGGACTCTCGCCTGTGTTCGATCGTGGGGAAGCAACGGTGTCGCCTTCGCGGTGGGCGGTGAAACTCGATGGGACATGAGCTTACTGTCGCGATATAGTAGAGAGACGTTCGTCTACACTAGCCCAAAGCGGGACTTGGCAAAGTTTATTCAAGAGGTGAACTGCTATTGCCGTAAATTCGCGGTCGACTGTGTCTTCCCGACCTCGGAAGCTGCGATTATGGCATGCAGCAAGCTTCGCCATGAGCTGAGTTGCGTACCTATTGTTCCCTCGGAACCGATGATCGAGGCCGCATTCAGCAAGGCAAATACGCTGCGCCTCGCGGAATCTTTAGGCATTGCTACGCCAAGAACCGTGCACATTTCACCTGCTAATTGCGATTCGATCGGCGCACTCGATGTGGACTTCCCGGTGGCTATCAAATCGGCATGCAGCGAAGTGATGCATTCCGATAGGACGGAAACGAGCGACAATACGGCCTACGCCTGCAGCAGGGTCGAACTTGAGAAACAGTGTCGGTCTCGTCTAAAAAGGGGGCAGTCAGTTCTGGTTCAGGAGTTCATTAAGGGCTACGGTGTCGGAGTTAGCGGACTGTTCGAGGCGGGGTGTCCCGTAGCTGTGATCGGTCATCGCAGAATCCATGAGAGCAACCCGCTAGGTGGTCCCAGCGCCGTGGCTGAGACGATTCAGATAGAGCCACAACTGCTGGAGGCGACTCTATTACTCCTGCAAGCCATTGGCTTCAGTGGTCCTGCCATGGTCGAATACAAGATCGATCACCGGAGCGGTCGGCCCTACCTAATGGAGATTAACGGCAGGTTCTGGGGCACGATATTACTGGCCACGGCAGCCGGACTTGACCTGCCGTATTTGTATTGGAAGATGCTGAACGGGATGGAAATTACATCCGGCGAAAAACGGTACCAAGTGGGCGTTAAGGGTCGGTACCTGTTGGGTGATACGAAATGGTTATGCCTCTGCCTTAAGGGCAAGCCAGCGTCTTATCCGGGCGAGTTTCCGGGGCGTTGGGACTCCCTAAAATCTTACTTTGGGTCCTTCTTTGACTCTAAGACGAGGGACTTGATTTTTGCGAGCGGGGACCCCTTGCCTTTCCTGGGCAGAGTACTGCAGGAGTTGAATTAGGCGGATGGAGATGCAGGACATCATCCAGGGCGTATTCCACTTCCATTCCAGCTACTCCCACGACGGCCGGAGCACCCTGCACCAGGTCGCCTCCGACCTGATGCGGCGGGGATTCTCTTTTTGCATCATGACTGAGCACTTTGAGGATTTCAATGCCGAGAAATTCGGCCGTTACTTGCGCGAGGCGAACGCAGTAAGCCAGAGCACCGGGTTCCTGCTGATTCCTGGTGCCGAGGTGGCACTCGCGGGATTGCACACAATCATTTTTCCCGTCCGTGACTTTGCAGAGATCTCGGCGATGCGATGGGCAGATGACGAAGCCGACCCCAAGGTATTCAAAGTATTAGCGCACCCTTCCAAGTATCCGTTTGAGGGCGTCCGCGATCACCTGCAGAGATACAAGATCAACGGCCTCGAGTTGTGGAACCAGGAAGCGGACAGCCGATATATCCCCTCCCTGGCCTTCCTTGCTCGTCTGGGGAATGAGCGGGAGAACGGTCAACGCCGCTACTTCTTTGGTTGCGATCTGCACAGCGCAAACCTGACGATCGCTAACACAATTCGGTTGGTGGCGCCGTGCGAGCGGACGACCGAAAGTATCGTCACGGCTCTCCTGAAGGGTGACTTCGTGACGCGGAATATCGTGACCGGAATTGAGTATGACAACCGCTGGGAAGACGGCAGCCTTCATGCATGGGTGCAGGCAACCTTGGACAGAAAGAACTACCGGGGTCTGCTTCGAAAGGGCGCGCGGCGTTGCCTCAGGTCGCTCTATAAGATGCTTTCGCCTAAAGCCCAGCATTCCCTTAACGACATCAAGAACTTTGTCAGAAACAAGATATAAGCAAGCTCTTTACCGTTGTTAGCTCTCTAAGTGTGGCTCCAAGCTAACGACAATCTTGTGAAGAGATCTACCATCCTATCTTCCTTACACACCAGATCCTGTTGCACAATATTTCCGCATGATCGACTGTATTTTTACGTTGGACTACGAGATTTATGGGAATGGCACAGGCAGCCTAAGGGAGCTTGTCTATGAGCCAGGGGAACTCCTTCGGAAGATATTTGAAGCGTGGAACACCCGGTTTGTTGCCTTTGTTGAGGTCGCCGAGTTCCAAAGAATAGAGTCCGCTGGTACGGACGCTGGGATTGCCGACGTCAGGAGGCAGATTCGAGAGTTCCGTTGCAAAGGGTTTGAGATCGCACTGCATCTGCATCCCCAGTGGTGCAAGGCTCGCAATGAACAACGTCGCTGGCTGGTCGACTACAGCGAATACAATCTCTGCCTGCTGCCGCGCGAGCGCATATCCGAGATTGTCGATCGTTCTCTGGATTACCTGCGGGATGTGCTTGCGGAGCCGCGGTTCACTCCTTTGTCGTTTCGGGCGGGAAATTGGCTATTCCAGCCGACAGAAACTGCGGCAAGCGTCCTCGCAGAGAAGGGTATCAGGATTGATTCGTCGGTTTTCAAGGGAGGGTTGCAACACAACCACACGTTGGACTACCGTCGCGCTCTCCGAAACGGGTATTTCTGGACCTTTAGCCGGGATGTATGCGAGCCGGATCCTCGCGGTTGGTGGCTCGAAGTGCCGATCTACACAGAGATGGTTTCGTCTTGGCGGATGCTCACCTCGAAACGTCTTGGCATGAGAAATGGCGCCGGGAACGGTAACCAGACGGCCAGGCGAAAGTTCAATCGCGTCCTGGACCTTTTGCGAGCCCGCTATCCGTTGAAACTGGACTTCTGCCGGATGACACTTAATGAATTGACGTCCGCCCTGCGCGGCATCATTCGAGAAGACGAATCGGAGCCGGAAAAATATAGGCCAGTGGTAGCAATTGGACATACCAAGGACCTAACGGATCTGCGTACTGTGGATGCCTTTCTCTGCTTCCTGCGAACAAATGAAATAGCGGTAAGCACATTTGAATCCGCTTACCCAAAGTTGTTACAGCAGTGTGGGCGGCCAGCATTGGATGCCGCGGATTGTGTGCCTTCGACTGGCTCGTGAGCACACCCCCTAATAGGAAGAAGGGGAAGACGTTTTTGGGGCAAGGCAGTAAACTCTCACTCTTATGAGGGCAACTATGGATATTGCGCGACGTAGTCTGACATTTATGCGCGGCGTTCTCAAGGGCTATGCTCCATCCAATGTCAAGAAGCGGCTTTGGGACCAGGAATTTTCCGAAGGCAAGTGGGACTTCATCGATAGTACAGTTGGCGATTGTGTCTATCCGTACCTGGAGAGGCATGCCAATCACGGACATATCCTGGACCTCGGATGCGGCCCAGGTAATACCGCTACCGAACTGGCAGCCACCGTATACCAGATGTATCTAGGCGTTGACATATCCGAGGCAGCTCTGAACAAGGCGCTACGACGCAGTCAAGAGAGCGGACGGGCAGCAAAGAATCGATTTGCTCAGGCTGACTTCGTGGACTATGTGCCGACACAGAAGTTCGATGTCATCCTGTTTCGCGAGTCGATGTACCATGTGCCGCTGGGTAAGGTCAAGTCGACCTTGGATCGATATGCGGAATATCTGGCGGATGGTGGAGTATTCATCGTCAGGTTGAAGACGGTGGGCAGTCATGACAACCGTATGAAACCTCGACCGAAGGCCATGTTAGGTATTATCGCAAGCGAATTCCATGTACTGGAGCAGGGTGAACATGGCGACTTAGGGTCGACGGTAATTGTCTTTCGGCCACGTCACAAAGACTGAGCCTGATTCGGTAACGAGGTGTGTGAAGCGATCGGTGCTTTTCATGGAAGAGCATCGGAGACTGCCCAGAATGCCAGGACACTCGCGCATCCGGTGACTTGCTGAAGACTTTCTGGCTTGCTTTTGGAACGGTGGTGCGGCTCCCAGGCCGAAGGAGTGGAGCATGAAGGTGCGCGAAGAGGAAATCAAGATCGATGGACGTCTGATCAGGATCGGGCGGCTCGATGGTGACAAGTATAAGTTCGTGGACGATCCTGAGGTGCTGCTCAATGGCCTGAGGGGTTCGGGTACACGTATCGATCTCTTCACATTCATGCAGCGAGTAAGCGAGCCCTCCCCAAAGTTCCAATATCCCATGGAAATGGACAATCTGGCGGTGCTTCCGGTCTCCACTTTCGATCACTGGTGGACCCACCAAATCGGCTCAAATCCGCGAAATCGGGCCCGCCAAGCTGAGAGGAAGGGTGCAACCGTGCGCGAGGTGGCTTTCGATGAGGATCTTGTACAGGGAATCTGGGAGGTATACAACGAGTGCCCGATCCGCCAAGGCACACGCTTCCTGCACTACGGCAAAGATGTCGGCACTGTGCGTGAGATGTCGGCAACCTATCTCGACAGCAGTATTTTTGTCGGGGTGTTTCTGAGCAATAAGCTGATTGGCTTCGCGAAATTGGTGGCAGATGAAACATGGTCGCAAGCAAATCTCATGCATGTGGTGTCGATGGTCGGGCACAAGGAAAAGGCTCCAACTAACGCTTTAATAGCGCAGGCGGTCAGGTCTTGCGCAGCCAGAGGCATCCGATATCTCGTCTATCAGAACTACTCGTATGGCAACAAGACTGGCGACGGTCTTAGCCGCTTCAAGGAGGTTAACGGGTTCAGGCGCATCGATTTGCCGCGCTACTACGTGCCTTTGACACTACTTGGTGGGGCAGCGCTTCGCCTCGGCCTGCACAAGAAACTTGCTACCTACGTACCAGAACCTATGCTCGATAAGCTTCGCGAACTCCGGAGCGCCTGGTACAGCCGCAAGTTCCAGACTGTTACGGATGCTCTTTAGGAGGAGATCTGTTGCCAGGAATCGTTGGCCTGATTACAAAAATGCCGCGCGGCAGAGCTGAAGCAGAGCTGTTGCGCATGGTGAGCAGCCTTTGTCACGAGTCGTTCTATGAGAAGGGTACTTGGATAAATGAGTCTCTGGGCGTGTATGTCGGATGGGTTGCGCATAGGAACTCTTTTTCGGACGGGATGCCAATCCGTAACGAGCGGGGCGATGTTTCGCTGGTGTTTTCCGGTGAAGAGTACCCGGAGCCTGGGACGGTTGGTCGGCTAAACCAAAAGGGCCATGATTGCAATCCTAGAGGTCCTTCGTATCTCGTCCACCTTTACGAAGACGATCCCACGTTTCTCGATGGCTTGAATGGACGATTTCACGGACTGGTCGCCGACCAATCGCAGGGAACCGCGACACTGTTCAACGACCGCTACGGCATGCACCAGCTCTACTATCACGAATCGAAGGATGCCGTTTACTTCGCGCCAGAAACCAAGGCGATTCTCACAGTCCTCCCCTCACTGCGGACGCTAGATCCTCACAGCCTCGGAGAGTCCATCGCCTGTGGCTGTGTCTTCGAAGGCCGGACACTCTTCAAGGGAATTTATGAGCTGCCCCATGCTGCACAATGGGTGTTTCGAAATGGCGCACTCGAGCGAAAAGGGTCTTATTTCCACCTGCGACAGTGGCGAGACCAGCCGACGTTGGACACGGAATCGTACTACCGGACTCTTCAGGAGGCTTTCTCGCGAAATCTGCCTCGGTACTTCAACGGCCCGGAGAAGCTCGGGGTATCTCTAACCGGAGGACTGGACACACGGATGATCATGGCTTGGCAAAAGTCCAGCCCAGGCTCGCTCCCCTGTTACACATTTGGCGGGATGTTCCGCGACTCTCGTGATGTCACCGTCTCGCGAATGGTGGCTGGCATCTGTCAACAACCCCACGAGGTGATCACCGTCGGAGGTGAATTCCTTTCACGTTTCGCCCACTACGCTGAACGAAGTGTGTACCTCACAGACGGCCGTGTCGGCGTCAACCGTTCACCAGACCTCTATGTCGGCGGGAAGGCCCGCGCGGTCGCACCCGTGAGAATCGCAGGTGTCTATGGGAGTGAGGTGCTCCGCCGACTGCGGGCATTCAAGCCGTCGGAACCTACTTCTGGGTTGTTCCGCCACGAGCTGTTGTCACACATCCGCTCCGCCAGGCTACCATACGCGAAATTGCTTCGCGAGCATCCGGTTTCTTTTGCTGCGTTTGCGCAGGCTCCGCAGCGCGGCGTGAATTTGCTGGAGCAGACTCAAGTATCAGTACGCTTGCCGTTTCTCGACAACGATCTCGTCCAAGCAGCGTTTCGTGCCCCATCGTCGCCGGCGGCAAAGAATGGCTCAACCGGAGATGATAATGACATTTGCCTGCGGCTGATCGCTGACGGAAACGCAGCGCTCGGAATGATCCGCAGCGATCGCGGCCTGGGCGGCAACGGTCGGCGATTGCCAGCATCGTTTTGCCGCGCCTTTCTCGAGTTCACCTTCAAAGCCGAATACGCGTATGACTACGGTATGCCACAGTGGGTAGCGCGGATGGATCATGTCTTTTCGCGACTCCACTTCGAGCGTCTCTTTCTCGGAAGACACAAGCTATATCATTTCCGAGTTTGGTATCGAGATGCGCTCGCCAAGTACGTAAAGGAAATGCTGCTTGACCCGATAACGCTTTCTCGGCCCTATCTCGATCGAAATGTACTTGAAGCTATGGTGGTCGGTCATCTTAAGGGGAACCGTAACTACACAACCGAGATCCACCAAGCGCTGAGCCTGGAACTCCTACACCGCCTTTTCGTCGACGCCCGATGATCTCGGAAGACAAGGCAATTGGGCACAAAGGAAACTGCAGATGCCACCCCTGATTGCCACTGCCATTCTCGCCGCCGGGGTCATCGGTCTCTTCGTGCTCGATCGCGACGAAACCCCCCGAGCCACCAAAGCGCTTTGGATCCCGCTGATTTGGTTGGTGATTGTAGGTTCAAGACCCGTGTCCGCATGGCTCCGGCTTGGACAACCGATGGACTCAACTGATTTTTACATGGGCGAGGGCAGTCCTCTCGATCGCGATGTGTTCATGGCCCTATTGGCTGCCGGCACAGTCGTACTCATCGCCAGGATGCGCGCGGTGGGAACGATTCTGCGAACAAACGTACCGGTGGTGCTGTTCTTCGCCTACTGTCTCCTCAGCGTTCTCTGGTCCGACTTTCCCGATATCGCTATCAAGCGTTGGACCAAAGCAATCGGCGACCTGGTAATGGCCCTCGTCGTAGTAACGGATCCGGACCCGGTCGCGGCGCTTAAGCGTTTTTTTTCTCGCGCCGGTTTCCTCCTGCTTCCCGCCTCCATCCTGTTCATCAGGTATTTTGGCCAGCTGGGCCGGGGATATGATCCCGACGGATTGCCTATGAATACCGGGGTCACGTCAAACAAAAATACGCTTGGCGTGATCACGTTCGTCGTATCGCTGGGGGCGCTGTGGCAGATCGTCACGCTCCTCGACGCCGGAAGCCAACCTAATCGCGGCCGACGCCTCTTGGCCCAGGGTACCCTGCTGGTCTTCGGCGTTGCGCTCCTAGCGATGGCCCATTCGGCCACCTCTGCCGCCTGCTTCGCAATGGGTGCTGTCCTAATTCTGGTCACGAACTTCCCTATCATAAAGCGCCGTCCCGGGGCCGTGCATGGGCTCGTTGTGGCGATTGTGCTTGCCGCTGGGTTCTCCATGCTCTCCGGCGATGTCGCAAGCGTCACGCAAGCTGTGGGCAGGCAAACGAATCTTACCGGCCGCACCGACATCTGGGCTGCGGTGCTTCGGGTGGCGCCAGACCCGGTCGTCGGCACCGGATTCGAAAGCTTCTGGCTCGGGCCACGAGTTGAAAGTGTGTGGCGCCAACTTTCGCAGTTCATGCACGTCAACGAGGCACACAACGGTTACATCGAGGTCTACCTCAACCTGGGGTGGGTGGGCGTGTGCTTGATCGTGTTGATTTTAGTTAGCGGCTATCGGCGTGCTGTGGCAGCCTTTCGTTGTGATCCTGCGATCGGCAGTCTGATGCTAGCCTATGTGGTTGCGGCCGCGATGTACAGCATTACCGAAGCCGGATTTAGGCTGCTCAATCCAATATGGATTTTCTTGTTGTTGGCAACAACACTGGTTCCGGAAGTACCCGTGCCAGAAAACCCACCCTCTCTCGGCATTGCGCATAATGATGACATTGAATGGGCGCTGCAAGGCGAAGGTGCTTCTTCCGCCAGACCGCCTTGGGGTCTTTGAAGCGAGTAGGTGCGAACAAAGTCGTTGCGCTAACGCGATGCCGATGAAAGATGAACAACTAACCACGCCAGCTTACAACGAGATGGAAATGGTCGCAGAGTCCCGCGGAACGGCATTGCCTCCACCAGTACCCGTGGAAGTCGGTCTGCTCACCGGCTGCCAGGACAGGCCCTACGCACTTGGATTGGCGATAGCCCTGGCTTCAATGGGGGTTTGTCTCGATTTCATTGGCAGCGACAAAGAGGATAGTCCCGAGCTACACCAGAGTCCCCAATTGAAGTTTCACAATTTGAAACGAAATAGGCGAACGGATGCGGGCCCGCTAGACAGGGGTTTAAACCTTTTGGTCTACTACGCGAGGCTGATGCGCTATGCCGCCGCCGCCGAGGCAAAGGTCCTTCACATACTTTGGAACAACAGGCTGGAATATTTCGATCGGACTTTGTTGATGCTTTACTTCAGGGCGCTTCGGAAGAGGGTAGTGATCACTGCCCACAATGTCAATATTGGAAAGAGGGATTCGAACGACTCGTTGCTTAATCGCATTACGTTGAAAGCCCAGTATCTCCTCGTCGATCATATCTTTGTTCACACCGCGAAGATGAAGCATGAGCTGTGCGAAGACTTTGGAGTTCCGGCAACGGCAGTCACGGTCATTCGCCATCCGGTCAACGACGCTTTTCCGAATACTGAACTAACTCCACCCGAAGCCAGGCAGCGAATGGGCATTGGTCCACACGAGAAGGCCATTCTATTCTTCGGTCGAATCCGCCCTTACAAGGGGCTCGAATGTCTGCTGACTGCCTTCCAACAGGTCGCGACCCGAGACCCAGACTACCGTCTCATCATCGTGGGCGAGTCCAAGAAAGGGTGCGAGGGATACTTCGATGAGATTCAGCGGGCGATTCAAGCCAATCCGCATCGCAGCCGCATCATTCAGCGAACTGAATTCATTCCCGACCATGATATCGAGGTCTACCTCAAAGCGGCCGACGTGCTGGTGCTCCCCTATAAGGAAATATTCCAGAGCGGAGTGCTCTTTTTGGCCTATAGCTTCGGTCTTCCGGTAGTCGCAGCCGACGTCGGGTCCTTCCGGGAAGAGATCATCGAGGGCGAAACTGGATTCCTGTGCCGGCCTTGTGATCCGGAGGATCTGACGAGGGTGATTGAAACCTATTTTGCGAGTGATCTGTTTCGGCATCTGCACCGGCGGCGGCCGCAGATACAGGATTACGCATTCTCACAGCATTCGTGGAAGGCGGTTGCTGAATTGACCCGAAACGTTTATGTAGAACTATTGGGCGGCTGTACATCATGAAACCTCTGGTCTCTATTCTTATTCCCGCCTTCAACGCGCAAGACACGATTGCTGACACATTGCATTCGGCGCTTGCACAAACCTGGCCACGAAAAGAGATCATCGTTGTTAACGATGGCTCGACGGATGAAACACCGTCCATTTTGCTCGCACTCAAATCCAAAAACGTCCGCATCGTCACCCAGCCGAATCAGGGTGCTGCTGCCGCTAGAAATAAGGCGTTCTCCCTTAGCACGGGGGATTTTATTCAGTGGCTGGATGCCGATGATCTGCTGGCTCCCGACAAAATTGCCTTCCAGATGGAAGCCTTGGACAAGTGTCCACGCGGCCGGACGCTGCTTTCTTGTGCTTGGGGCCGATTCATGTATCGCTATAGTCGCGCGGAATTCGTCCCGACTGCGCTGTGGCACGATTTGTCGCCTTCCGAATGGCTGATGCGGCAGATGGAAAACAACGTCTATATGCAAACCGCCACCTGGCTTGTCAGTCGAGAGTTGACAGAGGCCGCCGGCCCTTGGGACACCAGACTTCTGGGAGACGACGATGGCGAGTATTTTTCGCGCGTCCTGTTGACCAGCGATGGTACACATTTCGTGCCGAACGCGAAAGTTTACTATCGGATGACCGGCTCGAGCAGCCTAAGCTATATTGGAAACTCCGACCGCAAGCGCGAAGCTCAGTGGCTCTCGATGGTTCTGCATATCGACTATCTGAGGTCCGTGGAGGATAACCAGAGGGCGCGGGCTGCCTGCTTAACGTACCTGCAAAACTGGATGGTGTACTTTTACCCGGAAAGGTCTGATCTCTTTGAACACGCCCAGAAGTTAGCCCAGGAGCTTGGAGGACAACTCGAGGTTCCGCGCTTGTCGTGGAAGTACTCCTGGATCAAGACTCTCTTTGGTTGGCCCCTGGCGAGGCGCGCACAAGTAGTCCTGCCGAGGCTACGGTGGTCACTCGTACGACTCTGGGACAAAGCTACCTGTCAAATCGAAGATCGAAAGCTTAAGGTTAACCCTTCAACGTGACCTGAAGGTAAACCCATTGCTAGAACCCCCGCTAGGAACCGTTCCGACGCTCTGAATTCAGTAGGCGCTTACTCTCAATCCGCTCACGCGATACAGATCGCATACCCTAGACACAGAAAGGGCAATTGTATGATAATAACTCGCACTCCCCTTCGCGTTTCCTTCTTCGGCGGCGGGACCGATTACCCGCTCTGGTACCGGGACCACGGCGGCGCGGTGTTGTCGACCACGATCGATAAGAGTTGCTATATCACTTGCCGATGGCTGCCGCCTTTTTTTGAGTACCACAGCCGTATTTTGTATTCGAAATACGAAAATGTCACCTCCAATGACGTCATTCAGCACCCGTCGGTGCGCGCCTGCTTGCAATTCCTGCAAATCGAGGAAGGAATCGAGATCCATCACATTGCCGATTTGCCCGCGCGGGCCGGCTTGGGGACAAGTTCAGCGTTTACGGTGGGATTGCTCCTCGCTTTATACGCGCTGCGAAACCAGATGCGTGATAAGCATGGGCTTGCGCTCGATGCGATACAGGTCGAGCAGGACTTGCTTAACGAAGCTGTGGGCGTGCAGGATCAGATCAGCGCGGCATATGGCAGCTTCAATCGGATCAACCTGCATCCGGACGGATCAATCGATGTACAACGCATCCTGATCTCGCCTTCTCGGCTGGCGGAACTCGAAGACCACCTCGCACTTTACTTTACGGGCTTTGCCCGGACGGCCTCCGAAATCGCCCAGGAGCAGCTCAAAATGACACCTCATCGTCAAAACGAGTTGCATGCGATGCGTCAGTTGGTGGACGAAGCTGAGGCAATCGTTGCGAATCCGCAGCGCTCACTCGATGATTTTGGGCGGTTGCTGCATGAGAATTGGAAAATAAAGAAATCGTTGACGCAAAAGATCACAAACTCGAGCATCGATGAAATCTACGAGGCAGGGCTCGAGAGCGGCGCCCTCGGCGGCAAGCTGTTGGGGGCTGGCGGTGGTGGATTTATGCTTTTCTTTGTGCCACCGGAGCGGCGAGAAGCGTTAAGGATGCGTCTGCGCAAGCTGTTGTGCGTTCCGTTCAGTTTCTCAACGAAGGGCAGTCATGTCGTGGTGTACGAGCCAGAGGAAACCTTCGACCAATCGCTTACGAGTGAGCGGCGGCTAGTCTATGCCTGACATGCCCGATGCAATCGTGTTGTGCGGGGGCGCTGGTACTCGGTTAAGAGGCATCACGGGTGATGCTCCGAAATCGATGGCAAGTATTGCCGGTCGGCCGTTCCTGGAACTTCTGCTTAGACAGCTACGGCGGCACGGTTTCCAGCGCGTTACTCTGGCTGTCGGCCGCCAGAGTGACATGATTGGTCTGCATTTTGGCCACCGCGCGTTTGGCTTAGACCTGGTTTACTCAGCTGAGCCGGTACCGCTGGGAACTGGCGGAGCCCTTGGTAATGCTGCTGTTCTGCTGCAATCGGACACCGCGCTCGTCACGAACGGCGATAGCTATACAGATGTGGATCTCTCGCAGTTTGTAATCGAGCACCGCGCCAGGAGGGCCGATTTGTCGCTGGTCGTGGTACCGCATGACGGGCGAGGTGACTGCGGCGTGGTATCGGTCGATCGAAGCGGGAAGGTCGAGTGGTTCCGTGAGAAGTCCTACTCATCCGGAACGCAGTACGTCAATGCCGGCGTGTACATAGTACCGAAGGCGCTCCTCTCCCTTATACCACCGGGGATTGAGATCTCACTAGAGAAGGAGCTTCTGCCGCAATGGCTTAAGAGGGGTATGCACCTTCGAGCGTTCGTCAGCACGGGCGAGTGCGTAGACATCGGCACTCCAGATCGCTACTGTCGGGCTCAACGTATTCTGGCCAACGCCGAAATCGAAACTGCCGTGTCTCAAAGCAATAGGCAGCAATCTAATGAGGAGCTATCATGACTGCTAGCATCATTTACTCTAACATCGAGCGCAGCATCGAGGTCCATAATCGCCTCATAGCTGTCTGTCTGCCAGCGCTCACCACTGCTGCAGCTGCTCTGGTGTCAGCCTACCGCGATGGAGGTAAGGCACTGCTTTTTGGCAATGGAGGCAGTGCAGCAGATGCGCAACATCTCGCCGCGGAGTTTGTTGGCCGCTTTTTGCTCCAGCGTGATCCGCTTCCGGCCCTTGCGCTGAATGCCAACAGCTCAGCCATGACGGCCATCGCCAACGACTACGGGTACGACATGGTATTCGCGCGGCAACTCCAAGCGCTCGCTGCTCCTGGCGATATCGCCATCGCTATCAGTACCTCCGGAAATTCGCCCAACGTTATCGAAGCCGTCCTATGCGCGCGCCGGCTGGGTCTATACACGATCGCACTCACGGGCGCCTCGGGCGGCCGCCTGGGGGACATGGTTGATGCGCTCATCGCAGTGCCCTCGGAGGAGACTCCGCGCATTCAGGAGTGCCACATCCTGATCGGTCACGCGCTCTGTGATGCCGTGGAGCAGGCAGTGGCGGTCAAACGGGCGGTTTTTGCCGTCTCGCGCAGTGACCGGGACTTGGAGCACGAGCTTAGCTAAATGCATGGCAACGACGAGCGGCAAGAGATGGTATTCAGCTATGTAAGCGGGGAGGAAGGATTCCGCAAAGCCATCCCTTGCGGGCCATCCGGGAGATGGTGGATCGTGGGTTGCGGGAGATGGCCTGCATTTCGCAGCCCTATATGCGCACGGCGGGCAGCCTTCGATTCCTCTGGAGTGGCTGGTACGAGGGTTGTTGCTGATGATTCTGCACTACATTCGCGGCGAGCGGCAGTCGATGGAGCAGACAACAACCTGCTGCGCCGCTAGTTCGGGGTTGACGACGATGAGGTCTGGGACGCGACCTTGTGCACCAAGAACCGGGAGCGCCTGATGCGGGGCGAGGTGGCGGAACGACGTTTCGAAGCCGTGTTGGCGCAGCCGCGGGCCCACGACCTGGGTGGAGACCGTGTTTGGCTGGAGGAAACTGAACCGGGCGCTGGGGCAGATCAAACTGCATGGCCATGTCCAAAGTGGAGTGGCTAAAAAGCCACGATGGCAAGAAGAAACTCGGCGGACCCTACAAGACCAAAGCCGAAGCCGAGAAACGACTGGCTCAGGTGGAACGATTCAAGAAAGAGAAATAAGAACGCGGGTTAAGCATAGAGCAGCGATGCGCGGGGTACCCACCCGAGAGGCCAGGCGCAAATCCTGGTGGCCCGCTCCACAATCATCAGGCGGATGCAGACCTTACTTTACGCGCCGTAGCGCGGGAAGAAGTGTTCTGCGGGTCAAGAAAGCCACCATAGAGACACAAAAGTCGGGGAAGCTCGGTTCTTGCACACGAAAAATCGCCTTGCAAGAAGAGCGCGGACAAACTAGGCGAATTTTTCAGCAGCCTCTTCAGCCGGCCGCACCACCGCTGCACCTTCGACTATACCAAACCTAAATTGCTATACGTGTCGGAGCGCGAGTTGGCACGGCATCATGGCCCGCTTTGCGGGCAGTTCAGTTGCTGCCTAGGAGACTTAAATGCCGTAAGCTCGCTGCATCATGCTCGCGGGAGTTTTTTGGACCGTCCCTCTGCGGGGCAGGAGAATCTGTCGCAGCTCCTTCGTGCTCTAACCGGAAGACTGGCCAGCGGGGCTGTCGTGCCCCACCGCTCAGGGAAGAAAGGCTATTGCGGCGCGGCCGTAAGGTTGGTTGGCGGATTGGGATCATTCTGTTGTCCATAGCACGTGTTGGCGTTGAAGGCAAGAACTCCACCCGTTCCGGCTGCTGGGCCGCCCATCGTGTTCAGGTAACAGTTCATGGCCGGGGTCCGGTAGGCGTGCCCACTTACACCTGGAATGTTCCCGCCCGTCACATCCGGCCCGATGGGAGGCCACGAGACCGACCCCCACCACGCTGGCTTTTGCGACAGATAAAAGGATGTCGGAATTGTTTGAGACCGTGGCACTGGATTTCCGTAAGTACTGACCCCGCTGGGAACCTCGCTATTCACGAACCGCACCGCATTGTTCACTGTGTCGTAGTTTCCCCAGCGCATTAGATATGCCGCCACCTGAGGGTCATAGTCTCCGTGGGTTGTGCAAGCAGGCTGCAGGCAGAACCCGGTAATGGAGCTGTCCACGGCTCCGCTATTGCCCGTAAAGCCCATTGTGTAGATTGAAGTTCTACCGTTAGTGCAGTTAGAAGCTGACCCTACGCACTGGTAGCTGTTGTGCCATCCGGCCTGCCCGAGCACGTTGCCAATGATATTCATGTACCGGCTTCCAGCGTAGATCTGCACCGGAACCGTCTGGGCAGTGCAGGTGTTAAGATCCGCACTGCCGCAACCGGCAGCCTGATTCCCAATCAAGTAATTCCGAAAGACTGTTTCAAAGTGATGAGTGCCGTGAACATCGTCCGAGTTGTATCCGGGCCCAATATTTCCTTCCCATAAGTTAAAGTCATCGCCTGCTGCGTGCTGATAGAATCCTGCCTGCATCCAGCCCTGCGATTGCGTCCACACGTTGTCGATATTGAAGTTGTAGGCAATGACGTTGCCCTCGCACGGACCGGTGCAGCTTGGCTCTGAGTCAGTGTTTTGCTGAAAGATGTTGTTCTCGATAAGCGAGCTCCAGCCGCCCATGAGTTCAGCACCGTAGCTCACCGAGGCGTGGCTCTGATTCTGGTAAGCGTAGTTGTCACGTATCACAGCACGTGTAGAGAATAAGATCCGGACGTGACTGCGGTTGGCATAGATCGAACGTACACCCTTAACCCAGCAGCGATCGCAGTTGCCGATTAGGATATTTTGGTTCGCCCCTGCGTTGGTCGCATCCAGCGAAACATCCTCGATGCCGGAGAAGGAAATACGGCTGCTTCCGTACCATGCTTGCGGCTTCTGCCCAGTTCTCCAGTTCGGCATATAGAGGGGGGGAGTAACGGTGATCTGTGAGCCGTTGATGTTGGTGACCACCACGCCTTGTTGCTGTGAGCGTAGGCACATGGCCCCATTGCAGGGGCCGTCAGTACGTTCAGCGCCACCTTGGATGGTATTGGCACACACGCCCTGAGTCGAGCAATTCCAGATTTGGCCGGTGTCGGCGGCTTCGTTCAGTTGATCGAGGATCAAAACGTTGCCTACTGCAAGATTCGTAAGGCTCCCACGTGCTGGTGTGGTCGTGCCACAGTTGGCCAGTGTGATTATGGTCGTACCCGCTGCGTACCCCGCCGTCCAATCGCAGACGTTGCCCTCTGTACCGTTCTCGTTCAGCGACGTTGGCTCGAGCGAGACAATCGAGTTGTAGAATCCAGCGCCGGCTCCGCTAAACACAAGCAGGGTAGAATTCGCGCCGTGCCCCCGGACCGTAACATTGCTGTGGCCATTGAACCCGATGCCACTCGACAGGTTGAAGGTTCCAGTCCCAAGTGACACATATTGACCGCTCGCACAGGATGCAATCGCGTTATTAATCGTCGCTGCCGATCCGCTGTAAGCGGCGATCGTTGCGCCACACTGGGTGCTGCGAGCGGGAATGCCGCCGGGCACCCCGGCACCGCTCCAGTCGACGGCGCGCGTGGGAGCGAGAATGCCACTCCAGTTCTGGGCATACGAATACCCAGAGAAGAAAAGCAAGCTAAGCAAAAACGCAAGACATGGTTTGTAATTCATGCTGTCTCCTTACTGTTCAGGCCACATTGCTGCACGTATTCAATTTGGTCTAGTCGGCTAAAATGTGACCCGAGGGCATAAACTACTTCTGGGTAATCTACGTCCGACGTTGGTTTTTCATTTTGTATCAAGTTCACTCTTGTCCAGCAAGTAAGGCGAAACAGTCGGATTCCAGCCAGTATTTTCGACTCCCTGACGATTGAGCGCTCTACCCTAGCTAAAAACCAGCAAGATCCGCGTTAGAGGGAAGCATCGGAGAAACCAGTAGCCGTGATTAAGCTGTTATTCACTTCGCTGAACAGCTGCTTTGCGCTTACACTCCCTGAGACTTGCACGCGCGGTCGCGCGGCGCAACCCACAAGCAGATCTGGTCAACACGGAAGTAACCAGACGATAGTTACAGCGCGCTTGCCATGTAGTGTAACCTGTTCGTTTATCGGTGGTCGGACTAGAAGCATCACGTGTTGCGAACTTCTGGCGCTGCACCTTCAGACGGTTGATTCTCACGCCTCCCGTACGTTCCAGCGGATGCGCCTGCTCAACCCGGTCTGCCCCTTCTGGGGACAGGCGGAATTCATTCAGGTCTAAGTGTATTATGCGACCCGCGCGCACCACAACTGGCACGTGGGGACGCGAATCGTGCGCATCTTCTAAAAATACAACAGGGACGAGCACGTCCGGAGCTGGGCTCACATCCGACGTTGATCAAGCGTGCGAACGTCCAGAAGCCACTCCAGAAATGTGGCGAGCTCCTATGATCGACCGGGTTGTTCGAATATGTTACCTCCACAAGAACGTCAAATTGAAAGGGAGTGGCGAATGCCACTTCGCGGGCTTCGAGTGAGCACTCGCTCTCGTCAGGCAAGACATTCTTCCAAGGGACGCATTCATCGGATTTTCTGGGTTGTTTGCGTAGCTGCTTCGATCATCCTCGTGATGTCAGCAGCATCGAATGCGTGGGTTGCGATTACAATCGACGCCGCAGTATCGACAAACGGCGGCACAGCCGCTTCTTCGATCAGCACGCCACCCTTCTCAACCCAAAAACGGCAACGAACTGCTACTCGCTTTTGTGGCAACAGACTACATTTCCGGTAGCAATACAACCATGACGAATGTCTCTGGTGCTGGACTGACATGGACATTGGTCAAGCATTCAAACCTACAGTAGGGCACGGCGGAAATGTTGGCTGCGTTTTGCCACCGCTATTCATCGTTAACAACGATGGGGTGCCGTCGGTGGTGCCCACAGTGCAGGTCGGGCCCTAAGCCGGATGAGAACGGCCGAATCGCCGGATTCAGCAACGGTTTCGGCGAGATAAGAGGCGAGATAAGACTCGAATTGCTTCCTTCGTGCCGCCTCAGACCCCGTGAAAAATTCCAAGACCGGTAAGACATCCGACGCAGGTCTATCCCGAGTGACCCATCCGCAGATCGTTCAGATCTCTCGAATATCACCTGCCGGAAATGTAGTGAGAAAAGAGGAGACCGTGCGTCACTCGTCAATATTACGCTCGCGGATTACGTCGTTCGTCATCACTGTTTTGCTCTTTGCCGCATCGCTCGTGGTAGCGGAATCAGCTTATGGCAGCTGCAGCAACCCTGCCAACCCTATTGAAGCCGAAAATTGTCTCCCTGGCAATCCATCAAGCCAATGGGACGTGAGTGGCGCTGGAGACCTTACGATACAGGGATTCGCCACCGATATCAGTGTAAATGTGGGCGGAACAATATATTTCAAGATACAAACCGATGCTCACGCCTATTCTATCGATATTTACCGGGTAGGATACTACGGAGGTATGGGTGCACGCCAAGTGGCGTCGATTTCACCGTCCGTGCCATTGCCACAATCCCAGCCTGCCTGTGTGACGGATACGACGGTAGAGCTAACGGACTGCGGCAACTGGGCAATTTCCGCCTCATGGCAAGTTCCTTCGAACGCGACGTCAGGGGTTTATTTTGCTCATCTCGTCAGGAGCGACACGGGCGGAGACAGCCACATTGTATTCATCGTGCGGAATGACACAAGTCACTCTGACATACTTGTGCAGACTTCAGATGAAACCTGGCAGGCATACAATCATTACGGATCTGGCAGCCTCTATGGACCTGCCGCCGCTACTTTTGATTTAACAAACCGTTCAAATAAAGTCAGCTACAACCGGCCGTTTCTTACAAGAGGTTTCTCTGATGAAGCAGCAACATGGCTATTTGGCGCGGAGTATCCACTGATTCAGTGGTTAGAGTCAAATGGGTATGATGTAACTTACTTCACTGGGATGGATGCCGAGCGGTATGGAAGCCTAATTCAAAACCACAAGATCTATATCTCCTCTGGCCACGATGAATATGTTTCTGGGACGCAACGCGCCAATATTCAGGCTGCTCGTGACGCCGGCGTTAACTTAGCATTTTTTAGTGGCAACGAGGTATTCTGGAAGACACGTTGGGAAAGTAGCATCGATGGGTCCAAGACGCCTTACCGCACTCTGGTCTGTTACAAAGAGACACTCGGACCGAATTCGAATCCTGCTGCAATCGCCGCCGTGGATCCCCTGGATCCTCCAATCTGGACAGGAACGTGGCGCGATCCCACGAAGAGTCCTCCGGCTGATGGGGGGCGTCCGGAAAACGCCTTGACTGGCACGATATTCATGGTGAATGGTCCTGGCACTGATAATGATGGCAGTCTAGCTGTCAAAGTGCCCGCCGCCGACGGCAAAATGCGATTTTGGCGCGGCACGGCAATCGCCTCTCTCGCATCGAACGCAACTTATACGTTGCCACCAGGCACCCTTGCGTATGAGTGGGACGTGGATTTGGATAACGGCGCCAGACCTGCAGGGGCCTTTCAACTATCAACCACCACCCAAAACCTAACCGCAGACTTCTTGCTGGATTACGGTGGCACCTATGGGGCTGGCACAGCCACCCACCATCTGATGATGTACCGTGCCCCAAGCGGTGCGCTTGTTTTTGGATCGGGCACGGTTCAATGGTCATGGGGTTTGAACAGCCAACACGACAACCCGTTTGGTTTCGCTAAACCCGATCCGGATGTGAATATGCAGCAGGCGACCGTCAACCTGTTGGCGGACATGAGAGTACAGCCGGCCACTCTGCAACCGGGTCTGCAACCTGCGACACAATCGACCGATGCGACGCCGCCTGTCTCCACGATTACTTTGCCTGCTGTGGGGGTAAGTGTCACAACCGGTTCTGCAGTGACCGTCTCAGGAACAGCGACTGACTCGGGCGGTGGTGTCGTGGCTGGGGTCGAGGTATCCACTGACGGCGGGCAAACCTGGCATCCCGCACTCGGCCGTCAGAATTGGTCCTATTCCTGGTCGCCCAGCGTCGTTGGAATAGCCGTTCTTCAGAGCCGCGCTGTGGATGACAGTGGGAATGTCGAGAATCCCCAGACCAGTGGTGGAAACCCACAAGGTGGCGTTACGATCAACGTTAATCCCGCCGTGTGCCCTTGTTCAATATGGAACTCTACGAATGCTCCTACCAACGTCGATAGCGGGGATTCTCACGCTACCGAGGTGGGAGTAAAGTTCCGCACTGACAACGACGGCGTAATCACCGGACTGCGATTTTACAAAGCAAGCAGTAATACAGGCACTCACGTCGGTCACTTGTGGACCAGCAGCGGCACCCTGCTGGCGACAGCAACTTTCACCGGCGAAAGTGGATCAGGGTGGCAACAGGTGCAATTCGTCACTCCGGTTTCGGTGACCGCCAACACAGTCTATGTCGCTTCGTACTTTGCGCCCCAAGGGCACTACTCGGCGGATGTAGGCTACTTCTTCAAAGGGGGATACGATGACCCTCCAGTTCATGCCTTGGCCGACGGAACAAGTGGCCCAAACGGAGTATATGCTTACACTGATGTGCCGGGCACCTTTCCAGATGTTGGCTACGAGGCAACTAACTACTGGATCGATATCGTCTTTGTCAGTGGATCAACATTCGATGTAGGAGGCAACATCTTAGGCATCGGGGGATCCGGAGCTAAGGTGACGCTCGCTGGAAGCGCAAATGCAGTCACCACGGCTGATTCCTCAGGTAAC
>Ga0306921_10000991_pt1 | contig 26969 bp, 29 predicted proteins | sample sta12Cox44000080_FD_203760 | JGI IMG/M metagenome (GOLD analysis project Ga0306921, IMG submission 203760) | Lab enrichment of tropical soil microbial communities from Luquillo Experimental Forest, Puerto Rico - statoxic.12C.oxic.44.000.080 (v2)... | ecosystem: Environmental > Terrestrial >...
GGGTGGCGAACACCTGCGCTTGTTTTCTGAGCACAATGCCCTCGGAGTGCAAGCGTCTGTGTACAATGCCAGTGCGAAAAAGTGGATTGCACCGTCCGAGTCTGTCGATGACATCGAGCAGGGAAAAGAAAGAGCGGAAGCGTATGCAAAGACCTATCTCAAGAATGCCGTCGGATTAGAACTGCCTCGTTTGGAGTGGAAGAAGTCCCGATCTGCGTAACAGCAAAAAGGTCACAAAAGCATCGCTTCCCCCAATTGAATCTGCATGGAAGTCCGCCAGCTCGATTAACATGGAATTGCGCCAGGTCCATGAACAGGACTAAGAAAATCAGCGAAGGGGTCCGTGTGGCTCAACTGCGTCAACTATTTGTGGCACAGCATCCCGATCCTGCGAAGCGGACAGCAACCAGCGTTCTTATATTCTACGGATGGCTTGAGCAGCATCGTCCTGAATTGCTACCACAAGGAAAGCAGGATGACCCGTTTCAACACGTGAGGTCAGACCTCAGCGGCCTATTCGAAGGCTAACCCCGTACAACCATGCAGCGCATCGCCGTTATGGTACATTCCTCGCGTGCCAACCAAGGACCCAAAGCGCGAGTTTAAGGTTGGCGACAAAATCCGCGTCAACCTGCACCACGGAAAAATCGAGGATGCCGTCGTTCGCGCCGTGATTCACGAAGACGATGGAGTCAAATTGCAGGTGGCCGCCTTTCATTAGGATCACAGTGCTATAATCCTGCGCAGAGACTCCCAGCCCACTGAGCCGCGAGGGTGTGTTGTGTGCCTTCAGATCTCAATTCGGGAATCTGCCGATGTCACCATTGTGGACGTTCGGGGAAGATCGGCCCTCGATGAGGGCGAGAGCTACTTGTTGCGAAGCAATCTTGAAAGATTGGTGGCCAGCGGTGTTCGCAAGGTGTTGTTGAACCTAACAGACGTGACTCAGCTGGACAGTTCGAGCGTCACTTTTATCGTCAGGACGTACCTTTCCCTCCACGGTCAGGGTGGCGACCTGAAACTGCTACATCCCTCCGGCCATGTGCTGGAAGTGTTCAACATGTTGCACCTGCAAAGACTCATCCCTAGCTTTGAGGACGAGGCTCAAGCACTTGCCAGCTTCCGGCCGCTGCTGAGTTGCTCTGCAAAGCCCTGACGGGGGTCACGAGTGGCAGGTTGTGAAGGATTTGTAGTAGCGAGAATTTAGTGAAGCGCATGATCGGGCCCCTGAGGAAGTCCGCCTGCTCGATTCAATGGGCAAGAAACTTTTTGAAGGGGGGCTGCCGTTGACAGCCCCTTCTTTCGTTTTGGGTCAGTATGGTACAGAGACAAACAAGCACTTGCCTTGCACCTATCTGCCGCGTGTCAGCAGTTCATGCCGTCCTTCGGCCTGCGAATAAGTTGGGTTTTTGAGCTTCGACCAGCCGGTTGCGTCGCCCTTGTAACTGCCGAGTTTTCGCTTCGCCACAATGCCCTCAAGGTCGCGAGCGCAAATTTCCGGCCTGCGAGTAAGTTCGCCGCAGCCATCTCGATTGACCCGTCCGTGTGTTTTTCACAATCCGCACCGTTTTGCTAATTGACAATACTCGATACGGATATATCATTCCCGCGCACCGAATGTTCAGCCAGTCGGCTTGGATTTCAGCGCAGGCTCCAGATTCGGGTAGTTCTCTCGATTTCACCAGCCCACTTCGGAGGACAAGATAATGAAAACTAGCATCCTGAGAGCAGTGATATGCGTCGTTGCGGCGCTAGCAACTGTGATTCTCCCGGCTAGCGCGACGACAGAAGTAAACGATAGAACGGATATCAGTCTGACTATTTTCATCCCCTGCGCTGCGGGTGGTGCAGGAGAACTTGTGGACCTTGCTGGTCCCCTGCACACCCTCATTACGTTCACAATCAATGGCAACAATTTTAGTGGGGTTTTCCATTTCCAGCCACAAGGCATCAGCGGTACCGGCGAAACTACTGGGGACAAATACCAAGCCACTGGCGTCACGCAGGAGAGCTTTAAGACCTCTCTTCAGAATGGCCAGGCGAATCTAACGTTCGTAAACAACTTTAGGATTATTGGCCAAGGGCCGGGGAACAACTTCCTAGTGCATGAGACGTTGCACATAACGGTCAATGCGGATGGAACGCTTACTGTATTCCACGATGATTTCAGGGCGGATTGCAAGTAATCGCGTACCGCGCAAGGAAACAAACTAACGTCCACACCCTCCTGGGCGTATGCTTAGCAAGCGCGTTCTTCCATGCCTCGGGCGGAAAGTCTCTTTACCCCCCACCCGAAAGAACTCTTTCCGTCCGAGGCTCTTCTGTCAGTTTTGCCAGCTATCAACCAATCTCCCGGGAACATATGTTTACGATTCCTCATCCTGACCTGACGCTGACATGCTGGCAAGGGGCGATATGCTGGCACAGGGAGATGCGGCGTGCGGCGAATGTAGAGCATAGAATCGTGTTTGTTGACGCGAGCATATGCCCCCGTTGCCGCTGCGAATGGAATGAAAGGAATGAAAGGGACCATCTGGCCTAAGTTCGTCGCTGGATTCGATTGCGATTGACATGCCGGTCTCCCGGCAGAGACGGGGTGGGGTATTGTACAGAAAACTGACGCGATGGTTCGGGTTACGTCGCATCATCACGAAATAGCAGATGAGGAGTGAATCCCTTGGGAAGCTCTCTTTCAATTCTCAGCACCTCGGAAGGTTTATAGACGTATTCCTTGCCACACATATCGCATCGGACTCGGAAAGGCCCGTTGACAGGTGGGCGTGAGGTGACGACGTCGGCCTCGCCAAGAAGGATTTTATGTTTGTAGATAAAGTTGCGCGGAATGTGGTAGACGTGGACTACCCATTAGGCGCAGACGCTTATACAATGGGTCCAATCTACTCCTTCAATACTGAGTGGCGGCAGAGGACGTTCTGCATCCTACCCCTCAGTATTATGGAGTGACCGATTGGCCACCCTCCGTCAGGCTAGTCGGGATTCCCTAACGGGAAAAAAGGGAGGCAGGAAGACCTGGCCTGCCTCCCCACCCACCCAGCAAATTTGCTTGTGGAGGCGGAATTGTGACGGCCTCCCCAGAGTTCGCGCTTGCGACGCTCGCGTGAGTTAGCCGCGCATTTCTCTACCTCACGCAAAAAACCAACTTTGGCAAAAGTTGTCTGGGCAAATCTAAATTTGAATGAAGACTGCACCATCTTGCAGCAGTCTCGCGTCCAACTGCGTCCAAAGTCGTGCCTCTTGTGCGCGGGTTTCGGTGGTTTTAGGCCAGTAAAGGTATTGGAATCAATCGGGTTTCTGGAGCGGGCGATGGGAATCGAACCCATCACCGCTTTTCTGGAAGTTACTGAACGTACTCTGTTTCCCCTTTGGGTTTTGGAACACTTTGGAACACAATCGAAGCCACTTTGTCGACCGCTTCACGGTGCGCTTCGCCCAGAACGTGTGCGTAGAGCCCGAGCGTGACTCGGGGATCTGCGTGGCGCAGCTGTTCCTGTACGACTTTTGGATTCGCACCAGCGTCGAGCAGCAGGCTCGAGTGCGTGTGTCGGAAGGCGTGGAGGCCACACCGCGGGATGGCGAGCAAGTCTAAAACCGGCCAGAGCCCATACTCCACAACCTTGTTGCTGCTTGGTGGCCTTCTGTTTCTCGTAACGAACAGAAAACCCTCTGGATTCGCCTTCCACTGCCCTCTGTAATTCTGGAGTGCATTTGCGAGCACTGGGGGCAGTGGAACGACTCCTTCACTGGCTTTGTTTTTTACAGTCTGAGTCCGCCCGTACCATGCCGAGCGGCGAATGTTCACTAGGCCGCGGTCGAAGTCAATGTCTTGCCATTGGAGTCCGAGCACTTCGCCGGCACGCATTCCAGTCATCGCGAGCAGCAGGAACATGGTTTTGTAAGGTTCTCGCGCAGCCGCAATGATTTTGCCGACTTCCTCCAGTGTAAAGAATCGAGCTTCCGGCTGGACTTCCTCGGTCGGAAAGGCAAGGCTCGCGTAGTTCACCCGCTGGCAGACATAACCCCAAGCCTTCGCCGTTTCGAGCATCGAGGACAATGTGCTCGTGATGTTCATCACCGTTTTGCGAGACAGACCCGCGGTGGCGAGTTTTGTCACGAACATTTGCTGCGCCTCGACTCCGATCTCATCCAGCCCGCGCTTACCAAAATGGGGAAGGATATGCACGTTGATGTGGGACTTTGCCGCCCGAATTGTAGATGGTTTCTTCCCAACCAACACTTGCTCCTGCCAAATCGCCGCGAACTCATCCATCTTGGCAAACCGCCCCGGCCTGTACTCGGGTGAATTGATTCGCGCCAGAATGATTTCCATGCGCCGTTTCGCAAGCGGCTTGGTCGGGATTTCCTTCTTGCTCCCGAGTGTAACCGTCACTTGCCTCCGCCGCGTGTGACCAGTTGCGTCGATCACGTCCTCCCGGTACTTGCCGAACCATGTGTGCCCAACTAAAAATACATGACCTCTTTGGTATCGCCGTCGAGCCATCATCATCCTTTCCGCTGATGACTCGATTGCCGCGTCGGACTCTAACACGCGTTCGGGTTGAAGAACTTGATCCATTTTCCTGTGCTGTGGAAATGTCGCTCCCGGAGTTTCGGATTTCGTGCCTCGGTTCGATTGCGGCTGTGCCTGCGCACACGAATCCTTTTAGTGGGGTCACGTCAACCACGCGTATTAGGTTCACCGACTAGAACTGTGCGGTGGATTGTGGGTGTCACTACCCACGGCGAACGGAATATTTGAAGAGTCAGGCATGCTCACCTTCACACATATTTCTTACTGGTTTGCTTCGAACTGCGATTTCTTGGCCACACACCCTCAGGCTGATTTTGTCGAATCCGCATGCCAACCCGTCCTCGCTGACGAATTCCGGGTCGTCAACTCCGTGCTCGTAAAACGCTATCGCGTCTTCCACGGTGAGAAACAGATACAGTTCATCGATGAGGCAGGGCCCACCAGCATTCACACGTACTGAGAATTTCTCGAAACTGAAGTACTCGGCCCACGTTCTGGGATCGAGTTGTGGGCACAGCCAGATACGGTCATAACTCATTGGTTTTCTCCTTCCTTAATTTCCAAAACTCGGCACCGGATTCACTGAGCCTGATCGGCACCAACACCACCGGGTTTGCATCGCCTGAGATCCTTCTAAGGCTGCTCGTCTTAAATTGAGGCCTTCGTTTGTCGGTTTCGGTTTCAAGCGAGTCAAGGTATTCGTGGATTCCTTCTGTTATTTCCTTCACATTTCCTCCTAGACTGCCTTTGATTGGAATTTGAATTCTCAAATAGTCCGTTAGGTTTTTCACATATTCTCCTTTTGTCGTCCTCGATTACCGCCTGCTACATCTCAACCCGTCCCTGAACGTGACCTGCGCGCTTCGGTGCGGCCATTTCGGCTCTAAAACGGTGTCCTTTTATCTTTGTTTTTGTCGTTATATTTCCCCTTATCTTGCTGCTTGTCCTCATCAACCTTGCCTTTATCCGTGCGCGTGGGCACCGACTTCAGGACTTGATAGTCCGGAGTGCTCTCCGTGCGCTTTTCCTTAGTCGGGAAGACGACCACGCGCTCGCCAAGCACCTCCCCTTTTAGATATTCCATTCCGTTCTTGCTCTTGGCCTTCCAGAGAACTCCGATCCTTTCAGATTCCATCTTTTCCGACTCGCTCATTTCGTTTGCCTCCTCTTCCCAGAAAAACAATTAGCTCCCCTCTTTTGCGCTCCTTTGCGGAGTCCATTTCCTCCAGCACCTTTCTGACGTCATCAGGCATCTGCTCAAACTCTTCCGGACTGTCAATCCACACCATTGCATCGCGCTCATCCATCGCCATTTCTCCTGTTTTGGATCTGTAAAGATTTGACGTGCCCGTACGAATTGCCCCTGAAGATGCTCAACTAAGGCGCTCATACCCCCTAAAGCAACAAAATGAGCATCTTCGTAGTTTTTATATGTTTTTGAGCATTTTCGAAGATGCTCATTTTTTCTACTCATGAGCATGTTTGACCCTTTTGAGCACCTTTGCTCAGCTCCCACATCCAGACGCCGCCCATGGCCGACTTTTTTGACTTTATGCCCAATGCATCTTTGGCGCGGCGAATCGTGGCCCAGGAGAAGCCTTCCGCAGCCACCTTTGACTTGATTTGCCGCTGTGGCATCGCACCATTGGTGAGCAACTCCTGCAGCCACCGTTCTGCATCATTTTGTGTCTGCCCGTGCTTTCTTCGCGGGCTATTGTCGAGCACTTCATCTGGGCTGAACGTGACGTTATCGTTCAGCCATTCGATAACCCCTACGGCGGGGTCGGCTTGAGAGCCGACGATCTTGTAGGCTAGGGGCGGAGCTTTCGGACCGAGGTTGTTCTTAATGCAGACCATGATCCGGTGCTCGGGCTTATCTGGATCCACGCCGAATCCCCACACGACGCGTGACGCGGCGACGAAGCCGATAGAGCCGGAGACGCGGAGCATCGCCGCGGCATCGGCCTTGCGCAGATGCATGATGCCGACGACAGCGATCTTTTTCTTTGCCGCGAGTTCCGCGAGGGGGCCGAGGACGGCACGCACGGCGGAGTCGACATGCGTGTCGATTTTCCCCATGTAGGCGGCCACGGGATCGATGATGATTAGCTTCATGCCCGGAGACTTCTCCAGGGCCTCCTCGAGCTTGCCCATGTCCCGCTCGAGATTGAACAGGGACTCACCGCTCTGACCGTCGCCGAGAGTGACCTTGACGCCCTTAATGCGGTGCACATGGGCGAGGCCCGCGCCCGCTTGAATCAGTCTGGGCGCCACTGTATCGCTGGCGTCATCTTCGCAGGAAACGATAAGCACATCACCGCGCTTACAGCCTGCGCCGTCGGGAAAACCCCTGCCCGAGCTGATCCGGGCGGCCACATCGATGGAGACAAGGGATTTCCCTTTTTCGGGGTCGCCGACGAACAGATTCAGCTTGCCCGAAGCGATTCTGCCGGGCCATAGCCAGCCGACTTTTTCGACCGACACGGCCGCGAAGCTCTCGATTTCCACTTCGGCACATGTCTCCGGTGGCTGTTGACCGCGGAATCCCGCAGGCTTCTTGCCGATGTCTCTTGCAACACGCTCCACGTCAGCATCATCGAGCGGAGGCTTGCAGTGCTGGAGATTCACAGCGCGCAGACTGGCGAGGATGGCGCTCGCGCTCAATCCTCGGGCCCTCATGCTTCCCGCGAAGGAAACCATTGTGCGGTGACGCTGTCCCTTGGGGATCACATCGCCCTCAATGGGCGGCGAAAATGGTGGGGCATTCCCGTTGGCCTTCGTCAGGGCCAGGAGCGACGCCGGGGCATCGATGCGATTTCGGGTGAAGCTGAGCGGCGTGTAGGGGCGTCTGGTCTCGTGGTGGAGTGAAAACGGCCCGATCACATACCCGCCATCTCCGAAAATGTCCACTCCTTCGGCAATCTGACCAGCCGTGCATTTGGTTATCACGCCCTTCGGCTGCATAAACCAGAGCTGCAAGTGCCCGGGACTGGTTTCGACGGTGAAAGTGGCGTCCCAGTTCTGTCTTGCAAGCCACGCCTGGCCCTCTGGCCCGTCAATGTCGACGACCAGCAGGCTGTTGACCTGCCCGGTGGGAATACCGAATTGTGCTGTCGGCCACGTTGTCCACCATTTCTTAATCTGTGCAGGATCCTTTGACGCGGCCTTGAAACCGGTTTCGGTCAAGGGCTTCTTCTCCTTGCATGGGAAAATCAACAGACCTCTTTTGAGATACCAGCCAAGCGCGATGTCCAACGCGAAACTCACTTGGCGTTCCTCCTGTCGTGCCACTCCGAACTTTAAACGACACCTGCGGGCAAGGTCCGTTTGTAAAATCCGGCGCTCATGCACGCGATACGTCTTCGCGGCCTGCATCGTCGGCGAATGCGAAAATCCGCAGCAGTTCCTCGCGGAGAACGGGCTGGCCGCAACGGTAGCGGCGCACAATCCATCGGAGCATGGAGCCCAGGATAAGACGCCGGGCCTCCGCGCTTAGGATCTTCACGTCAAAATAGGTCTGTGGTTGACTTCCCGAACGAACGTCGTACACTCCCATTGTTACCTCCGAAGTCCGCCGCCGTCGAAGCAAGCGGACGATCTTTTGCCGCCGAGCCCGCAGACTGACTGCGGGCTTTGGCATTTTTATCCCTTCACGGGCACGGGCTCCGGTTCACCGTGGCGTGGAGGCGCGGGCTTCGCGAATAGCCATTCGGCGGGATAGCCAAGTGTGGTCGCGATACGCTGACGATCCGCGTTGGAGAAGTTCAATCGCCCCGTGAGCCGATGGGATAACCACGTTTCGGATTCACCGAGAGCAATGGCCAAGCGGTACTGAGAACCGATGGATTGCTTAATGCACCAAATCAGATTCGGAAAAAGCACGCTCACTCCCTTCAGAACGCATGCGTTGTGTGTACTGATAAACGAAGAAGAGTTTTTGCAAAAGGAAAAAGCCGGGCTTAAGGTGCGATTTCGTGCTGATTTCTGGCAAAGTGCGGCAAAACTAGGAAGAAAATGGCCTAACGGTATGCGTCACCCAATGCACGCCGTAGGAGCGCCAATAGCTTTCCGTTGCAGATCACCCATCCGACTTTGGTGGCATTTAGCTTTCCCTGTCGGATGTAGTCGCGGATTGTCCTGTTACTGCGGCGCAGGTACGCGGCAGCTTCCGCCCTCTTGATTGATTTCTTTTTTTGCAAGTCGCTCCACGGTGGAGGATCCAATTCGGCGGGCCCAACTTTGCGTCGCCGGGGCCTTTCGGGCACGGTGGTTCCCGCGATTAGTCGTGCCTTGTGTTTACCGAGTTCAATTGCGCGTTCCCGCCAAGAACCAGAACGCGCTTCTCCGTAAAACAATCGCTCCCAAATCTCGGGAGTCACAACCGTAATATCGAACCACGGAGCAATCTCATGCAGCTGTTTATAGGCCGCGACAGCTTGCTGCTCGCCTATCCACTTCTGCCGCAGAAAGTCTCCGGTCCATGGATGGTGATACCTGCCCGTGACAAACCGCTCCAGAAAATAGAATCCCGCCGACTCCGCCTTGTGCCATGGAAGGCGAACCCTAAGGCTCATTGTCGCTCTTGCAATGAGGCCGATGTATTCAGCAAATGCCCACGCGAGCAATTCGGTATATTGCGCTGTGAATTCCCGGGCCGCGAGAATCGGCCCGTGTGCTTGGTTCCGATACCGTCCCCAAGCTAGATCGGATACCAGACGCAGGGCCCGCTGGAAAAAACCGTGCTCAATCTCTTCCTCAATGACAACCCGCGTCGTTACTGGCAGGAATCCTAGATCGGTTGACGCGGTTGCCCGCGCAGGCGTACTCTTCGCATGTTCATCGTTTTTTTGAGGCATTAGCCGTCTCACTGGGTCCCCGGTCGCTGCCGGGGACTTTTTCTTTTTAGCAGATTAGTTTCGCCGGGGAAACGTTCACCACCGCTCGAACGCGGAGGCGGATCACGGGCAGGTAAGAGCGAAACTCCGGAGTTACCGGTTATCTAATCGGGAGTTGAGCCTTACCGCGGGGTGATGAGAGGCCCTAACAAAGCCAGCAAGCTATACAATGGCAGCACCCTAATCGACTTACTGTTCTCACTGGGTGCTAGCCTCCACATGTCCGATTTCCCGACTTAGCAGACGGCAGGCGGCAGTTCGTGACCCAACTCGGGGTCAGCAAGTCCGATCGCACCTTTTCACTGAGACAGGTTCGATGGACACAACTTGCTGTTCTACCTAGAAATCCTCGATCATCCAGACGTTGCTTTCGCCATTCATCAACATGGTGGCCAGACGCTTTCCATCTGAAGAAGGGATGGCCCAGCACATCTCGCCGTTTTTCTGTTCCAGAAGAGGATGGGCGACACCCTGCAAGTCAACATTGAGCAAGACAATCGTGCCATCCGGCCGAATCGAGGGAACGAACATGCTGCGCGAATCCCCGGCCCAATCGAGACCACTAAAACCAGACCAGCCCTTCACCAGGAGATCCCGCTCTTGGAGGTCGGGCACGGAAAAGAGACGGATGCGGCCCACGAACGGATCCGGCGCAACGGTTGCGAGCAAAGAGCCATCGGGTGCAACGCCCCAGTCGCTCGGTTGTTCGTCGGGGACCTTCAAGAATTCCCGGCTGTTTCCGTGCGCGGGATCAAAGGTGAAGATAGTTCGGTGGCCGGCATTGTCTAGCTGACTGTAGAGGCAAATTGTTGCTGGGGAGCGGGCACAGTGCACGGCATCTATTCCTGGAGCCTCAAGGACAACCCGAGGCGGTCCGCCTGCTATCGGTATTCCGATGATCCGCACGGCGATTGCCGCAGACTCTTCGATGGGCGCCGAAAAGGAAAAGACCTCTGTGCCGTCGGCACTCAGTTTCCCATCCGAAATGTCGCGAAGCGGGTCGGTAACCAGCAACTCGGCAGTAGGCTGGTCAATTTGCTGCTTGAATACTTCTGCCCTTCCGTTGCGTCCAGAGGTCAAAATGACCGCCTGATTGTCTGGAGTCCACGACGAAGGCCAGCTGCCTCGTTGGTCTAAAGTGAGGCGCCGACTATTTTTCAAGGCTTTAGCAGCAGGATTAAGTTCAGCCACGTACACCTGCGGTTGCAGAGTGTTCTTTATAAATGCAAGGCCTTTCCCATCGGCAGTGATACTGAGCGAGGAGATAGCGCCGGGTCCGCTGGTCAGGCGAACAGGATCTTTGATTGGAGAGCCGGTTTTGGGATTAAGACGGACCGCCCAGGCGTTGGAATCGCCTTCATTGGGGTGCGGTTCATGGATCGCGAAAATGATACGACCATCCCGACTCCAGGAAATAATCGGCTGCCACTCCAAGACCTCTGCATCGCGATTGAATCTGTGCTCAGCGTGAACAACCGCGAACTTACCGGTTGAAAGTTCGCGAGTTTCGATCAAGAACTCGCTGGCGGTCGCGCTTGGGTGAAGTCTCACATAGGCAATGCGCCTGCCGTCGGGGGACCAGGCTACGGGGCCAAAACGATCTTCCGCATTGGCATCGACGATTTTTTGGGGTTCAGCGCCGTCGGGGCCACTCATCCAGATCTCCCGCCCAAGCGCGTATTGGCAGTCGAGAGTGAGCCGACAAAAGCCGCCTTCGCCAACAGCACTTCGGATGAATGCGATGCGCGAGCCATCCGAGGAAACGGCCGCGCCCCACCCGTCGTCAACGATTCTCCGGGCATTTCCTCCCAACATGGAAATCGACCACAGACTGGGTTTTTCTTGCGCACTGGCAAACCATTGCAGCAAGAAATGATTGCCGTCCGGATACCAAGCTACCGGATGACCGCCGACACCTTTCGGCAGCGAGATGGGATGAGTTTCACCGGTGGCAATTTGCTTAATGTACGCGCCCGTCGCTTCCGAATAAGCAAGATAGGCGCCATCGGGCGAAATCACAGCTGTCCTGACCTTATCTTCGTCGGGGTTGGCGGTGAGCCGCTTCGGTGACCGGAGGGGAACCTGTTTGGCGGATTGCAGGAAGCCTCTTTCTATACCAAAAATAATTACCGCAACCAGCGCGATACCCGCCAATGCAGCCCACCAGAGTTGTCTGGCGTGCGAGCCTTGGCCTGCGGCGCGACAGAGCCAGCGGCGAATTGCGGCAGCTCCGTACGTCTTCGGAGGAGCAATCGCCACGGCAGGCAGTTCCGGAAGCGAATCCCGTTTCAGCCGCTTCAGGTCTGCTCCTAACTCAGAAGCAACCTGATAGCGGACCTCGCGATCTTTCTCCAGCGCTTTCCTGATGATGTCTTCGAGCTTATGAGGAAGCTTGGGATTCAAATCCAGCGGAGAGACCGGGCTGTCGTGAAGAATCGCGCTCGAAATGGCTCCTGAAGTACGGCCGAAAAAGGGGAGCCTTCCCGTGGCCATCTCGTACAGAACAATGCCGAAAGAGAACAAATCCGTTCTGGCGTCCAGGATTTCGCCTCGGGCCTGCTCCGGTGACATGTATGCCACGGTTCCGAGTGCTGCTCCCGGGGTCGTGAGTTGTTTTTCCGAATCCGCGAGCGTTGCGTCCAGTGAAGCCGTCTCTTCTGCCGAGGCTTCGACTTTTGCCAGACCAAAATCCAGAATTTTCGCGTGACCGCGCTCGGTCACAAAAATATTCGCGGGCTTGATATCGCGGTGCACGATGCCCTTGGCGCGTGCTGCATCCAAGGCATCCGCGATTTCGATTCCGAGCGTCAACAGCGTCTCCAGCTCCATGGCCTTTCCGGCGATGCGGTGCTTCAGCGTGGCGCCGTCCAGGCATTCCATGGCGATGAACGCTTTGCCGTTCTCTTCGCCAATGTCGTGGATGGTGCAAATGTTTGGATGGTTTAGAGCCGAAGCAGCTTTGGCTTCACGGCGGAATCGTTCCAATGCTTGACGGTCTTGAGCTAAACCTTCGGGCAGAAATTTCAGGGCCACAAAGCGGTCGAGCCGCGTGTCCTCGGCCTTGTACACTACACCCATGCCACCGCCGCCAAGTCTTTCGAGGATGCGGTAACGGGAGACGGTCTGGCCGATGAGGGCGTCGGTGTCCGCCACAGTACCGTAATCTTATGGTGTGCATTCAACTTAAGTCAACGAAGGGATTCGATCTGCGAGTCAATTTGAACACCAAAACGCGAGTAGGTCCCGAACGGCAAAAACCGGACAAGTCGGTACAAGGCTCTGGACACGGGCAAGCGACCACGCGGTACCCGCCGACACCACCCGCCCCACGGGGCTGCCCCGCCCCGGCGTCCTCACCGAAATAGGATCCCCTGTTAGAAATTAGACAAAGATCCAACCATAACGACCACGAATCGTCTTGCTGTCGCCCTCATGCCAGCCTTCGGTTCATGAATTTGTATCGCCTTGTTTCCTTGCAATTACTTGACACAGCGTCCAGTATCTTGTAGCATTCGGTTGTTTCCATGGTCAGGAACTACACAACATCGGAGGCTGCCAAGCACATTGGCGTGTCGCGCCAAACTCTCTATTCTTGGATCGAACGTGGGTACGTCGATGCGCCGGAGCCGCTGAAAATTGGCGGAGGCGCGATCCGGCTTTGGAGTATGGCGGAGATTCAGAAGGCCCGGAAGTTCAAGGACACCTTGAAGCCGGGGCCGCGCCCAAGGAAACGCGGAATCAAATAAAAAACGGGACGCGCCGGTGTTCCAGCACTGACGCGCCCCTAACCAAATCAACCTACATGGAGGCTGAATGGCTACCGAAAGTGTAATTCACCCTGTACGGCAATCGCATTCCCGCAAGTCCCTTATCCCGGAAGAAATGCTCAAGATTCTGAAAAAGGCCAGCCAGTCGAAACGCAATCTGGCCATGATTCTTCTCGCCTACCGCCACGGGATGCGGGCAAGCGAAGTCTGTGACCTGCGGCTTTCGGACTTGGACCTGAAAAATGGGCAAATCACAATCCGCCGCCTGAAGGGTAGCCTTACCACAACCCAACCGCTCACGGATCATCCCGGCCAGCCGTTGCTTTCGGAGAGGCGCGTCCTTCGGGCGTGGCTCGCGGAACGGAGGGACATTAGCGATTTCGTGTTCACTTCGCAAAAGGGCGGCCGGATTCACCGCTCGCAGTTCTTCCGCATGTTCCAGTCCGTTGCCGAACGTGCGGGCCTCCCGGCAGATCGGCGGCATCCCCATTGCCTGAAGCACGCGCTCGGATTCTCCCTTGTGGCGGCCAACGTCAACCTTGCTTCCGTCAAAGTAGCTCTAGGGCACAAGAGCATCGCGTCCACAGCCATTTACGCGGTTCCGACAGATGAGCAGGTGGGTAAGGCCGTGAACGCCGCGCTCGCCAGCCTGTACTGACGCTATCAGTTTTTCTCTTCATGGCCCGGGGGAATGATCCGGGCCTTCTTTTTGTGGGCTCCGCGGAATGCACCAATTTAGCCGTTTTGTTGCGTTTTTCTTGAAAACCCGCCGGTAAGTTCCTTTGGAGCCGATAGCCGAAAAAGGTCACACCTCACCGTAGTGTTGCATTTCGGCCCTTGAGACTTCACCGTGCCGCCCAGCTGTCATTGGCCTTGCGGATTCACACGCTCGCGTGCGAGTACTCGAAGCCATTTGTCGCGATTTACTTGTAAGTGGCCGTCGCCGTCGTCATGCCAACGAATCGTGGGTGGCGGCTTCGCTAACGGCTTGAAATGGCTTGGTCAGCTGCATGGACGCCAGCGAGGAAGGCCCTCACTGGCTGCAGCGGTCTGCAGGTTCCGGTGGAATGCCCGCTGCTGCACCGTTCAGGCCAGGATAATTCCCCTGAACGCAAGGAACCGCTTTCAAATACTCGTAGATCGCGCGAATCTCGCGCTCTTTTAGGTCCTTGAAGTTCGGCCATGGCATGACTTGCAGGAGATCACCATCAACTGAGGGAGTAGGCGCGGGGTTCACGGAAAAACAGTTTGTGGTGACATTCACGGAACAGTTTGGATGAAGGTGGTCAAAATCTTTGCCAGTCGTTATGATTTTCAGAAAGTCCTCGACCGTGATGTCCCCGCCCGGTAGTCCCGTCTTGTTGTTGGGGGCGGGCGTCAAGTTGCGAGAAATAATGTCGGGAGCATTCATCCCTGCAATGGGAACGAAAACCTTACCGAAATCTCGTCCTCCTCCAAGATACGTCGCCGAATTGACCTTTTTTGGTTGGCCCAAGTAGGGGTTGCCGCCTTGAGCGTATTGTGTTGGAGGCCCAGCGGAGTGGCAATCATTGCAGCCCTCGGTATTCACAATGTAGCTGCCCAGTCCGACCAAAGCCGGGTTCTTTCCTTCCAAATTCAGCAGCACAGGCGCAATCTCAAATCCAATTCTAATCCTAGAGTCAGACTCATCTGCCGGGTCTTGTGTTCCTCGTCGTGGTGAACTGATCAGCGATCCAGTCAGCAGCAGTCCTCCGCACACCAGTGCTGCTCCCATGGCGCAAAACTTCTCTCGGGATTTCATAGGGATCTCCTTCGGATTGCCCCTGAAGGTAAAGAAACTCATGCGGGGACCCGGTGCACCTGCAGGGAAACTTGCCGCGTATTCTCCGTCATGCTCACACGCAAGTCAACGGTGGTTGTGGGACAACGTCTGATGGTCAGGTCAGGTCCCGGGAAACGGTGCCAGCTCAGACGGTCCATGCAACACCCATCGAATCGGTTCACTCCATAATGCTTTTGAGGAAGGACCTACCTGCAGGGGCGATCTTCAATTAGAGCTTAAACAGGGCTTTTTTCTTTGATTAGGTTTTACGAACGAATGCCGCCATTGAAACTCATGCACTTAGGCGTCGAGCTGGTGTTGCGTTGACCTATAGAATCCGCCCGCGAAATCGGAAACTTGGGCTCCGGTAGCCGGCCTTCGGCAGAGGCTCGCACAGAATCACTTTGTGATGACGCGGAGGAAAAAGCCCGCGTGTCAGGTAACCCTAGCCCGTTTTTCTTTCTTGCTCCTTCGCGATTATCTCTCTGAATATCTTTTGTTTAGCCTCGCTCATTTGGTCCAACAAGGACTTGCTCTTCGTGGGTGCGTGATGTCGCGCACCCTCCATCAATCCTTCCACCTGCATTAGCAGTCTTGTCGCTTGCAGGCGTTCGTTAACGCTGGCGTTCGGGTCGCGGATAATCCTGCGTAAACCCACGCGGATGGTTTCGTGCGTGCGGGTGGTCATTGCTATCCTCCCTGCGCTGGAAAGTTTCCATTCGTGGAGCTCTCGCGTCAACCCCCAGAGCGGATTTGAGGCTCTCGACCCGTACTGCGGCGCCTCTGATTGGCGCGCAGCGCGGGCAGTTCGATGTGGTGCTCTGCAGGAAGCTGGACCGATTCGGCCGTTCTCTTCGGCACTTGGTTAACACCCTCGCTCAACTCGAAGCACGAGGGATTGCGTTCATCAGCCTGCGAGACAATCTCGACCTTTCCACACCGTCAGGTCGCCTAATGTTCCAAATCATCGGCGCCATGGCTGAATTCGAGAGAGCGCTGATCGCCGAGCGCCTGAAAGCGGGTATGCGCAGTGCGCGCGCCAAGGGACACCGTATTGGGCGTCCGTCTCACGTTCCGCTCACAGATCAACTTAGGAGAGAAATCGCCGGAGCCTACCAGCACAATCAGGGTAGTCTCAGGGATGTCGCCGCGCGATTTGCCAGCTGCAAGTGGTTGAATCAGCGCACGGCATTCCTGCCTTTCAGCCTGTTCCAAAGGATGTGGTTTGGTACAGGTCATACATCACAACCGGGACTCCTGGGTACCGGTGACTGTTATTAAGGACTGAACCGGAATACTTGAGAGCTTCCCGTCAAAGTCGGCATTCACTTGGGCGTCGAGCTCGGTGGCGCGTGAATTCTAATCGGAAAATTGACGCTAGTGTCCTGTAACAGTGGTTCGTGACATAAGTTGTGCGGCCTGGGTATCTGCGGTGCGCTGGGCGAAGCGGCCGATGCTGGCCAGGATTTCCTCGGCGCTCTTGGTCCACACAAAGGATTTTGGATCGACATTGTGCGCGTCAAGGAACTCATAAATGGCGCGCTCGAACTTGCTCTAGCCTCCTTTCTCGAGATCGATGTGCTCGCCTTACAGGAACAAGGTGTAAAGCAAGGCGACGGGATCTCAGGTTTCATTCAGGGCAATGCGATTCCTTTCTCGGAGAGAAGAAGGTTGCCTGATCTCGTCACAGAAAATGTGCAACGACGTGTGGAATCGCGAACGTGGGACCCTCGGTGGAGGAATGAACTGGCGCTTACACGGGAGCCGGAGTATTTTGCAGATGCTACTCAGATCCCTGCTGGAACGCAGGGCAGGTTCTTCTATATCGGTGTCCACAACCGGCACCGCCGCAAGACAGCAATGAATTGTTGCGTGTACCTAGAGAAGGCCGCTGCGCTTGACCCGGCAGCCAAGATTCTCGTTAAAACAGTTGAATTTAAGTGGGAAGGTTACATGCTGCCTAATGCCCATATACAGCCAGGTACGGTCCGTAAATTCGATGCGTTCTGGATTCAGCACGACCAGCCGAACCAAGTGAAGTTCAATATGTTTTGTGACGCGTCATATTTCTATCCTCAAATCGAGGGGCCGGGTCGATACGAGTTGACGTACCTAGTAATGGCAGACAATTTTCCGCCCACTCGCAGGTCCTTTATGCTTACTTTGAATAGCCTGCTCAACGACACGTCCCTTGAACCGATGCCATTTATTAAGTCCGATACCAACAAGTAGACCGGCGGCTGGCCAACAGCAGATCGGCGGCTCTCAAGAAACATCGTGCTCACTCTTGCGGAACCACGGTGAACGACTGTCTCCGATGCCAGCTTGATGCAAGCGTTGCGTGAGGGTTGGGGCTTAAGGGCGCCTCTTCACTTCCCTCTCCGTAGGGACGGTAACTGGCACAGTTCGTTTGGGATGACAATCAGAAGCGCGTGCTCTCCTAGCGTGCGTGCGCCTTGGCCAGTGTGTATTTGCCCTCCCAACTGCACTCGATGTCGGTCTCCGATTTCATCACTGTCTTGAACTTGCCGCTGCCGGTCAGGCCACGGTATTCTCCCTCGCCTCCGGCGATTTTGTACGTGCCCTCAACGGCCATCTTGCCGCCGAGAACGGTGACCTTGCCTTCAAACGTCCCCCAGTCGCGGCCCTTTTTCCCGTGGACATTGTTATAGTAGCCGCGCTGCGTGCCCTTGCCGCCCTGCACGTCGGTTACGGCCCAGTACGTGACTGCTGAGCCGTCCCACAGCGAATCGGCTGACTTCTGTGTGCCGCCTACCTCGGCAATGCTCATCTCGTGGTTTTCTTGATCCGCGACCGGCAATGCGGACTGCTTCGTGATTGTTCCCGAAAAAGATCCTGTAATGGAAGGCATGTCTCTCCTCCGTCTCTATGAAGTGCTCTCCCTGCGGATGGTAACCTGTTCCAGTCAAACGCGAGCGCGAGCCGTGGGGTCTAAAGCGAGCCGATTCTCGTCCCGCGACATGCGGGTGTCAAGGAGTATAATTCCCGAAAAGATGTTGTTGTATGCGTTTCGAAGACTTCACCTTCGGCTCCATTCGCATCGATGGCGTCACCTACGAACACGATGTCGTGATCGACCGCGGGTGGGTGCGCAAACGCAAGAAGAAACCTCCAAGAAATACCGCGCCGAATTCGGGCACACGCCGCTCTCCCTCGAAGAAAAAATACCGTGAATTTGGCACCCCGCGGGTTGCAGGCCGCGCAAGTGCTGTCTAATGTGTGCCAGTTGATTCATAAAGCTTTTTAAGTAATTTCCTGCAGGCGCAACTTAGCGGCCCGTGCGGTTTCTCGCAGCAACGGGTCCGAATCGTTTAGGCATCGATCTAATTCCCCCTCTAGGGATTTCATCCCGAGCGCTCCGATTGCGTATGCTCCGCAGGACTTCAACCACGGATCCTCGCTGGCCACCAGTATCGCCACCGCCTCTTCCTGACTCTCGACTTTGGTATGCACCAACCGGTGCGCCAACTCGGCCCGCTCCGCCGCCGTGACCTTGTGATCCAGCAACGGCACGAGCATGTCCCGCAGTTGCGACTTTAAGACGTTATCGAGCAATTCCAAGGCATTATCGCTTACGGAGGTGCTTGTGGACTGCAGACCTATGTAAGCACTGTGCACATCGAGGTGGGGATGCAGGAGACCCAACAAGCCAAAGATGCGCTCAAGGTCTTGTTGCATGGACTCCTTCAGCGCTCGAAGCAGAGGCTCGTCGCTGTCTGGCGCGGCGCCGATGGTTGCCAAAATCTCGTAGGAACGGTAGTGCCCGAGAATCTCGACTGCCAACACGGTCTCCAACATTTGAAGGTCCAGTTCGATCGCGGGATGTAAGCGCCGAATTTTGTTGAGAGCGGCAATCGTGCGAAGGCGCAGCGAGGAATCGCCTTGCAGGACGTTGTCCACGAGCACACTCGCGGCTGCTGGCGTTCCAAGAGTCGCGAGCACGTCAGGGATTGCCTTGCGAGCTTCGATAGGTACGGAGAGATCGCCAAGATGGTCGCGTAACGCTCCCACAATGGAGTTGCCAAATTTGCCCAGTGCTAGGACCGCCGCAGGGGCAACCACGCTATCGTGCCCGAGTCGGTCTAACAACTCGGGGACCAACCGGCGCTTTCGCAGCATTCCGATCGAACGGATGGCCTCGCAGACTACCTGAGTGTCGGGATCGGAAAGCAGTTTGGAGAGCAGTGGATCGAAACAGTCCGGCAATTCGCCGAGCAGTCTGGCCGCCTCCACCCGGTTGCGCACACCTTGCGCTCCGTCTTTCTTGACCATCGAATCCAGAATCTCTCTCGCGGCTTCCAGGTTTTGAGCCTCCCCGGGCCGCGCGAGGAAAGCGATCATTCCTGACTGAATCGAAAATTCGGGGAAATCACCAAGTTCCTCGATAGCCGTCAGCGGATCGAGACGTCCATGATGGCTCAGAAAAAGCAGGGCTTCGGTGCGTACACCGAGTTCCGGGTCTCGCAGTAACCGCTGCACCTCTGGGAGCGCGCCCTTGTCGCCGGCTGTTGAGAGAATAGTGATCGCCTTCTGACGTACTTCCGGTGCGGCATGGCTCAGCAAAGCTCGTATCGCAGGATGCGCGGCCCTCTGCTGCTCAACCTCAAATAGGCTCAGTGCGTAGAGGACCTCTTTTGGATCGGATGCCGAAAGGTTGTTTGCCAGTAGGTCCGCAGTCGAACGGTCTAGCACCGGTGTGCTGGCTTGCTCCAAATCGACGCCATGTTGGTGAAGACTTTCCTTCAGGGTGAATACGTATTGTCGTCGCGCGACAGAGACTGCCACGATCCAAACACTAAGCAACAGCAGCAGGACCCAGCTGATCTGACGTGCAGGCAAGTGCAGCCAAGTGGCAAAGATAAGAACGATAAGCCCGGAAAGCCCATCGCCCAAGCGCCATATCACCGTATCGATGAACCATTTCACTTGTAACTTCACACGCGTGGCGATCGGGAGGTAAAGCAACTCGGTTGTGGACTTGTCCAGGGAATAGCGCAGAACCTGCTCGGAGCCTTTCAGCGCAACTGCCGCGCCCAACGTGCCAAGAGCCAGTAGGCCGACCGAACCGAGGAATACCGTCAAGGGAAGCACAAACAGGGTCGTGCCAATACCGAATCTGCGCAAAAATCTTGTGGTCAAGAGCAGCTGAAATAGCAGCCCAAGCAAGCCAACCCAAAAATAGAAGTTGCCGAAAAAAATCGCCATGGCGTCTTTCTTTGCTAGGAAGTGTTGACTAAGGGCGAGAAACTGCCAGCCTGTCAACGTTGTCACCAACGAGGAAATGCAGATGGCGGTGGCGATGGCCCGCAAATAGGGCGAAGAGAACACCAGCTGCATGCTTGCGAACAGGTTTCGCGGGGCGACCTCGTCTGGTTCTGCCGATGTTCCCTGCCGATGATTCAAGAGCGCCCGCCGGCTGTTCCAGACCAAGATCACCAGCACGGCGCAGACAAATACCAGCACTGCCATAGCTAGCAGAAGGCTTTCGGTCCCGAACTTTTTGGCCATGGTCTTGGAGAGAAAACCCGCAAAAATCCCACCCGCAATGGCGCCCCCGCCTACCATCCCAAAGACGCGCTTGGCTTCGCGCGTTGTCAGAGTGTAATTCGCCAGCGTCCATATCTGTGTGGCCCCAAGCACACCGAAAGTTTTTACCCACACGTAAAGCACCGGGAAAACCCAGATCACGCGGGAGTAATGGGCCAGCCCCCAAAACAGCATGTACGTAATCGCGAAAAATATCATGGTACCTACGAGCAGATCGCGCAAAATCATCCGCCGCGCAATCCGCACGTAACCAGCAATGGCAACGGCAATCAGCATCGCACTGGCAATATCGGCGTAGGCAAACTGACTCGCCTGGAACCGCGAGAGAAATAGGGCGGCCGCCGCCACGCTGCCGATTTTGTAGCTGCTGATGATTAGGAATAGACAGGAACACAAGAGCATGCCACTGCCCAAATCACCCGGGCGTACATTCAGAGCGCGCTCAATCCAGCGTTTCGTGGCAAAGCTCCCTGAGTGAAACTTTGTTGAGGCAAACCGCCAACTCTGCAACGATCACATCGCGAAGAGGCGACCGACGGTGAACGGAGTTTATCGACGCGACCATTGGTCCTTATTTCAGCTCAGACTGTGCAGACTTCCCATCGAGCAACACCACCTGCTGGTCCAAATATACGGCTGTAAACTTGCCATTGGCGTCGATTTCCAATGCGGACGGTTTGCCACCAGGGTAGTAGCTCGATAGCATCCCGGTATCAATGAGCATGATTTTTCCCCCGAAGCGAGACCGGATATGAGCCGTCTTTTGAACGGTATGGCCTACGACGATGTTGGTCGCGTTGTAAGCTCCGAGGATTTTTTCCACTTTTGAGACACCCTCTTCCTCGCTCCATTGGTCATAACCGCGAAACCAAAGCGGACCGTCCTCGCGCACGCAAAGCCAGCCCCCAAGCTCAAGAAATTGTACGATCCGGGCTTGGCGCACTTCGTTCGGCGGTGCATGCTGCTTGCGCTCGGCAGTGAGTTCTGCTTGTGCAACTGCAAGCGCTTCTTGAAGGGTAAAAAACGGCAAAAGCACGTTCTCGTCCGTCAGATACTCGCGGGTCTCATCGTATTGATGGATCTCGCTGCGGATGCGCTCGTTGATCTTATCAAGCCCTAACGAAGTAAGTTCTGGAGAGATTCCACCATGCAAGAAGATGCCCCCATCGATCTTGGCCATTGCAGAATGTTGTCGCAGCCACTTCCCGTACATTCCTTTAGGACCAAAGGCGTCGCGTTGCTCGACGAATCCCGGAGGGTGCCTGCTCATCCACTCCGCTTCGGTTTCCGCCAGCACAGGCTGGTATAGCTCCGCCAAGAGCTGCACATGGTCCTTGCGCCACGCCATGTATTTCTGAAGGGCAATTCTCTGATGGTTTTCGGACTCGCTATCCACAAAACTTGCATAATTTCCCGCCGTGACGTAACGAAGGTCGCCCATGAGATTCATCACCTCGTGGTTGCCCAACAGGGCCACGACCTGGCCGCCAGCCTTCGGCGCTTGCTCTTCGAGCGACATCATCAGGTCCATAACTTCGCGCGGCTTTGGTCCCCGATCTACGAGATCGCCAAGCTGAACCAGAGTGGTTTTGCCGCCGGTCCAGCGGCGCTGCTCGTCGATGAGCCCTACGCGTTGCAAGATGGAGCAGAAGTCGTTGAAGTCTCCGTGGACATCCCCGATCGCCACCAGTGATCGGGCAGGCTCCACCGGTGCCGTTGCTCCCGAGGCCAGCAGGTTAGCAACAGCCACCAGCAGTACCGTCAAGAAATATGCATTTTGAAAAAAATGAAATATCCGGCGAAATACCCTCATGTGCCAGCGGCTCGCTAAGTTAAACTGCTTGTTGTTTGTCAAAGGCCAAAAGACAAAAGACAGGCTCTTCTCAGCTCCCTCTTTTGGGGCCGCGCTGTGGAAACAGACCTATCGCAAGCGCACGCCTACTTGGAGGGGGAGTGCGATAGCCGCTTGGAGATCTGCGTGGCGCGGAATTCGCCTTTGTCGTCGAAGGTCCCCGTGCATATCACTCGATCACCTTCCTTAACCTGCGAGGCGTCGATGTTGTTAACCTCTTTGCTGCCATGATATTGGCTGGTCCATTTGGTGGCACTATCGTAGTGAATGATCTTTTCGATGGTGCCGCCAACTTGGCGGACGTCCAGGGTAGACTGTTCAGAACTAACCCTGATGACATTGCCTTCCCAGCGTGCTTCCTTTTTACCGCTACTTTCTTGCGCGCTCATCGTACCTGCCAGTGCGAATAGAAGCGCTGCTGCAGACAACAGCCCGAATAGTTTGTTCATCATGCAAAACTCCGTCTAGCGAGGATACAACGCTTGGCCAATGATAGACCTAGAAGCCGATAAAAAACAAGGCTCGGCTCTACGGGTCCTTCTGGGTCACAGTCTAAGGTTCAACCTTCAGCTAGCGCATATCATTCTAGGTAACAGAAAGTTCTACTAGGGGTATCAGGCTTTATGGGTACCGAAATTTCCCGCGTGCATGTAGGCTGCCGATGGTTTGGCGTGCGACGTGGGAGGCGGGCTAACCTAGCAGGCACGCGTCAGATTGTGACATCTTGCTTCGCTCGTAGACAAAAAGAAAAAGCGGGCGGGCGATCCTGGAGGGCTCGCGATCGTCGAACGGAGTATGGATTCTGAGCGCATCTTGCCGCGCTCACGACGCCCAAGGCCCGAGTAGCGGTAGTTTGCATTTCGTTCCTGTGTTTGGCGGGGATCGCCATACTTGTAGCGGCGAGCATATAAAGCCGAAGACCGGCAGCGGGTGAAGTTGCCGGCAAAGACGCAAGCCGCACCCGGCGAGGGTGCGAGGCGAAGTTAAGGCGGGCGACCCGGCATCCGAAGTGGAGCGGATGAATCTCTCGGCCGGCCTCGATGAGTGGGTCTACCGCGAGCTCACCAGCCTGCTGCAATCCGACCTCTCGCCTGCACGTTTGTGAGCGCAGCCTCTGACCCTTGGCAGCCGGACGGACGACGACGCCTATGCGCGAAAAACCGCCTTCTTCGGAACTATCTCGGCAATCGAAGGTCTATGCGGCTTGCGTGGAGAACGCCCGTGTCGTCAACTTTGCCTACAACAATGATGAACGACCCTTCCTTGACATCGCTCTGATTGCCGCCTGGTTTGTTCTGTTTGGTCCATTCCGTGGAGCTATCGTACGCAACCTTCAGTACGTGTTTGTCGTCGGCTGTTGCGCCGCCACGAATATTCATCATCGATTGGTCTTTGAGGATCTGGAGAACGGTGCCTTGCCACTTTGTCTCTTTCGTGTCGCTCTTCTTCTCCTGTTTGCTGGCTTTTGCCGTCGCAGGGCGAGTGTCGAGCGTCGTCCCAGCAAAGACCAAAGCCAACAACATCAATGCAAGCTTCATGGCATCCTCCCTGAACGAAAAACCATGACGGAACGTTGGTTACTCTTATTGAACGGGCCGAGGAACATCTACTTTGCGAGAGCATAGTCCCGACATCCAGCCGAGTAAAGGCCTTTGTGGTACTAGAACGGATTTGGGTGTGTCGCCTGATTTTTCCAGTTACTCCCGTGCGCCGCGATTTGTGTTGCCGCAGGGCGGCTACTGGGCGTAGATTCTCACCATCGCAAGGACGGAGGATGCCTGCATGCTTCCACTCCAATTGTTCACTCGGAGACTCGTCTTAATCGCCATCGTATTCGCCACCGGGGCTGCCTTTGCGTTCCGCGCCGACGATACGTCACTCACCAAAGATCAGATCAAACAATTCCTTCAGACCGCGAAAGTCATCAACAGCAAGCCCTCAAGCAAAGGTGTCACGCACCCCAGCCGCCTCACCCTCAGCGATGGCACGATTACCCACGACGCCTCTTTCCAGACAATTGATGAGCACAAGTCCCAAATGAAGCTCGAGAGTGGCGCTCTCGTTTTTAATTTTATTGACTCCTATAAGTTCAACATCGCCGCATACACGCTCGCGGAGTTGATTGGCATAGATGATATGCTCCCCGTTTACGTGGAACGCAAGTGGGAGGGCCATACGGGTTCACTCAGCTGGTGGTTGCCCGTGAAGATGGATGAACAGGAACGCGTGGCGCAGAAGTTGCGTCCGCCTGATCCGGAAGCCTGGAATAAGCAAATGTATAAGATCCGCGTCTTCGACGAATTGATTTACGATACCGATGCTAACCTTACGAACATTCTCATCGGTCCGGACTGGCAAATCTGGCGCATTGATTTCACACGGGCCTTCCGCAACGACCGAGAGCTGAAAACTCCGAGTGACCTAGTGCGTTGCGAGGGGAAATTACTGGAAAGGCTGAAGATTTTGAATGGCAACGAACTGGCCACAAAGACGCAACACTATTTGACCAAAGAGCAGGTTCAGGGTGTGATGGCTCGTCGCGACAAGATTGTCGCCAGGTTCCAGGAGCTTATCAAAGAAAAAGGCGAGAACGAAGTATTGTACTGAATAACAGTCTCAACCCTCACCGGGCGGGCCGAAAGGTCCCCAATTTTTTGTGTGCCGAGCAATGTTGGTTTGGAGGTGAAAGTCCTCTTCACAACGTGATGGACGTGAAGCGCAGCGAAGCGCAAGGGTGAAATAACACTCGCCGCGAGACGGAGCCTGAAAGAAGCGTGGAGCAAAGACGCGAGCCGATGATTCTGCTTCAAAGGCTCCCTTGAATACAGCGAGATGCGCCGTCGATGCCTCTGTTTTTCCTGCGCAAATCAAGGCCGTTTTGTGTCGGAGTATGCTGTGGTTTTATCGCTCGGCTTCCCGTCCAATGAAGGAGCTTCACCAGGTCGAGGCGAAGTCCATGCGTAGTTGTTGTCAGCGGCCGTCACAAAGAAAATAACGAAACAACGATCATTGATCATTCTGTGGGTTTGTTCGCGAATACGAAGAAGAGGGGCTCAATGCTCTCAGCACTCTGATTCGCGATCGAAAAGCACACCTCAAGGCGCAGGATTTTGAGGAACTCCGTGCCAAACAATATCGTGTACCTTTGTTAGTGGGAGCGTGCGGTCACCATTCTTTGTATGAATCGTGACACTTGTGTCACAAATCGCCCCGCGCTTTCTGTCTGTTCCTAAAAACAGAAGGCTTTGAGGCAACTCAAAATCCACAATTAGACGAAACACTTTGTCCTGTCTGACGTCAAATCTGCGTGCGTCTTGGCACCCCGCATTTCCTTCTGCAAAATGCAAACCAGTCGTAGCTATCTCCCCTCGAAGCGGTGGTTCGTTGGGATCGCGCAGTTCGATCAGGTCCTCGTCAATCGCAATGGCCTTAAACAGATTCAATCTTCCGTGCGAGACCTTCTTCAGAATGCCGGCGTCGGCATCGGCCGTGTACAAGATTCGATCCTTAACACTTATAGCGTCTAAATCAGCATGTTTGGCAAATAGAAGGGCCGCAGCCAGAGTAACGAAGGGCGCTGCTTGGCTTGTTCCGCTATAATATCCGTAATTGTCCTTACCGCCAGATATCACCGTGCTTTTAATCTGCACCCCAGGCGCCAATAGCTGCACCCTTGCTGCCCCGTAATTTGAGAAGAACGCTACGCTCCCATCAGGAGCATATGCACCAACGGTTATCATGCTTGGCGCGTCGAACGAAGGTGGGTAAACAGGATGCGCATCGTCGATAGCGAAGCCTACTCTCACGCGTTCACCGTTAAGTATTTTTTCTTGGCCGTTGCCTGCCGAAACCACAAACAGCGTATTCTGATTCTGTTCAAACTCTCTGCTTAGAATCTCGCTGCCCTCGAGGCCCCAACTACACGAAACTATCCTAGCGTTGTGGCTCACCGCATAGCTTATCGCCTCAAGGATGCTGCTCAGAAGAACATTGTTGTCATTATCCGCCACCCTGAGGATCATTAACTTCAAGTGGTCATCTATTGCGGAAGATCCAAGTACCGGCGCCCAGGCACCGAGCACACGAGCTGACGCTATACCAGCTACATGCGTTCCATGTGAATCATCTAGAGAGTCCTGAGGTAAACCCAGCCTAGACGCAAAGTCGAATCCATGGACGTCGTCCCTTATCTTATGAAATCGATCGTCATTAGGACGTTTATTCTCCCATACGTTTCTACGAAAGCCGGGATGCCTAAAATCCAACCCACTATCAAGAAGAGCTATGGTAACCGGGGCGGCTCGAGCCGCGAGATCAAGGTCGGATTCTGTGAGCATGTTCGCGCCAAGCGCCGTAACAAACCATTTTTCATCAATGTTCCTAAGCTTGTATTCCGCTCCCGCGGAACTCAGCACATTTTCCGTCAATGCGACCGAGGGAATCAGCCTTCCTTTGTAATTCTTGTCAGTTCTGTACTGCCCTTGCTTTCGGAGCTCGGCAACAGCATGATCGGCATCTATTCCATCCCGAAGGG
>Ga0306921_10000992_pt1 | contig 26967 bp, 28 predicted proteins | sample sta12Cox44000080_FD_203760 | JGI IMG/M metagenome (GOLD analysis project Ga0306921, IMG submission 203760) | Lab enrichment of tropical soil microbial communities from Luquillo Experimental Forest, Puerto Rico - statoxic.12C.oxic.44.000.080 (v2)... | ecosystem: Environmental > Terrestrial >...
GCGGCAAGCCGCTGCCATGGGACGGAAAGACTTTCGGTCGTCTCAAGGTCCGCGGCCCGGCCGTGGCGAAAAATTATTACAAGGTCGAAGGCGACCCGGTATTTGAGCAGCATGGCTGGTTCGACACTGGGGACGTAGCGACGATGGACCAGTACGGGTACATGCAAATCACCGACCGCGCCAAAGATGTGATCAAGTCAGGCGGCGAATGGATCTCGTCTATCGATATTGAGAACCTCGCGGTTGGCCATCCAAAAGTAGCCGAGGCAGCGGTCATCGGCGTGTCTCATCCAAAATGGGACGAGCGTCCATTGCTCGTTATCGTTCTCAAGAAAGGCGAACAGGCGAGCAAGGAGAGCATCCTCGAATTCATGGAAGGCAAGATCGCCAAGTGGTGGATGCCCGACGACGTGGTCTTTACCGACCAAATCCCGCATACGGCCACAGGCAAGATCCAGAAGCTCGTGCTGCGCCGGCAATTCAAGAACTATCGATTGCCGACCGCGCAGGCCGCCGAGTGAAATTCTAACGAGCAGCTATGTCGATCATCTGCCCAAGGGCTTTGCCAATGCACCGATGACCTTCAGCAGTCTTATGAAGGCCGTCCCACCCGACGAGGCCGCTCACACCGCCATCGATCGCTCTTTTCATGAGAGTGAATCGTGGAAACTGTCCGACGTTCTGTTCACGTGCGACCTCGGCAATGATCTTCTCCATCTTGGCGTACCGTGAGGTCAGCAACACTAGCGGCGCGTATTGCAAATCAACGAGGATAACGTCGGCATTGGCAGCTTTAAGCCGCTTCACGGCTCCGCTGAGCATTTCCTTGGCGTTGTCGGCGATGCCGCGCCACACCGCATCGTTGCTCCCGAGTTGCCACACCACAAGATCGGGCTTGTAACGCAGAACATCGCCATCAAGGCGTGCGACATTCTCGGAAATGTTTTCCATGATGCGTCCGCTGTTGATCAACTCGATCCGTGCGGACGGCCGCAATCGCAACAGTTCCCGCTTCATCACGTCGGGGAAGGCACCGCCGGACCTGAGCAATCCAAATCCGGTTGTCGATGAGGATCCTAGCGCCACGACCACAAGCGGTTCACCCGCCTGCAGCTTTGTCCGGGTACGAGTGAGAGACGTGCCAAGCGACATTCCTTTTTTGAATGCAAGACAGGCATCCCCGGCGGAGATGGCCGCGGGCTGAGCCTGCGCACGATCCTCAGATACAAAGGCGGAAAAAGCCACCAGTAACCAAATCAGATGGCGATTGGACTTGGACATTGCCCCTCTGCTTGCCGCACCTCGCGGCGACTGAAAGCCCATCGCCAATATTGATCAGCCCAATAGACCTCAGGAATGGGGCATATTGGCGCTTGTCATTTTCACCCATCTATATTGTCAATATTGACATCTTGCTTATGAACGTGAACACAACGATGTACCAGTTCGTACTCGCAATATGGCGACCAAGGTAACCGAAGTGCGGACTGTCATCGACCCCATGATTGCAAATTCCTGACCAGGCGACGCGATCTGCCCGGTGTGGGTGGGATTAATCGCGCTCAATTCAGGACGAAAAATCGGGTACGAGGACATCGGGTTTTTCCGGAACCTGTTCAAGCGTCATACTGGGATGACGCCTGGCGAGTATCGCGACAAGTTCTCGCAAATGAGCTTCGACGCGGCGAATTGATTTCGGGCCGGCAGTGAGCCGATACCGGTCACGGGACGCGCGATCTCGGCGCCGATAAGTGGCTTGCCGCTTCTCGCGCTGCGTCTTCCATCATCGCGAACACAGCGCCCTCTTTGATCAGCCGGTCGACCAGATCTTCAAGTGCCAGCATCCTGTGACCGCGACCGATCACGTAAGGATGCATGGTATATGTCAATATGCCCCACTCGACCGACTTCTTCATGTAGAGAAATTCATCGAGCCAGTTTTGCATCACCAGACGGGCTGGCTGCAGACCAGGCAGGATCGCCGCGGCGGTCTGCACGAATTCGAAATGAGGGAAATCATCGAGCGACCAACTGATCGGCATCTCAATCAACGCGGTTTCCTCTCCAAACCGAAAAGGCTCTCCAAGCGTGGCGATGTCCCCGCGGCGCGCGCGGTACGGCAGATAGTCGCTGCCCATCAGGCTTGAATCGTATTGAAAGCCGTGTCGCAACAGCAGATCGACCGTTTGTTCGCTGAGATCCCATGATGGCGAGCGGTAGCCACGCGCCTTGCGGCCGGCCAATTTGGCGATGGCCTCGTTGGCACGAACGAGATCCGCCTCCACTTCCTCCACTGTTTGGGTCGCGGGTGGAATATGCGCCCAGCTATGATGCGCGACCTCGTGCCCACGGGCGACCACGTCGTGACATTCCCGCGGCCACGTTTCTATGGTGAAACCAGGTATGAACCAGGTCGCCTTTATGCCGCGAGAAGAAAGGAGATCGAGTATGCGTCCCGACGCCATGGCGCCAAACTCGCCGCGTGAAAGCGGAGTCGGCGTCGTCATGCCGCGCGCGATAAAGCCGGATTGGGTATCAAAATCGAAGGTCAAACAGACGATATGACGGGGCATGGCAATTCACCGGTCCAGCCTCGCCTTCGCTGTTGGCGGCGGCGGGGCATGATAGAAAAGGACGCATGACCGTCAAGGAAATCGGCATCATCCTCCACGCGCGGCTCGCGCAATCGACAAGCGTCGCACAGTTGGTTGCCTGATCCCTTTGTCCTAACGACAAATTGCGGCAATCCAGCACGCCCGTTTCGAGCGATCCTCGGGATATTGCCTGCTTTGCAGCTTGCCATTATTCCTACTGGCCATGGCCAGCCTCGATGCAGGCGGGATCGCCATGGGCGGTGGCGTGCGATTCCTCGGGCAGCGCCGGTTCTATTGGCGGCTGCTCATCCGGGGCGCCGCGTTGCTGATGATCACCCTCGGCATATATCGCTTCTGGCTGGTCACCGATGTGCGCCGCTTTCTCTGGTCGAATACTGAAATTGCCGGCGAGGCACTCGAATACACAGGGGCGGCGCTCGAGCTCCTCCTCGGGTTTCTTGTGGCGATTGCCCTTCTCGTTCCTATTTATGTCGGGTTTTTTCTGGCCGCTCTTGATCTCGGTCTTCTCGGGAAATTGTCCGGCGTCCTGACCTTTGCCGCGCTCGGCGTGCTCGGCCAATACGCTATTTATCGCGCGCGGCGTTATCGTCTCACACGGACCATCTACCGCGGCCTGCGTTTTCACCAGTCGGGGTCGGCCTGGTCTTATGCATTCCGCGCAACACTATGGTGGATCGCCACCGTGTTGAGCCTTGGGCTGGCCTACCCTTTCCAGATCGCGAACCTCGAGCGCTACAAGATGAAAAATACATTTTACGGCGATCTGGGCGGCCGCTTTGAGGCATCCGGATTTGCTCTGTTCCTGCGCGGACTGCCGATGTGGTTGCTATTTTTTGCGCCACTTGTGCACGCAATCAGGGGATTCGTGGGGCTCGACTGGCAGGCACTCGTCGACGCGATCGCGCAAGGTGGCGACGACGTTATGAGCAAGATCGAAGGGGGCAATCCGGGCCTAGGCAGTGCTATCGTCTTTGCCATGTTGATGGGGGGAACAAGCGCTGTCTTGGGAGCCCTCCTCTATCCGGCTTTTCAGGCACTCACGCTGCGGTGGTGGTCGTCCGGCCTGCGCTTTGGCACGATCGAAGTGCGCTCGCACCTGCGCACACGCGATATCTACGGCGCCTATGCACGTTTCGTCGGCTATGCGTGCCTTTTCAGCATCGCGCTGGGAATCGTTGGCGTCATTGTTTTCTCAATCGCGGGCGCTGTAGTGAACGTCGCAAAATTCGACACTGCGGACCAGATCGCGGTAACCCTGTTGCTTCTCGGGGTCTACGTAATCGCCGCGCTTGGTTTCTCGACCGTCTATCGCGCCACCGTGCAGCTGTCGGTGTGGCAGTTGGGCATGGAATCGCTTGAATTGTCCGGTCTTTCGGCATTGGAAAAGGTGAAGGCGGGCGGCCGGGCGAGCTCCGCTTTGGGTGAAGGCCTGGCCGACGCCTTGAATGTAGGCGGCTATTGATAGGGCGATCGAGGAACCGCAGTCATGAGTTCCGGAGCCGGCGTCTATTTCGACGGTGTAACCAGTGCCCGTCGCGAGGTTGCCGTAGAGCTCGGTCCGGACAGCCTACAAATCAGCGCTGGGCATGGAAAACTTTCGGTTGAGTGGCCCTACAATGAGATCGAGGAGCTGGATGCACCCCCCGGTATCCTACGGCTCGGCCGCCGCGGTAGCGCGTCACTGGAGCGTCTGGAAATTCGGGAGCCCGCATTTGCGGCCGAGATTGATGAGCGCGCCATCCATGTCGATCGCACTGGCTCGTTGCAGCAACGCCAACGCATTCGCGTGATCGGATGGACGGTGGGAGCGACGGCATCGCTTCTGCTGGTCGCCTGGTTCGGGGTGCCCGGGGTTGCGGCACGCCTGACACCGCTTTTGCCTCCTTCGATCGAGCGAAAGCTGGGCGACGCAGTTGATGCGCAGGTGCGCAGCATGCTCGATACGGCCAAGCGCGCCCCCGCGTTCGAATGCGGCATCGCTGCCACGGAAATCCCGGGGCGCAACGCGCTCAACAAACTCATGCAGCGGCTCGAAGCCGCTGCGGCCCTTCCCGTAACCCTGCGGACGAATGTCGTGCGCCGTGACGAAGCCAATGCCATAGCTTTGCCTGGCGGACGCGTGTATGTCTTTCGCGGGTTGATCGACAAGGCCGAGAATGCCGACGAAGTTGCCGGCGTGATCGCACATGAAATCGGCCATGTCGCGCATCGGGATGGAACTAGAGCGATTCTGGAGGGGGCCGGTCTATCCTTTCTGTTTGGAATGCTGCTTGGAGATTTCGTTGGCGGGGGCGCGGTTGTGTTCGCCGCAAAGAGCGTGTTGCAATCCTCGTATTCGCGGGAAGCCGAAACTGCGGCAGACACCTATGGTACCGATCTCATGAACAAGTCCGGCGGTGATGCTCGTGCTCTTGCCAATATGCTCGAAAAAATCGGCGGCGCCACGGAACCTGGCATGAATATCCTGATGGATCATCCGGAAACCAAAGCGCGCGTCGCAGCTATCAGGCAAAGGGCCGCTACAAAGTTGCCCCAGCCCTTTCTCGACCCGGGGGAGTGGGCCGCGCTCGAGCAGATTTGCGCGGGACCATAGCCATGGCACGACGTCCGTTCCCCGACGAGCCGGTGTCGAGAGTCGCAGTCTGGTCCTCGCGACTGGGTCTGTTCGCCATCGCGGTCGCAGCCCTTTCGGTTATCATTGTCCGTTCGGGCCTCCTAGAGATCGTGCCAGCGCTCGCGACCTTCGGCGCTTCATTGGTTTTCGCCGGACTCGCAATATTGCTTGCTTTTGCCGCCTTCGTTGTCATCTGGCGGCAGGGAACGGGAGGGCTCGGCCGGGCCCTGCTCGGCCTGTTCCTGGGCCTGGCTTTGCTTGCCTACCCGGCCTATCTCGGCACACGCGCCTTGCGATTGCCAGCTATCGCCGATATCAGCACCGATACGAGCAACCCTCCGCGCTTCGATGTCCTGGCGCGCCTGCGGCCGCGCGGACGCACGGATTACCCCGGAGCGGCGGCAGCGGCGCTCCAGCATAAAGCTTATCCCTATGTTGCTCCGCTTGATCTCGATGTGCCGACCAAAGTCGCCTACGACGCGGCGCTCGCGCTGGTTACAAAGCGCAAGTGGTACGTAGGCGATACGCGGCCGCCGACACTGGCGCGGCGCGATGGCGTGATCGAGGCGGTCGCGCGCACGCCGATCATGGGATTTCGCGACGACGTCGTGATCAGGATAAGTCCGCTCGGCCAAGGCGCACGTGTTGACATGCGGTCGGCATCCCGCTTCGGCGATCACGATCTCGGGTCGAACGCATCGCGAATTCGCAGCTTGCTCGAAGACATAGATGACGCGGTGGCTTCGGCACCGGAGCCGCGATCCCAGCAGGAGAAAAAAGCGCCCCCCACGAAAAAAGGCCAGGCCGACAAACGTCAGCCGGCCAAGCGATAAACGCCATCGATCGCTGGCTGGCCATCGGTTTCGACCACTCCACGCGCGACCAGATCTTCGAGATGGGCAAGAACTGAAAGTCCAGCGGCACCCGTCAGTCGTGGATCGATGCCGATATAAATCGCACGCACGATCGTCGGAATATCCGTCACGCCCTTCGACAGGCGATGTAGGATCGAATCCTCGCGAGCCTTGCGATGGAGAATGTAATAACTGACGAAGCGCGGCGCATCGGCGATAGCCGGACCGTGACCCGGCAGGTAAATCGCTTCTGAGCGTCGCGCAAGTTTCGCCAGTGAGTCCATGTAATCGCTCATTGCGCCGTCCGGCGGGGCGACAATCGAAGTCGCCCAGGCCATCACGTGGTCGCCCGCGAAGAGGGTTGATTTCTCCTTCAGTGCGTAAGCCATGTGATTGGCGGTGTGGCCCGGTGTCGTGACTGCTTCAATCGTCCAGCCGTCACTTGACACGATCTCGCCGTCCCGCAGCATCACGTCCGGGCTAAAATCGCGATCCGCGCTGGCATCGAGTGGATTGTATTCGCCAATGTGCAAAGGTCGAGCGGCCCGATGTGGACCTTCAGCAAAGACCGTTGCGCCGGTCGCCTTCTTGATGGCTGGAACTGCAGGCGAGTGATCGCGGTGTGTATGCGTCACAAAAATATGCGTGACGGTTTCGTCCCGCACGGCATCCAGCAATGCGCCGATGTGCGCCGGATCATCCGGACCAGGATCGACGATTGCTACTTTCCCTCGCCCAATGATGTAACTGACCGTGCCCTTGAACGTGAACGGACCCGGATTGTTCGCCATGATCCGACGCACGCCCGGCACGGGCTCGTCGACCACATCAGGTGCGAGGTCGAGATTTTTGTCGAAAGGAATGTCTTCGCTCATGCTTGGTCACCGATTGACCGCGGCTGGCCCATCACTAATTCGGCCGAGTTCACATCCAGGCAATTGTGCGAATGCGTGGTGTGTCAGTGGATTTCCGGTTCGGAGATTGCCCCGAGTGGCGCAAGGAAGTCGAAATCGCAACCTTCATCGGCCTGGCCAATATGTTCCGAATAGAGCGCACCGTAGCCTCGCGGATAGCGCGGTTCGGGCGGTTTCCAGGCCGCGCGACGACGGGCAAGTTCCTCTTCTGCAACATGCAGATGAATGCGACGGGCGGGTACATCCACCTCGATTTCATCACCCGTCCTGACGAAAGCAAGGGGGCCCCCGACGAAGCTTTCCGGAGCGACATGAAGAATGCAGGCGCCATAACTTGTGCCACTCATCCGCGCATCGGAAATGCGCAACATGTCGCGAACGCCCTGCTTCACCAGCTTCTTCGGGATCGGCAGCATGCCCCATTCGGGCATGCCGGGGCCGCCTTTCGGGCCACCATTCTTAAGCACGAGAATATGATCTGGCGTCACATCGAGATCATCGCGTTCGACCTCGCGCGCCATGTGGTTGTAGTCCTCGAATGCGATCACCTTGCCGCGGTGGCGCAACAGCCGCCGGTCGGCCGCCGAGGGTTTGATGACGCAGCCACGCGGAGCGAGATTGCCGGTCAATACAGCTGTCGCGCCCTCGCGCGATACCGGGTCGGACAGCGGGTGAATGACGTCGTGCTTGTAGACCTCCGCGCCTGCGATGTTCTCGCCAATGCTCTTGCCGGTCACGGTGAGACAGGACAGGTCAAGCGCACCATTCAACTCCGTCATCAGCGCGCGCAATCCGCCTGCATAAAAGAAATCTTCCATCAGGAATTTTCCTGAGGGTCGCACATTGGCGAGCACGGGGATTTCTCGCGAGATTTCGTCGAAACGTTTCATGTCCAGCTTGATGCCCATGCGGCGCGCCATGGCAACCACGTGAATGATGGCATTCGTTGAGCCTCCCATCGCCATGTGCACGCGGATCGCGTTGTCGAAAGAAGCAGGCGTGAGAAGCTTTTGCGGCACCAGGTCATCCCACACCATGTCGACGATACGTCGGCCGGAGGCGGCACACATGCGCGGATGAGCGGCATCGACGGCGGGAATTGAAGACGCGCCAGGTATCGATAGCCCAAGGACCTCGGCAATCGCCATCATCGTCGCCGCGGTACCCATCACCATGCAGGTCCCGAAGCTCCGCGCGATACTGCCTTCGAGCTCAGTCCAGTCGTCCTCGCTTATGCGGCCGGCACGTTTTTCGTCCCAGTATTTCCAGGCATCGGAACCCGAACCGAGTTCGACTCCGCGCCAGTTGCCGCGCAGCTGCGGCCCCGCCGGCACATAGATAGCCGGCAGCCCCATGCTGATTGCGCCCATGATCAACGCTGGCGTGGTCTTGTCGCAGCCGCCCATGAGGACAGCCCCGTCGATCGGGTGGCTGCGCAGGAGTTCTTCCGTCTCCATCGCCAGTAAATTGCGATAGAGCATGGTTGACGGCTTTACAAAGGGTTCCGAGAGTGACATCGCCGGTAATTCGACCGGGAAGCCACCGGCCTGCAGCACGCCGCGTTTCACGTCTTCCGCACGGTCACGCAGATGCGTGTGACAGAAATTGATGTCGCTCCAGGTGTTGATGATACCGATCACCGGTTTGCCACGGAAATCGGCCGCATCGAAGCCGCCCTGCCGCAACCGAGCGCGGTGTCCAAACGCGCGCAGGTCATTCACACCGAGCCAGCGATGGCTGCGCAGCTCTTCAGGACGCTTACGGTTGCTCATACTTGCAGGTGCACTGGTCCGTTAATTGACCGACAGGTCGGCCGCGCGGACCACTTTTTCCCATTTCGCGGTCTCGTCGGCAACGAGTTTGCCGAAAGCTTCCGCCGTACCGGGAATAGGCGTGCCGCCCAGTTCCTTGAGCTTGGCGATCATCCCCGGGTCCTTCAAGGCAAGGTTGATCTCCTTGTTCAGGATCTCGACGATTTCCTTCGGCGTTCCGGTCCGGACACCAAAGCCGAAGAACGCACTCGCCTCGTAGCCTGGGACTGTCTCTGCAACGGTCGGCACATCCGGCAGCTCGTCAGAGCGCTGGGCGGTGGTCACCGCCAGAGCCCGCAGTTTGCCCGCTTTGATGTGACCGATTGACGAAGGCAGGTTGTCAAATGTCACCTGCACCTGGCCGCCGAGCAGATCGGTCAGCATCGGTGCCGACCCTTTGTACGGCACGTGCGTCATTTTCGTTCCGGTCATCATCTTGAACAGTTCGCCGGAGAGATGGATCGAGGTGCCATTGCCCGAAGATGCCACGTTCACCTTGTCGGGGTTGGCTTTCACATAGGCAATGAAATCGGCCACGTTCTTGGCGGGCACCGAGGGATTTACTTCCATCACATTGGGCACCCGGATAAGGCCGCCAACTGGGGCGATATCACGGAGAAAATTGAAATTGAGGTGCTTGTAGAGCGACGCGTTGATGGTGTTGGCCGGGTTGACAAGAAGGATCATGTAGCCGTCAGGCGGCGACTTGGCGACCGCTTCGGTCGCGAGATTGTTGCCGGCCCCCGGGCGGTTCTCAACGATGAATTGCTGGCCGAGACGCTTGCTGAGCCAATCGCCGAACAGCCGCGCGCAGATGTCGGTCGAGCCGCCGGCCGGGTAGCCGACAATGATATGCGGCTGCCGTGTCGGATAATCGGCGGCATTGGCATAGCCAGCCGATACAAGCCAAACGCAAGCCGCCGCGAGAGCGAACCGCGATACGACCATCGGAACCCGCTGCATGTCTGTATCCTCCCCTGGCCGGCCGTTTCATCGCGCCGGCATCGTTGCGCGGGCCGACGTTACGCGGCGCGGGACGTATCGTGCAAGGGAGCGAGAGGAAGAGCGTCCGAGCTCCTTGGACCTTGTGCAAATGGCTGATTTATCGGGCCGACTGGCGCCTTGTCGGCCGGCAGACCTTGAACGATCTCTTAACGATGCCGGACTTAAATTCGAGACATGTCCGGAGCGCGTACCATTGCCCCGCGTGCGTCATCTCGCCGACGCTGGTTCTTGCGCGACATTCCGCGAACCATGTTGTTTGTGTGGATGGCCTTTGCTCTCGCGGCATTGCTCAGAATTTCGTCGAACGCGAACAGCATATGGCTGACGTAGTTCTAGTAGCGCACGTATTCCACCGGATCGGCTTTGATCTTGTCCAAGTTTGGCTGTGACAGCTCAGGATGTTTGAGCGTCGCCTCGCTGTAGGACATGTAAACCTGTCGCGCGCTTGCCGCCTTTGCATTGCCTTGGATGAGAGAAAGCTGAACTATGACGCAAAGATAGCGCTCGCCGACATTGGGGAGACGGATGAAATCCCCGTCAAACTGCGCCAATGACCGCACAAAGCGCGGCCACCGCAGAAACGATCTGGGCGAGGTTTCCCCACTTCAAGTGCCAGTTCTTGCGGAGGTTCAGGAAGTTCACTAAACGCTTGAAGTTGTTTGGTGAACCGGTCGACCGTCGCACGCGATCCAAACAGATGCGTGGACGACGCACAAGTGTCTCACCCGACACGGGTCGCGGGCCCGCCGCTGCCACGACAATCGCTCGGTCTGGTCCATGCAGGTCTCTGGCAAAATCATCATCGTAACGGGAGGTGCAAGCGGAATCGGCCGCGCCCTCTGCGAGGCACTGCATCAGGCCGGCGCGAAAACAGTGATCGTTGCTGACCTCGACCTCCAGGCCGCCCAAAGTGTCGCGCACACAATCGCCGGTTCAGCATTCCGCTGTGATGTGGCGCAGGAATCGGACGTCAAAGCGTTGATCGAAAAGATCGAACTGGAGTTCGGGCCGATCGATCTCTACTGCTCGAATGCAGGCGTGGCGCTCGGGTTCTCCCCTCGCGTAGACAATGCTGCGGCGGGACCTGATCACCTCTGGCAGACAGCATGGTCCGTGAACGTCATGGGGCATGTATACGCTGCGCGCCATCTTGTACCGCGCATGAAAGCCCGCGGCGGCGGTTACTTCCTCATCACCGTATCGGCCGCTGGCCTGCTCACGCAGATCGGCAGCGCCATTTACACGACCACCAAACACGCCGCCGTCGGGTTTGCCGAAAACTTGGCAATTGCGCACAAAGACGACGGGGTCAAAGTTTCAATTCTTTGCCCGCAGGCCGTGGACACGCCGTTGTTGCATCGTCTTCCGCAAGGACCGCAATCGGGCGATGGCATCCTGTCTGCGGAACTGGTCGCACAGGCTGCGATCGATGGAATCGGGCACGAAACATTCCTCATCCTGCCCCATGCCGAAGTGAATGATTACATGCGCAGGAAAGCGGAAGATCGCGACCGCTGGATCAACGGCATGGCTCGTCTTCAGCGCCGCATTTTCATAGAAGACTGAAAGCACCACCCAGCTGCCCAAGCTCTCGTGACAAGTGTAGGCTTGCAATTGAGGCGAACAGCACACGGGAGGGATTGCATGAACAAGACGCAAGTCTCGCGACGCACCGTACTCAAGGGCGGCCTTGCAGCCGGTGCAGCGACCGTTTTTGCCCAACCGCTCAGAGCCGCAGCGCCGCAGGCGAGCGAAGTGACACCGGCGCTGATCGCAGCGGCGCGGAAGGAAGGTAAAGCTTCTTTCTATACGGCGCTCGAGCTGAACACCTCGGAACGGCTTGCGCGCACGTTCGAAGCCAAATATCCCGGGATCGCTATCCGCGTCGAGCGCTCGGGCGCCGAACGCATCTATCAGCGGATCATTCAGGAACAGGCCAGCCGCATCTATGCGGTCGACGTCGTGTGCAGCACCGATCCATCGCATTTCCTCGACTGGACCGCCAAGGACAAGGACTGGGTCGAGCCTTACGTCACCGAGGACATGGCAAAGCATTTTCCGGCCGACCAGCGCGATCCGAATGGCATGTACGCGACTCTGTGCGCCTGGCTCGAAGTCATCGGCTACAACACCAATCTGGTGAAGCCGGAAGACGCGCCAAAAAGCTATGTTGATCTGCTCAACCCGAAATGGCAGGGAAAGATTGTCAAAGGTCATCCCGGCTACAGTGGCGCGATTCTGACGAATACGTACCTGTGGGTACGCGAACTCGGCTGGCCATTCCTCGAAAAACTGGCGCAGCAGAAGGTGATGCAGCTCCAGTCGGCCGCCGACCCGCCAAAGAAGATCGCAATCGGCGAACGCGCGGTGATGGCTGATGGCAACGACTACAGCGTGGAAGTCGCGAAATTGAACAACCAACCTGTCGAGGTTGTGCATGCGACGGAGGGCTCGCCGGTTATTCCGGTGCCGTCGGGCATCTTCCGCAGTGCTCCCAACCCGAATGCCGCGCGCCTGTTCCAGAGTTTTCTGTTCAGCGTCGAGGCGCAGCAAATCTTTATTGATGTATTTGCGCACCGCTCATTTCATGCGCTGGCCAAGGAGAAGGCGGGCCGCGCGACGCTTTCGAGCTTCAAGTTGTTGCAGGCCGATCCCAAACTCGTTTTGGCGCAGAGCGAGGAGATCAAGGTGCGCTACAGCAAACTGTTCGGGGTGTGAGGTATGACATCGCGCCCTTGGTCTTATGCGCGCTGACGCTTTATCTCAGGTTTTCAAGGATCGGACCTCCATAGAATGCAAGACCAGAGTGTTGAACGCCGGCTCGCAGCTGGACGTCGTCGGCGACAGCCGTCTTATGGAGGCCGACGAAGCTGGCACCCTCGCCCGGCTCAAGACAATACGGTTGACCTTCCTACCGAGCTGATTCGATTGAATTATTCTGCCCTGCTGCGCGGACGGGTTACGCCTTCTACCTTGGTATAGGGGTATTGTCCGCAAAGACAATATTCGCATGGCGTTCGAGGTGGTTTGTTCGCCGCCATGAACTCGTCCCTCTATACCGCAGATCGCTCCACCCACTTGAAGATCGTGGTGGTCGGACTCGTCGCCGCACTTTTGATTGCAGTGATCGGCATTTCTGCGCGCGAGCTCAACTTGGGCACCGACGTCATGGCCGCGCAGACTCCTGCCGTCATCAAGGCTGGCGGTCCGGTCGTGCTCACCGATACGGCTGGTTCGGTCGTTCGCTGATCCGCAGTAATTCTCACAAATTCGCTTCCAGATGGGACCTTGGTCCAATTCGATTGGCGCCCGGATTGCGTCAAGAATCTTGCCGCAAACGGGATGAGCACGGAGGCATGTCATGTTCTTTGACGGAGGTTTTACGTTTTCAAATTTCTTGATGGACGCGCTTGCGATTTTCGCGTTCGTCGTCTGGTTTTGGTTGCTTGTGGTGATCTATAGCGATCTGTTCAGACGCCACGATATCTCCGGCTGGGGCAAGGCGCTTTGGGTGATAGCGCTGGTGTTAACCTCTTTCCTCGGCATCTTCGCCTATCTGATAACGCAAGGAAGAGGAATGGCAGAGCGCAGCGCCCAGCAGACCCAGCAGGCACGCGAAGAATTGCGTCGAGTGGTCGGCTACAGCGTAGCGGACGAAATCTCCAAGCTTGATCAGCTGAAGAAATCCGGTTCGATTACCGAGGATGAATTTCTTCGGCTTCGCGCCAAGCTTGTATGAACGAACGGCGCCTAGGAGAGCGCATGAATCAATTGCAGGAATCAAGCGGCGAGCATGCCTGCCCGTCGGTTTTTCCTGTCCACAGCAACACCAGCGGAATTTCTTCATGTTATTGCGAGGTTCAGGAACTTCGCCAAACGCGTGAAATATTTGAGTTTTCGCACGCGCAATTTTTTAAAGGGCCACTAATCGCGAAGCGGCCCTGGCAGTTGCGGCAGGGATAGCTTGCCGTGCCAGAGCCGCTTCTAACGCCTGCTCGTTACTGCATAGATATCGTCATCCCGCTCAGGCTCAGGGAGGCCTCAAGCCCGATTGCGGGTCCGCGTACCCGTATGACAACGCCGTTGGCGTTCCTTAGCGTTGCCACCCTTCCGCCACCCACAATCGCAAGCGCTGCTGATCCCTGTGTGTACGTACCAACAATGTCGGCAGCCGTTCGGAGATTTGTAGCCGTGCCAGCCAAATCTACCGCTGACGCTCCAATGGTTCCTACATTGATTCCACCAATGCTCAATGGATAATTCCTGCCCTTGAAGTTCAAAGTACCCGAGCCACCACCGATGCCCACGATGAAGCCGGCCTTAACGATGTGAAGTCGGACTGTGCCTGTCGCTGCGTACGCCAGCGATAGAGTACCGGTCAGCATGATCACAGCGACCACGATGGCTGTCCAAAATCTTGTTCGACTAGAGAAACCAAGCATTAGCACCTCCCAAACCATGTTTTGCCAAGACCGACAACCAAGCACGGCGGAATTCCAACCCTTTTGACACAGATCAACATCGGTGGCCGTTTCTGTTGCTTGACGCGTTGAACAGGCGTGCAAATGGCCGCTCTTGGTCCAAAGCGGCCACATCCCTATTTGCGCCGCATTGCAATCGTTGTCGGCTTTCCGTTTCAGTGCTTTCTGCCAGACATGTGCTTCAGATACGCAATGACAAGGCCGATCTCGCGATCGCTCAGATGGTCCGGCGGAAATGGTGGCATGGCCATTGCCGGCCACGCGCGCACGGCCCTGGGGTTGCGGATCACATCATGCAGTCCCTGCGGCGTGAGATATTCGGTCGGATTTTGCGGCAGGTTGAGGTCAGGACCGACGTCCGAAGCACCGGCGCCATTTAGCTTGTGACAAGGGAGGCACTGTACGGCGAACAGGACTTCGCCAGCGCGGGCAGGGTCTGTCGATGGCAGTGCAGAATTGACCGCGAGCGCAGGCCAGCGCGAAGCGGGCGAAGGCTGACTCACGAGCTTTGCAACATGATACGGCCATTGCTCGCTTCGAATGCTGCCGACCTCGGCTCCGGTCCAAACAATGTAAAACGGCCCCGCGCTCGTGTCCTTTCCTGGAATTGGTGGCCAAGGATGGTCTGCAGGTTCGATTGCAAGCCAGGCGACGGCCTTGCTGTCATCGGTATTGAGCACGAGGTCGGGCGGGAGTTGCGCCATGAAGTCGTCGAGCGCGACTGCCTCTATCACGCTGTCGGGAGGCAGCGTCATCCCGGCGAGCAGAGATGCGACCCGTACGGCGTGAAAAGACACCGACGCGCGATAAGTGACGTCACGCGCCACTTCGATGGTTGTGGCGTCCGGCCGCGTCAGAAGCTCGCTTCGCGTGAAGCTACGGGTATTATTGGCCACCATGACGGTTATTATCGGCTCGTCGGCCTGCGCGAGAGCGGGCGGCAGCAAGAAACAGACAAAAATCAGAGCGCGCACAATGGCGCGGGCAAGATCACCCAACGACATGGCGCTTAATAAGAAGCTCAGCCTAAAGAGTCGAGTCAGGATCGCGCTTGAGCTCGTGTCCTGATGATTGAATAGTGTCAACCCATGTCCGCTTTCAGCCCAAAGCGGACAAAAAGCTAACTCAAAGCGGTCAGGAAGCGGCTGGGGAAGTCCTGCAGAAGTTTCTAGACAAGGCGATTGTCATCGGGCATAGGACGATTGGGCGGCAAGAAAAAAGAGCCTCCGCGATTCCGTCCAGCACTTCTGAATTCACAATTTTCCTGATTGATGACGACCCGGTCATTTTGAAGGCCCTCGGCAGGCTTCTGCGAGCCGCTGGCTATCAAACCAAGGCGTATCAATCGGCGGAAGCATTTCTAAACGAGCAGGATGCCTCGATCCCGGGTTGCGCAGTGCTTGATCACGCGATGCCGGGGTTAAACGGGTTGGATGTGCAGGAGGCATTGCTGCGCCAGGGCATCCATCGACCGATAATATTTTTGACCGGCCGAGGGACTATCGCCGAGAGCGTAAAAGCCATGAAGGCGGGGGCGGTGGATTACCTGACTAAACCCGCAGATAAGGTCGCGTTACTGAACGCGATAAAGTCAGCTGAGGAACGCGACAAAACACAGCGCATCGTTGAATCACGGAATAAAGTAGTTCAGCAAAAACTGGCACAGCTTACTCGGCGCGAAAGAGAGACGCTAAACCTCATGACCAAGGGTTTGTTGAACAAACAAATTGCAGGCGTCATGGGAGTGACCGAGAAGACGATCAAGGTGCATCGCATGAGGGTCTTTGACAAAATGGGCGCGAGAACCTTGGCCGAATTGATGCGAATGACTGCTGAATATCTTTAGGACGAAAAATCGCTATGTCCGCTTTTGGCCGCTTGGCAGGCATTCAGTTTTGCGATCTATGGGACCATGGTCCAACTCGTTTAGGCGGCGACAATGAAGAAAAATGGATTGTTAGCTGCGCAATCTTCCCGAAGTAGTCATGCTTGCCGCCGAGGCGAATAAAAAGGTCTGCAACATCGTTCATCTGATCTATCGCGCAAAGAAATATGAGGGCAGCGCCAAGGACTACGAGTTCTCGCGGCGGACGATGGAAGAGCACTGGCGCGCGGGATACAGCGACGCCATCAAAAGTCTGAGTCATCCAGAGATATTTGAGCCGCCGGACAGGCTGGAGGGCGTTCGCACGTTCGATTTTGCAGCAACACGCGGCAAGTCCGAACTATTGGAACCGACCGAGGAACAAAAAGATGAAAGAGCATGAGGTGCGCGAACGAGCGTTCGCGATGCCACTGACGAGTCCCGCTTATCCCGTCGGCCCATATCGATTCTACCATCGCGAATTTTTTATCATCACGTATCGAACGGATCCGCGGAAGCTGCGTGAGCTCGTTCCTGAGCCGCTCCAGATCGACGAGCCGCTGGTCAAATTCGAATTCATCCGCATGCCGGATTCGACGGGCTTCGGCGATTACACCGAGAGCGGACAGGTCATACCGGTGTCATTCAAAGGCCGTAGCGGTGGCTATTCCCACTGCATGTTTCTCAACGACCATCCGCCCATCGCCGGCGGGCGCGAGCTCTGGGGCTTTCCCAAGAAGCTCGCGGAGCCGACGCTGAAGGCGGAAATCGATACGCTGGTTGGAAGGTTGCACTACGGAACCCTGCCGATTGCCGTCGGCACGATGGGATACAAGCACAAACAGGCGGATCTCGCGGCGGTCAAAGCTTCCCTGCTAGCGCCCAATTTTCTGCTCAAGATCATTCCGCACGTCGACGGCTCGGCACGCATCTGTGAGCTGGTCGAGTACTATCTCACCGACGTCGATCTGAAGGGAGCATGGACCGGGCCTACCGAGCTCACCTTGTTCTCGCACGCCTTGGCACCGCTTGCCGAGCTGCCCGTGCTCGAGATCGTGTCCGGCACGCACATCATCGCTGACCTCACCCTTGAGCTCGGGAAGGTCGTCCACGACTACCTGGCCTGAGGCCAGTGGGCAGACAAGGGAGATTCACATGCGTCTCAAGGACAAGGTTGCCATCATAACCGGTGCTGCTAGCGGGATAGGTAAGGACATCGCCGTTGTTTTTGCCCGCGAGGGTGCGAAGGTCGCGATTGCAGATCTCAATCAAGAAGGGGCTGATGCAACGGCTCGCGAGATCGACCCGGGCGGAAAGCGCGCCATCGGCGTGGCTATGGATGTCACCGACGAACAGCAGGTGCAGGCTGGCACCGGAAAGGTGATCGACGCATTCGGGGCGCTTGACATTCTTGTCAGCAACGCCGGTATTCAAATCGTTGCGCCGCTGGTCGAATTTGATTTCGCCAAATGGAAGAAGCTATTGGCCATACATCTCGACGGCGCGTTTCTGACGACGCGCGCGGCGTTGCGCCAAATGTATAAGCAGCGGAGCGGCAGCGTCATTTACATGGGTTCTGTGCACTCAAAGGAAGCCTCCGTGCTCAAGGCGCCTTATGTCACGGCCAAGCACGGTCTCATTGGTCTCGCGAAAGTTGTCGCCAAGGAAGGCGCCGAGCATGGGGTCCGTGCGAATGTAATTTGTCCGGGCTTCGTTCGTACTCCACTGGTCGAGAAGCAGATCCCGGAGCAGGCGAAGGAGCTCGGCATTTCGGAGCAAGAAGTTATCAAGAATGTGATGTTAAAAGAAACGGTCGATGGCGAGTTCACTACGGTGGATGACGTGGCTGAGACCGCGCTCTTCTTGGCCTCCTTTGGATCGAACGCACTGACCGGGCAATCGATCGTGGTTAGCCATGGGTGGTTCATGCAATAAGCTATCGCCGGGATTCTTATTTGCATCGCCATCTATTGGCCCTTAGTGGATATTCGGTTTTGTCCAAGCCCCATTGCTGCGTGATCTTGTCGAGGGGATTAAGGGTCGCGATTGACGTCCGGCCTTTGCGCCTTACTTGAACTTGCCCGCGCCTTCCTCGCTTTCTGAACGTCGCCAGAACTCGAGCCCGCTGTGCCAGATTAGTGCTAGCGGGGCTTCTTCATGTTCTTGTGGAGGTTCAGGAAGTTCACTAAACGCTTGAACGGCTTAGTGAAGCGAATGGTCGGAGTGGCAGGATTTGCAATTGTCTCTTCGAGCCATTGAAATCTTTAACGTTTTCCGGCGCGGCTTTTGATTTTGTGTACTCACCTTGTGTACTCGTATCAAGGGTCGAGCTTCTTGCGTTCATCAACAATTGAAGCGGCGATGGCGACGCCCGATTGTGGGTGTCACCCGAACCATGATCATTCCGCTCTCCAGCAACGCATCGGCATCAGCGGCGACGGCGCGACTTTTTGCGCCGCGTTTTCCCGCCACGTTCGGCCGTTCCAGTGCGGATACGCGTGGGCGCCTTTGCGGTGCCGAGTTTCTGGCTTGGGCTCTTGAGCGCATCACCATACGCACGCAGCAGAAGGCCCTGCAACGTTTTGCGGTCATATTCGGCGAGATGGGCGCGGAGCGCCTGCTGGCGCACGAGGACATCATCATCCTTGATTTTGTCCTGGCTTCTTTTCACGTCACTGAGAAAATCCTGCAAGTCCTTGCGGCTCGCGGCCTGCACAGAATTGCTCTCGGTAGGCTCTTCGGGTTCCCTGGGCTTCTTTGCCATGTTAGATCACCGTCAGCAGTTCGTTGAACACCTGAGTATTGTTCATCATAAACATATGGTCGATATCGTCGCCACGCAGCGTGCGCACATTGGCGGCCGGCGTGTACACGAACCGCGTTGACCAGGCTGGCAGTGTGCCGTCACCGGGGCCGAGATAGTCGGTAATTGGACAGTCGTTTACGTTGTTTGGATCAAAATCAGGGTCGATCCAATCCCAGGTCTGATGCGTGACGGTCTCATTAGCGTCTACACCATTCTTAGTCGTGACGCCGCGGATGTTGAAGAACTTCGCGTTAATTGTGGGAGCGAGCAAAGCGGCGACCTTGTCGTATGCTGCCTTGCCGTTACCGAGCATGCTCCAATCGAAACCATAGAACTGTGGGTAACGAACTTTTGCGCCATTGGTTTGCGGGTTGTAAGGATCGGCCGGCACGCCGTTGGTCGCATCAAGGATGGGGTAATTCAACAGCGGATAGTTCGGGTCCTGCGCAAGCTGGGCGCCATCCCTTTGGAAGGTGTCCCAGTCGAGGAACTGTAGGCAATAACTGCCGGCGAGGGATGAAACTATACGCGTTACAGTACGGTTTCCGTACAACGGGTTGAGGTCCGGATCGCCAACGAAATAGCGTGGTAACTGTCCGCCGTGGCCATAGAAAGGACTTGCTACCGTAACGGCGCTTTTTAACTGCTGTACGGTAGCATCATTGGTACTGTTCAAAATCAGCTTGATCAGCATGCCGCCGAAGCTGTGCCCGACTAACGACAGACGTTGCAAAGGGCTGGGGTATAAGCCTTCGACCCGTTGCTTAAAAAGTGGCATAAAAACGTTGAGAAAAAAATCGGCAGTGAGACATAGGTCGCGTCGCCAGTCCCAGCCGAAGATCAAATAGTCGATCTGCTGCTGGTTGCACTTGTCGATAAAGCCTTGATACGGCGTCAGTGGCGGAAAGTTGACCGGACCATCCGCAATAACAAATCGACCATCAAAGTCGGTATCTCCCTGCATCCGCAGGTGCGCAGCAGCACCGAACAAGACCGAACAGTCTAGCCACGCAATGTTGTAGAAGTAAGGTGGCCCGTCCGATTGTGGTGTGCTGGCATGCAAGAGCTGTGAGCCCATTCCACCGGGAAACAGGATGACGGTTCTGCGATTGGTGTTCGATGGATTGCTCGAGTAGCGTGAAATGAAATCGGTGATTTCGTCATTAAGGTAGCGGAGTTCCTCGGCGTCTCTTTCCGTTTGGTAGGTCATTACACAACCCTCTCAAGAGAAGTTGGCTTGAAGCGACCTAAAACAAAGACCTGTCGCCATTCTAGACGATGACGATGCGCGGGATTTCCGGCGTCGATTATCGGGCTTCGGGCCTTCGGTATCGAGTTGGACCGAGGTCCAATGTCCGCTTTTGGGAGTAAAGCGGACATGCTGATCGCACCGACAATTGTCGGCCTTTGACCGATCGGCTGTTGGCTGAGTGGTTCAATGGCTTACATTTGCCTCTCGATAAATCGCTCCACGAGTAGCCGCCCCATTGGAATTAGCCTGCGCGGCGGTGCTTATGCGTTCGCACCATCGGAATACTCGCTCAAAAATCGGCTATCAAATTTTAGGCTCGCCAGAAATGCTTAAACCGGGTCGGAGTTAGCTCGGTATAGCGTACCGTGTGCTGGATGTTGCGGTGGCCTAGGTAGGCTTGCAGTGCCCTTGTGTCATGGCCCTTGTTCGCGAGCGCATAGCCGCATGCGTGCCTGAGCATGTGCGGGTGTGCTTTGAATGAAAACCTTGCCTCTTCTCCTGCCCGCTCGACCATGCGAGCAAACCCCGCGGTGCTAAAGGGATCGCCGCGCTCCGAGATGAATACCCACGGTGACTTGGGCTCCTGTTCACGCTTGAGCCGCCGTAGGGCACGCAACTCATCTCCGAGTATTGGATGGGTGCTGGGGGTGCCCTGCTTCACCCGGCGCACGTGAAGCGTTCCCGAGGCGAACTCGATTTGGTCCCAGCGCAGGTCCACCAACTCGGAGACGCGAAGCCCGTGCCGGTAGGCTACCAGCGTCATCGTGGCGTCACGGTGCCCCCAACGGTTCTTCCGGGCCGCGTTCATTAGCCGTTCGACCTCGGCCTCGGTCAGGTACTCGCGAGTGCGCAGCTTGCTGTTTGGCAGGCGCTTCGGGGTAACTGTTCGGTTTACGGTGGCTGGTGTCACCAGCTTCAGGTGGCTTTTGGCCATACGTTTCGCGCTCCCTGCCTTAATCACTGTTCGCATAATGGCTCTTTTCCCAACAGTTTGGAATCGAATTCGGAGCAATATTGATTCGTTTTGCAACAGGTGTTTGAATCATTCTTGCTCGGATTGAAAATCGATTTCAAAAAGTGCCACGGGGGACCCAATCGGTCCCTCCTGCCATCTCGAAATCCAGAGCGCACGGTGGGCCCCTATTTCAAAAAAATCGCTAAAGCTCGTCGGTCGCGGTATCACTTCGATACGTTGAGTGCTGACGGCCAATGTCCGCTTTCGGGGGTAAAGCGGACATGCTCTCTTGCACCCGTGTAGCCGGATTGTAAGACGGCGGTGTTGAGTCCGCACTTGGGACACTCATAGACCGGACTACCTCCGGCGAATCCGACCGTCAGCATTGCAGTCGGCGGGATCGTGCACTTGCAAAGTTCATAGCCGAATCCTCTGGCAAGCTCGGCCTCGGCGGAGGCCGCGCTGGAGCTTGCGGTGGCCAGCATTTGTTCGAGGACTTTTTTCTGCTTAGCGCTGCCAGTGGTCGCGCCGGCTATCGTGCGAACCAGCTCAATCCCGTTCTTGAGCGCATCGACGCGCCGTTTTTGATCGCGCCCGCCGCCTGCATCAAAATCCTCGGGTCAGGAATAACCATTAGTCGCTCCCATCGTTGGACCGCCCTTGGTCAGGGCTGTTTCGGCTCAGCAATGCGAGTGCCGCGGCTAGCTTGGTGCGACGCGCCAACCCACGTTGCAGTCGTTGTCACCGAGTGCTGTTTTCACGTCGCTTTCCTATGCCTTAAGCTCGCGCACGTTGAAGGCGCGGATCGGGCGATTGAAGCCTTTCAGCTCCAGTTCGCCAACTGGCTCGGTGCCGACAATTAGTTCAGTGGCGACTTGCACGCGTCCATCGACAAGGATCTGTCCGTCTGCGGCTCGCGCGCATAGCCGGGCCGCAAGGTTTACGACCTGGCCGTTTGCCGAGTAGTGACACCGTCCCTCGTAACCGATGCTGCCTAGCGTTGCGTGGCCCGCCGCGATTCCGACGCCAAAGCCGAGTTGGTAGCCAAAGCGGCGCCATTTCTGGGCGAGTGTGGCCACGCGCTCGCGCATTTCCACGGCCATGCGCGCGGCCCTTGCGCAGGGGTCCTCGCAGGGGATGGGATCATTGAAGATGATCAGGAGCCCATCGCCGGCAAAATGCTCTATTGTTCCTTCGAAGCGGTCAATTGATTCGCCAAGGCAGCAATAATATTCCTGCAGCATCGCTATAATGTCCTCTGGCTCGGCGGTTTCGGTGAATGCGGTGAAGCCGCGCAAGTCGCAGAAGACCACCGTGACATCCCGCCGGTGGCTTTGCAGCAATTTCTCCCCGCCGGACGACAGTACCACTTTGGCGATCTGCGGCGACAAAAAGCCCTTGAGCCTGCTCATACGCCCGATCTCTGAGACCTGTTCAGTCACACGCTGCTCGAGCGTCTTGTTCCATTCAGCGAGTTTGACGGCCTGCGCCTGCACTTGATCGTGCAGCGCCTTGATGCGCAGCATCGAATGAACCCGGGCGACGAGCGCCGCCTGATCAATCGGTTTCGTCAAGTATTCGTCGGCGCCAGCCTCGAGCCCGGCTACGACGTCCTCCGAACTCCCCTTGGCCGTCACCAGAATGATAGGGATCAACGGTAACGTGGTGTCCTTCTTCAGCCGGCGGCAGACTTCAAAGCCGTCGAGCTTCGGCATCATTACGTCGAGAAGGATGAGATCGGGGCGATGCTGTGCAGTGGCCGCCAAGGCCTCTTCGCCATCCGCGGCCTGCAAACATTCATATCCATGGCTCGAGAGCCGCGTCACAAGTATGTCGCGGTTGGTCTCGCTGTCGTCAACGATGAGGATACGGGCGGGCCTGTTCATCGCCGTGAGCCCGCTTTGCCTCTTTCCCTTGCGGCGCGAGGGGGACAAGCAAATCGACAAGCACGATGGGCAACGGCGATGCTCACCCAATGCCCCCGGCTCCGACCCTTGACGCCTCGGCACAAAAGGGATGAAGACCGCGGCCCATGCTCTCTCACGGCAGATACTCCTTAATCTTTGCCAGAAGCTGACGTGGGCTGAACGGTTTTGTTACGTAGCCGTCGCAGCCGGCGGCGCGTGCTTTCTCCTCGTCGCCGCTCAACGCATAGGATGTCACCACGATGATCGGGATGCTCCGCAAATCTGGGTCGGCCTTGAAGCGGCGCGTCGCCTCGTAGCCGTCCATGAGTGGCAACTGGATATCCATGAGAATCAAGTCCGGCCGCTGCCTCTTGACCATGGCAAGCGCCGTCTGACCGTCCTCGGCCTCGATCACGTCGTAGGCCGCGCTTCCCAGAAGATCGCGCAGAATTTGGCGATTATCCTCCTGGTCCTCAACGACGAGAATGCGTTTGCTCATTGCCGCTCTGCCTGCCGCTCCACCCGTATCGGGACCGTAAACGAGAATGTTGAACCGCAGGCTGGGCTCGACTCGACCCACAGTCGTCCGCCGTGCATTTCCACGATGCGCTTGGCGATCGAGAGACCCAACCCGGTGCCGCTCTTGGTCTTGGTTGGGGACGAGTCGACCTGCTGGAACTCCTCAAAGATTTTCTCTTGATCCGCTGGTAAGATTCCAGGGCCGGTATCGCGCACAGCGATGGTGTACGCGCCGTTGGTTGCCGAGGCTTTGATCGCGACCTCGCCCTGGTCAGTGAACTTGATCGCATTACCGACGAGGTTGAGCAGCACCTGGGTAAGACGCCTGTCGTCGCCGCGCGCGACTGGCAAAGCGGGTGGCAGTTCGACGGTAAAGGAGAGCTTTTTACTGCTTGCCAACGCTTCGACCGCGACGTAAACGCCCTGCACCATCTCCTTAATGGAATAGTCGTTGAGCGAAAGCATAAGCTGCCCCGCCTCGATCTTTGACAGATCGAGGACATCGTTGATAAGTCCGAGCAGGTGCTTGCCGTTTGCCTGGACGCGCTCGACCACCGCGCGCATTTTTTCCGGCGCCTCACCATAGATGTTGTCGAGGATAAGTTCGGTATAGCCGAGGACGGCATTGAGTGGCGTGCGCAGCTCGTGGCTCATGTTGGCCAAAAATTGCGTTTTGTGCTTGCTGGCGATTCCGAGCTGCCGGCCCTTATCCTCAATCTCGTGGAAGAGCCGCGCGTTCTGGATCGCCAGCAACGATTGCGCTGCAAATGTCTTGAGCAAGTCGATCGTGTTCTTCGCAAAGGCGCCCGGGGCGCGGCGGCGGACCACCAGGAGGCCAACGACTTCATCACCACGAATGAGCGGCGCCACCAGTCGCGCGCGATAACCCGCGCGCAGCGTAATCTCGTTGATCTCCGAGGCAGCTTCCCCCCGCAGGTCCGCGGCCTGGATCGGTTCGCGCCCCGCGAGGACCAACGCCACGGTCGGCTCATCGACGCCGATATGGACGCGACTGAGAGCGTCGATCAAAGCCGGGGCCATTCCATAGGTGGCGCGTAGGCGGAACTCGTGCGCGGCCTCCTCGTAGACATAAATAGCGCCCGCCTCAGTACCCGAGAGCTGCACTGCCTTGGCGACGATCGTCGACAGCACGGTTTCAAGATCGAGCGTCGAGTTCACCGCTTGGGAGACCTCGCCGAGCGCCCGCAGTTCTTCGACCGAGTGCGCCAGCTCCTCGGTTCGCTGTCGCAACTCGTTCAGCAGTCGCGTATTCTCGATGGCGATGACCGCTTGAGCGGCGAAGTTCTCGACCAGCTCAATCTGCTTGTCGGTGAAGGGACGAATCTCCTGACGATACATATTAATTGAGCCGATAAGTTCGTCTTCCTTGAGCATTGGCACAACCAAAAAGGTCCGCGCACCCGCGATTTCAACGAGAGAAACCATGCGGTCGTTTTTCCCGATATAGGACTGATCGGCTCGAAGATCGGGTATGTGGATAATCTTTTTGGTGTTAACGAGCTGGTCGAGCGGGACTCCCGGATTCTCGCGAAGGTCGATCACGGGATTGCGCCGCAAATCGTAGCCTTGCTTGTTGGTGTGCACTGCGACAGCGCGAAAGATATGTCCTTCCCGCAGGAATAGATTGCCGAACGTGGCCTCGCAGATCCTCGTCGCGTTTTCGAGCATCGCATTGAAAACAGGCTCTAGCTCGCCCGGCGTGCTGGAGATAGCCCTGAGAACATCCGATATCGCTGTCTGCTGCGCGAGCGCTTCCTGCAACTCGCGAGTGAGCCGCGCGACCTTTGTTTCCTTTACGGCAGTGGGGGAACTGCGCCTGCGCGTGGCTTTTGGCGCATTGCGGCGCTTCAGCGTCGCCGTATTGCGGCGTCTGGCTTTAATTGGGTAACCGCCTGCTCTGGTGCGTCTCATTGCCTCGCCCGTAGGCTCGGGACGAGGCATCCTAGCGAATCAAACCAGCACACTGAAAGGTGTAGAAGCGGCATTATGCATCACAGCAAAGTAGGCACGCTCATGGCCGCTCAGGTCGGGTAGGATCGAGGCGCGGATCGGGCTTCCCCCTTTCATTCCGACGGTGAGTTTTCCCCAGTACGGCTGGAAGAATGGCATAGCAGACGATGCTCTTCCCGGCGCGTCAGTCAGCTTAAGTCTGCTCCCGACATTCGCTGCCCATCGGCCGATTTGCAATCGCCCTTCGTGTATTTCGAGGTCGCTACGTGCGATTTGACACGCCCGTTCTCGGCCAGCTGGCGGTAACGACGCAGCGTCAAGTTCAAAATGCATTTTAGCTGATACCGACAACGTCAGCGACCTCAAAAACCTGTACGTCAATCGGCTTCTCCAACATATGTTGCTGCCCCTCGACCGTCTCTAGCCGGCCTGCAGATTCGTGCCAATCGTGAACGACGGGCCCCTCGTCAAAAAACGATACGTTCACTATCTCATGGGTGGATGGCCGCGTTAGAAATATGTTGAGCCGTTTTTGACCGGTTTTAGACTGCGCCTGCGCGTCTGGGAATTTTTCTGTGACTATTTTGACACCTTTGCGAAAGTGCTGCGTTTTTGTTTTTGTGCGTATAGATGACAACCGAATGATTTTTTTTGGGTGAATAGGCCGCGGTTGCATCTTTGCCCTTATGCGTTTTCATTGTGAGGGCTCCGATTCCCAATCGCTCTAACCGGGATTCCCCAGATGAACTCCGAACTGGGGCGAATATTCTACCTCGTCCGGCCTTCTTGCAAGACCGGCGTGCGGTGCGGACCCGGCGCAGTTTTGGCGGAGGCAATAGGAATGTGACAGTACGTCCAAAAGTTCGACATTTCACGTCCCTACTAGACGATCGATTCCATGAAAGTCGTCATTAGGCCGGGAAGCGGCCTTTTCAAGACCGCCAATAAGACGCGCGGCCCCACTGTCCCGATGCGCTGCTCGGCCGCGACCGACAAGGCGATCGAACAACATAACGATGCTTTTTGCTGCGGTGCATGAGTCCGCTATTGGCCCAAAGCGGACATCCCTAGTTGCACTGCACATGTTCGCTTTCGGGGGCGAAGCGGACATGTCGCTTGCACTCCGATAAAAGAACAATGGAACGCACCTACCCCTGAGTAGGTCCCTGAGTGATTAGGTCATTGACTGACTAGGTCAATGAACAGTGCCTGCAATCCATTTACTACTTATTAACTGAATCAGTGCTCCGCTAAACGCACCATCTATTGCAACTAATAAGCAGCAGACGCCGTCATGGACGCACCGACCTCTGATGTGGAGTTGCGTCGCCAGCGCACTGAACTAGCCGAAAAACAGCTAGCCGATTTTAGGGCCGTAGTAGAGGGTAGATCGTTGCCG
>Ga0306921_10000994_pt1 | contig 26918 bp, 20 predicted proteins | sample sta12Cox44000080_FD_203760 | JGI IMG/M metagenome (GOLD analysis project Ga0306921, IMG submission 203760) | Lab enrichment of tropical soil microbial communities from Luquillo Experimental Forest, Puerto Rico - statoxic.12C.oxic.44.000.080 (v2)... | ecosystem: Environmental > Terrestrial >...
CGCTGTTGCTGAACCGTGCGCTTGCCGAAGGCGACTCAGTCATGTTCGAAGGCGCTCAAGGAACGATGCTCGATATCGATCACGGTACTTATCCTTTCGTAACCTCATCGAGCGCCACCTCGGGCGGAGCGGCAACTGGCACGGGCGTTCCACCGAACGCGATCAACATGGTCGCAGGTGTCACAAAGGCCTACTGCACCCGCGTGGGCGGTGGACCGTTTCCGACCGAACTCAACGATGCAGTGGGAGAAGCGCTGCGTAAGAAGGGAAATGAATTCGGTGCCGTGACCGGCCGCCCGCGACGCACAGGTTGGGTCGATCTGCCTCTACTTCGCTACTCCAACATGATCAATGGAACGGGCTGGCTGGTGGTGACGAAGCTCGACGTGCTCGACGATCTGGCTGAAATCCCCGTATGCGTGGCCTACAAGGTCGGCGGCAAGGAGACTCTGGAGATTCCCGCACAGGCTTCCGGGTATGAAAAGATTGAGCCGATCTATGTCAAGCTGCCGGGTTGGCGGTCGGAAACATTCGGAATCGCCAACTACGATCAATTACCGGCCAAGGCGAAGCGCTACCTCGAGTTCATCGAGAAGGAAACCGCGGCAAAGGTGGGTATCGTATCGACTGGTCCAGATCGGGAGCAAACGATCTTTGTCGATGCGTTTTCCAAAGCGCTCGATTCCATATCAGGGAAATAATTCGGCGGCACCGAGGAAAGTATGGTCGTATTAGCGGTAACGTGGATAGCCAACCCGGGAAAAGAAGAGGAAGCCGCCGACGCCTTTCGCAAGCTCGAGGCGGCCGCACGGCAAGAACCCGGTTGCTTGAGGTTCGTCGTGCACCGTCATCGCACGGATCATGCCCGATTCTTTGTCTACGAGCAGTATCGGGACGACGCCGCACTCGCGGCCCATCGCGAGACGAAACACTTCCAGGAATACGTGGTGCAGACGCTCCCCCCACTGGGCGTCCGCCGCGAGGCAGAGGTTTACGCGCCGCTGACGGCTGACTGAAGGTCGCTCTGCTTCAATCGGCGCCCCTACTTTTCCGGCTTCAAGAGGTACGCGCCTCCTCCCGGTAGTTTCTCGAACCAGGTAACAACGTATCCCCTGGCGAACAGGTCCTGGAAGCGCTGACGGGCCTGGATTTGAGTTTGCGCGATCGTCTCCGGCGACGATTCATCCAGCTCAATTTCGATGCGCTCCTTTGCGTCTCCTATTGCCGGCTCTTTTCCTCTGAGCACCTTCTCAACGCGGTCCGAGGCCAAATGCCACTCCGCGATCAGCCGGTCAGTCGGCAGACCGCCGTGCAACGGGCTGCTGGTTGATCCGTAGACATCAAGAAGGTAGCGCCGAACCACGACGCCGAGGCGACAAATGTTGAAATACGCATTGCGAGTTTGCAGAGGATCGAAGGTCCACTCGATCAGCGGGATGCCACGCGCCAGCGCATCGTCTCGCTGCGCCAGTTTTAACTGACGGCCAATTCCGAGGTCACGATACTCAGGCAGCACCGCCGCCATGTGTGAGTGGAGATAGGGACGTCGATCGCGAATGCCGGGGTAGGCGAGCGCGAATCCCACCATTTTGTCGTCGATGAAAGCACTGATCGCCTGACCGCCGATTTTCGCAGCGACCACGTACATCTGCGACGGAACGAGATCGCGCTCGCCGAATCCCCATACCGCAAACTCGAGCTCGACCATTTGCTCGAACTCGGCCACGGTATGGCAATGACGTATGACTACGGATGGATCAGGCATGACGACCGATGCGGCTCGTAGTATTCGCTGTAGCGTTTGCGACTAGTACTCAGCAGTGTACCAACGGAAGCCGTGTCGTTGTTCCTCATCCGCCTGCTTGATGAGCGTCATGATTCGTCTGCGCTTCAGGTTGCCTACGGCAGCGACAATGGCGTCGATCAGGGCCATCGGAGCGACATAGGAAGCCCCAAATGAGGGGGTCTCGACGGAGGCGATAAAGCACTCGTCGGCAGCCCGCGCCAGTGGCGAGACAAATGTGTCGGTGATAGCGACCGTGAAGGCGCCCTTGCGCTTGGCCGTTTGCAGTCCTTCGACAGTCTGTCGGAGTCCCCGGCGAAAGCTGAATCCGATGGCAAGGTCTTTGCGACCGACCGTACGAACCACGTGGCTGATTCGTCCCGCTGCGGTCGCCGACAAAACGGGTAGCCCGATCACGGTGAAATGGTATTCGAGGTGATGCACCAGTGATGTAGCGGCGTCGCCGCCCAACAAGAGAATCTTGCGAGCTTCATGCAGCCGCTTGGCCAAGGCACTAACCTTGTCAGCATTGAGGCTGTTGCTCAGCGCATGCAGGTTCTCGAGGTCTCTGTGCAGCGCAGCTCGTATGAGCCCTGCCGGGCCGGTACCCTCCCTCTGGGCAGCCTTCATCGTGTCGAGCGAGGTCGCGTAGGCAACAGAAAGGTCGTGCAGGTGTCTCTGGAAGTCTTTGTACGTGGGAAAACCGAGACCCTGAACAATTCGCACGGTTGTAGCAGGGTCCGTGCCCAGACGAGCGGCGAGCGCGCGCACGCTGAGCAAGACATAGGGACGGGGATTCTCCAGAACAGGACGAATGATTTCCTGGCGCTTTGGACTGAGATGTCTGAGTTTATCGGCGAGACTTCCGTGCGCGGCGGGCAGCCGCGTTTGCGTCCCTTTACGAGCCATGATTTAGGCAGGATTGCGTATCGGGTGGCTGCCTGTCAACGAATTCCATAGCTGGTTGGGTCCGTGAATCAGTGGACGATGGAAAAAAGGCGCAGCATTTGTTGCAAGGGGCTTTCTCGCCCTCCGAGGGCTTTTGGACGGGGTTACGACGCTACGAAGCCCTGGGACCTGTTGCCGAATTGGCTGATGCTCTGAGACAACTGAAACGACGGTTTCTCGCTCCGCGGTCAAGGCGCGACTTTATCGCCAGGCTGGTTAAGCTCTTCGCGGAACATGGCGAAAAGAACGACCATGACCGAAGCAATGACCGGTCCCAGGAACAACCCCAGAAATCCAAAGGCTTCTACTCCGCCAAGGATAAAAAAGAGCAGTACCAGGGGATGCAATTGGATCTTACCGCTAACCACCCATGGCCTGACGATATTGTCGGCGGTGCTGATGACGATCGATCCCCACAGTAAGACAAATATGCCTTTCCAGATAGCATGGGTGAAGATGAGATAAAGTCCGGCTGGAATCCAGACGATTCCGGCGCCTACGACCGGTACGACCGAGGCAAACGCGGCACCTAATCCCAGCAAGAGCGGAGACGGGATGCCGACCATGGCAACGGCTAATCCGGTGAGAATTCCTTGAACAGCGGCGACCGAGAGGATGCCGTACACATTGGCAATGATCGTGTCTGAAATGTTGCTGATTAGGCGTCGCGCTTGATCGGGAGAAAGCGGGATGAACCCCACTGCACGATGGATCCAATCGCTGCCGTCGCGAAATAAGAAGAAGACGATCACCAACGTGATGAGCGCGCGCACCAGAAGTGTGGCGAACCCGCCTAGAATCCTAGCTCCCGAGCCCAACATCCACACACCGGCCTGCTGCACATGGGAGGTAATCGCTCCCCGGATGTCATATTTGGAAAGATCGACCCAATGCCCCAAGAAGCTCAAGCCCCGCTCCGCCATCGTGGTAAGGAACAGCGGGAAGCCTCCTTCAGCAGCGCTTTTGCGAGTCAGGTACTGCGCGGCGGTGACGGCCTCATTCGCGGCGATACTGATCAGAATGAAGATCGGTATGCCAAACACGAATAGCAATGCGAGCGTGGAAAGCAGCGCGGCAAGGCCAGATCTGCCTTTCGTCGAAATGAGAATGCGCTGATGAACCGGATTGAAGACAACGGCCAGGACGATCGCGAATGCCAACGGATACAAAAAAGGCCGCGTAATAATAAAGGCAACCACAACCACAAACAGAGTCAGGATGCCTAGAAACCATAGCGTTGTTTGTCGGCTATACATTGGTTGTTGGTCGCAACCGATCCGGACTGCCGCCCGGGGGTAAAGGCCGTGGAAGCACGCGGCTCATTGTATCGTCACCCCACCGCCAACTCGCTGAATCGATGGCAGGGCTGGGTTCACACGGCTTGGGGAGCTCAACAGGAATAAAAAAGCCTCCGCTGGTGGGCAGTAGAGGCTCGAGATACTCTGGTCTCACTGGCCGTTGCCCTAAGACCCGAAGTAAAGACTGAAAACTCTCTTATGCGAGGGGGTCATGTGACCCCCTGCTGTGCTGGTTCACCGCATTCCGTTTTAGAACGACAAATGCAAGCCGAACTGCAACTCCCGCATTGTGGTTCCAAACAGGATGTCGGTAATCTGCCCCGATGCGCCACCGCACGCGTTCGTGGTCGAGAGCGACGCGACGCACTTTCCACCGCCGCCCTGGTTCTGGGAGTAGCCCAAGGCGACATGGTTGAAGATGTTGTACGCGTCCATGCGGAACTGCAAGTTGAAGCGTTCAGTAAGCTTGAAGTTCTTCGTGATGTTCGCATTGGCGGTATAGTCGCTTACCCCGTACAGTGAGTCAAAACCGACATCGCCGATCACCGCGGTGGGTGGAGCAGTCCATGCACCACCGACAGGAACCGGAGTGAAATACTGGACATAGGGAGCTCCACCCCCCGCCGGATGGATCAGGCCGCTGGGTCCTAACGGGAAGAGAGTTGAGGTGGCTCCCCTGGAAGGTCGGCAGACACCCGAGAAGTTACCCGGGCAGCTGCTCAGTTCAGGCGTAAACGGCAGGCCATCGCCCCAGTTATTGGTGAAGCTGATTTGCCAGCCGCCAATAATCTCATTCATCCACCCACTTACGCCGCTGCCAAACTGCTCGCCCTTGCCGAATGGCAAGTTATACACGCCGCTGAATACCCAAACCAAGGGACGGTTATTGTCGTCGGGTCCGTAGGCAACCCTTGGAACGTTGGTGAAGTAGTTGTTGTCATAATGCAGCGCCCGTGACCAGGTGAGGTGGGTGATGAACTGCAGCCCATGCGAGAAATTCTGGTTGAATTTTACCTGCAGCGCATTGTAGTTCGAGTTGGCATTGTTGCCTAAATAGTTGTTGACACCGGTAGTACAACAAACCAGTGTCTGACCGGTGGCCGGATCAATGTATCCGGGATACGTGAACCTGCCTGCCAGCGGGTATTGACCGTTGGCGAATTGTTGGTTCACGTTGTAGCTGGGACCGTTACCGGCAAACCCGTGCCTGCCGACGTTCCCGATGTAGGCCAACTCCAAGGTGGAGTTCTTGCCGAACTGCTGCTGAATCGCGAGATTCCAGACTCCGATCGCAGGCAGAGTCTGAGTCAGTGGACGTATGTACGGCTGAGCAGTGTTGGTGGGACCTAGCAGCGGCAGTAAGCCGCTTGGGGGAACCACCGGGAAGACTCCAGCAGGCGCGCCGGTTGCCACGGAAGGCAGCGTGCCCAGATAACCACCAGGACCAAGGTTGAAGGCTGGGGCGAAGCCATTGAAAGCGCCGTTGGCATTGACCTGCTGTGCGAGTAGCACCGGCAAACTCTGGGCCACGCTATGACCGAAGTTCGAACCAAAGACGCCCATGTCGTAGCTTATGCCAAATCCTGCCCGGATAACGGTCTTGTCATATAGCTGGTAGGCCGCTCCCAGGCGAGGCGCGAAGGCATGCCAATCGTTCCCGATGTTGCCGTTCAGGCCCCACGGTCCATAGCCGGCGACCCGGCCGACGCCTTGAACGATATTGTAGAAGCCACCGTTACCTTTTCCGTTAACCGACTCGGGGAAGTAAACCTCCCAACGCAGCCCGTAGCTAACCGTTAACTTCGGGGTTGCGCGCCATGTGTCCTGCCCGTAGTAGAACATGCGCCACTGCTGGTCAGTGGCATTGGTGACGCTGCTGACGAACCGTTGGAAAGAGGTTACGTCGCCAAACAGGAAAGTCGCCAAAGTAAGTCCGCCTACGTTACCGTTCCCGGTACCTGCCTGCTGGAATTGCAATTGGCCCGCACGGTTCTCGTCGCTAGGTACTCGAATGTTGGTAGCGTAACGAAGGTCGCCGCCAAACTTGAAGGTGTGGTTACCGTGTATATGGGTGGCGTTTGCAACCCATTGATATTGATTTTCCCTCTCCGTCAACGGGCAGTTGCAGCGCTGCACTCCTAATCCGTTGCCAAAATCGGAAATGCTCTGGTTGCCCTGTTGACCATTGCCGCCCATGTTGAAGTACGCCAAGCCGGATGTGAGCAACGGTTGCGAGGGAAGGTTAAGGCCGGGGATGCCGAAGTTCGTCATCGGAGTGGCACCCTGGTCCCAGAATGCTGTCTGTGGGTTGTAGCGGAACCAGCCGAAGTGGACGTCCATCAGCCAGCTGGGACTAAAGGTGTGAGTCCAACCTGAAGCCAAGCTGTAGTTGTGGACGTTGGAACTTCCCGCCAGACCGGGGCCCGGGCCGAAGCCCACGCCGCCCAACAGGGGAAGCGTCGGATTTCCGGACAAAGTGTAGTAGGCGAGACTGAAACGTCCGTAAATCTGGTTAGACTGGTTCACATCGTAATCAATACGGGTGTCAAAGGCGTTCTGCTTGAAAGAACCCGAGCCAGAACCGATATAGTTCGCGAACAGGCCGTTGTTGGTCGGTGCTGGAAAGTCCTTCAGAACTGCCACCGCCCCTGGAGAAAGCTGGGAAACCGGAATCAGGTTGCCGGGAACGGGTGTGGCACCTGTGAAATTGGCTGTGTTGTTTACATTCGGGTAGTAAACCTGTCCTCCGCCGGCAACATGACCCAGGTATTGGCTCAGATCGCAGAAGCCGGTGGTTTGGGTACAGGTCGACACGACTTGCGCGGTCGGAACCGTGAGTTGGTTGGTGACGCCGGTTGTTTCCTTGGTGCCCTGATAATCGCCGAAGAAGAACAGTTTGTTCTTGATGATTGGGCCGCCTATCGTACCGCCGTACTGGTTCCACTTATCGGGTGGAATGTATCTTCCGGTAACGGAATTCTTCGCGAACTGGGTAAATGGGTCACGCGCCTCGTTGGCATCGGTGCGCCGATACCAGAAGCCGCTGCCGTGGAAGTCGTTCGTACCCGACTTTGTCTGCGCCGTAACCAGTCCGGCGATCGCCTTGCCCTGTTCCGCATCGTAAAACTGCGAACCGACGGTGGCCTGAGTGACCGCGTCGAGGTTGGGGTTAATCACGATGATCCCAAGAATTGGGTCCTGGTTGTCGGTACCATCCAACTGAAAGCCCGTGCCGCTGAAGTGCTGACCGTTTACGAAAATCTGCAGGCCTCCTTGCGGATTCTCGGTTGCGGCATGGTTCCAACCTGCCAGTTGCTGCGTGCCGGGAGACAACAACTCAAAGGCGGTAAAGTTACGTTGGTACACCGGGAGATTCTCAACGTAGCGATCGTTATAGGTGATGCCTATATCGGCGCTGTCGGTCTGCAGTTGCGGTGTCTCGCCCGAAACCTCCAGGGTCTCCGACGTTGATCCCAACTGGAGTTGAGCGTCAATGCGCTGCGTGGCATCGGCCACGACCGTAACTCCTGATTGCTGGAACGCCTTGAAGCCTTGCGCCTCAATCTTGACCGTATAAGGGTCGCCACCGATCAGGTGTGTGACGGTATAGTTTCCCGAATCATTCGTCGTTGCGGAGTCGGAGGTGCCCTTGGCTGTATCTGTCACGGTCACCTTTGCATTTGCAACTGCCGCGCCCTGCGGATCTGTAACTGTTCCGTCAATGCGGCCAGTCGTCACCTGCCCGTATACCGCAGTCGAAGCCAGCACCAGAATCGTGCACCCTACTATCGACAATACCCACCGTTTTGTCATTTTACCCTCCGCGACGGAATTCCGGCCGCGCGACCTGATAGTCACGCCGCTCATGAACCCGTGCTTTCTTGCTGTAGACCGTTACTGCTGTTGTTGAAGTGGAGAAGATGCGAGCTGTACGTCTTTCGATAAGCCGCGACACAACGACATGGGTCGCACAATGAAATGAGTCGGACTATTTCGTTAGAAACGGTAAAGTCCACTTTTTATCTGATTCCAGCTTATGGTGTTGTCGCCGAAGGATACACCCCAAGCATCCCCCACATGACAGTTTGCAACGCTATAACTTGAAACGCTTGATGTCAAGGAAAGTTGTCAACAAATGTCAATAATTGGTTTCGAGTAGCGCGGTGATTTGGGACGACCCGCAGTTTACCTTAAACAAAACCGATTTGGCTCGGGTCCCAGTGGCTGGGAGAATCAGGTGAGTAATCTTTTCAGTTAGGAGTCGATTTCAGCTTGGGATCGAGCGCGGCCGCCTGGTGGAACTCTTCCGCGGCCGCTGCCTGTTCGCCCTTGCGTGAGAGGGCCAACGCCAGCTGATAATGCGCCTCCGCATACGATGGCGCCAGCTTTATCGCGTTGCGAAACTGTGCAATTGCGCCGTCAAGATCACCGGCGTTCAGCAGCCGCTTGCCGGAGTTGGTGGCGAAGGTTGCGCCCTGCAGGTCGGTTTTTTCTTTGGCCAGGGTGTTGCCCAGCTCGCTCTCAGCCTGAGCGCCCGCGGTATCTCCCATCTGCCGCAACACTGCCGCCAGAGTGGTGTGCGCGGGGGCGAATCCGGGTTGAATGCGAATCGCCTCGCGTAGTGCTTGTGCAGCTTCCGCAAGTTGGTTCATTTGTTTCAGTACCGTCCCAAGAGTGTAATGCGCTTCGGCGTAGTCCGGTTTCAGCGCGATCGCTTTCCGCAATTGCTCCACTGACGCGGGAAACTCTCCCTGCTGCCACAGCGTGATGCCCAGAGTGTAATAGGCATCCACCAGCGTGGGGTCCAGTTCGATCGCCTTCCTCATCTCGGCCATCCCTTCCGGCAACTTATCGTTCAGCTTGAGGGCAAGCCCAAGATCGTAGTGCAGCGATGCGTCATTAGGTGCCATATTGATGGCCTCGCGCAATTGCTGTTCCGCCTCCTTGAAATTCAAGAGCTGCAGGTAACTCATGCCGAGGTTTCCATGAAATGCGGCGTCGTCGGGACGCAACCGAATCGCTTCCTGAAACTCCTTCACCGACGCTTCTCCTTCCCCCCGCTGCATCAGCACTAGACCAAGGTTGTTGTGTGCCTCGGGGTCACCAGGCGTTAGCTCAGTCACCTTTCGAAAGGCATTCGTGGCTCCTGCAACGTCAGTCGTTCGCTGCAGCATCATCCCTAGTTTGCTCTGCACCATCGGCGAATCGGGCAAGAGCGTTGCTGCCTGCTGGTAATCGGCTAGAGCGGCGTCCTTGTCTCCGGCCTTCTGGCAAGCATCGCCGAGGTAAAAATAGGCAAGTCCATCCCGGGGATTCAATTCGGTTGCTGTGGTCAGCTCCTTCCGGGCTTCCGCAATGTTGCCCCTCTGGAGCCACACCACACCCAGGTGAAAACGTGCGGGTTCGAATTGTGGATCCATCTCGAGTGCCAATTGGAACTGTGATTCGGCATCGTCGAATTGTCCAGCCTGCGCTAACAAGGAGCCGAGGTCGTCATGAGCGGCTGCACTCTTGGGGGCCAGCGCCACCGCCGCTCTCGCTTCTGTCAGGGCTTCTTGGTTCTTGCCCTGAGCGCTGAGCACGCGTGCTAGCATGCCATGAGGCTCGGCATCTTGGGGCGAAAGTTGGGCGGCCTGTTTCAACTCTCGAATGGCAGCATCCGCCTGATTGGCGGCTAAAAGAGCCTGGCCCAGGCCGAGGTGAGCTTGAGCGGAATTCGGCTTCAGCTTGGTGGCCGCCCGCAGGTGCTCTAGGGCCGTACCGATGTCGCCCTTCTCGAGTAAAACTTTCCCCAGAGCCAATTGCGCATCGGCATTTCTAGGATTGGCCTTCACAGCTTGCTCAAGTTCGGTCTGCGCTTTTGCCAAATCGCCGGCGCTGATGGCCGCCAGGCCGCGTTGGTACGCGCTTGCCGGCGATGAGCTCTTTGAGCTGGATTGCGCCTCGACAACCCTACAAAAAACGAATCCTGGAATCGTAGTGATCGCAACCAGCAGCAGAATCCGAACGCGACCAAGGGGAAAAGTGGATGGTTCGAGCACGATATGCAAAGGCTAATCGGTCGGCGACCATTCCTTCAAGGCGAGGATACTGTTATGACGCGCGTCGAGAGAGGTCTACAATGCGCAACCAATGAGCGATCGAAACAGGGCACAACCGAGAAGCCTCTTTGCAACAGCGTTCGTCCTATTGATCTCGACCAGCGTGGTCGGCGTCAGGTGGAAGCTTCCGTTCGGAACTTGGCATCGCGCGTCGGAGACTCCTATCCTTTCGCCGCAAGGCAACGGCTGGGAATCGGCGGGAACATTCAATCCCACGGTTGTGGTGCGTGAAGGCAGGATCGTCATCCTCTATCGTGCCCAGGATATGCACGGCACGTCACGACTCGGTTACGCCGAAAGCACGGACGGAATTCATTTCACCCGGCGTCCCGAGCCCGTGCTCTCGCCTGAAGCCGATTACGAGAAAGACGGCGGAGTCGAAGACCCGCGGCTCGTTCGGTTCGGTGACACGTATTACCTGACCTACACGGGATACAACACAAAGGACGCTCAGCTCTGCCTCGCGACCTCGCGTGACCTGATCCATTGGAACCGCCAGGGCGTCATCCTGTCGGCGTACAAAGGCAACTGGAACACCGGCTGGACCAAGTCAGGCGCGATCGTGCCAGAGAAAATTGACGGCAGGTATTGGATGTACTTTCTGGGCACAACTCCCGACAAGAACGACCAAATGGGATTGGCTTATTCCGCCGACCTGGTTCATTGGACGGAGGCCACGAAGACGCCGGTGCTGCCGCGACGGCCAGGACAGTTTGACTCGCGCGTCGTCGAGCCGGGCCCCACGCCCATCCTGACTTCGGAAGGCCTCGTGCTCATCTACAACGGAGCCGACGACAAGCTTGTCTACCGCACCGCAGTGGCAATCTTCGATCGCAAGGATCCTACAAAGCTTCTTTACCGCAGCGACCAGCCGATCTTTGCTCCCGAAAAAGAATGGGAAAAGGTTGGTCAGGTCCCCAATGTCGTGTTCGTCGAGGGCATGGTTGATCGGGGCAACCATTACCTCTTTTACTATGGCGGCGCCGACAAGTATGTTGGAGTAGCGGAAGCGCCAAAGGCCCGTTAAAGCGGAGGATTGACTGTCATTCACGACAGATAACGCATCATCACAGCTACTGACATGCAAGGAGCAGATCGGTTGAATCGTCCGACCGCAACGCAGACCGAACGAAGCCTGTTGTACGCGTTCGTCGTAATGATTTCTGCGGCTTCGCTATACGCCGGGCAGCCAAAGGAGTTTCGCAATTGGCCCGCTGGGGCGTCTCCCACCGAAGTAGGCAAACGGGTTGCTGAGCGACTTGTATCAAAGGTCAAACTGAGCCAGGATACCGCCGTCTATCCCGCAATCTGCACCTGGTACGGAGCGCTGACCTTTGCGCAATTAACCAACGACCAGAGCCTGCTAGAGAGACTCATCGCTGAGTTTGACGAACAGCTCACGCCAGCATTCGAAGATTTCCTGCTGGCAAAGGAGCATGTGGATTATTCCGTGGCTGGTGCTATTCCGCTCGAGATCTACATATCGTCGAAGAACTCAAAATACCTGGCGACCGGCGTAACCTTCGCCGACCACCAGTGGCAATCACCGCTGCCTGACGGCCTGAGCCGCGAGACACGCTACTGGATCGACGACATGTACATGATCACGATCTTGCAGGTGCAGGCCTATCGGGCCAGCGGAGAAAAGAAGTATCTCGACCGCGCCGCACAGGAGATGACAACTTACCTCGACAAGCTGCAACAGCCCAACGGCCTCTTCTACCACGCCCCGGATGCGCCTTTTTTCTGGGGCCGCGGCAACGGATGGGTGGCCGCAGGCATGACAGAATTGCTGCGCTCACTTCCTGCGAAGGATCCCTATCGTGCGCGGATCATGACCGCCTACCTGAAAATGATGAAATCGCTGCTGGACTTGCAGGGTGCCGACGGCATGTGGCGCCAGCTTCTCGATCATCCGGAGGCGTGGCCGGAGAGTTCGAGCACGGGCATGTTCACCTTCGCCATGATCACGGGCGTGAAGAACGGCTGGCTCGACGAGAAAACCTATGGGCCCGCGGCGCGTAAAGGATGGCTCGCGTTGGTCAAGCACCTTGATGCCAACGCCGACATCACCGATGTGTGTGAGGGCACCGGCCGGAAGAACGATCTCAACTACTACCTCGAAAGAAAACGCAACACCGGCGATCTGCACGGCCAGGCGCCAATTTTGTGGTGCGCGTCAGCGCTGGTTCGTTAATCGAACCAAAACCACACCTAGCTCGTCGTGCGCGAGCGATCGGTGCTCACCACTCGAACCCAACCCTGTGCTCTAGAATTCCTATGGACGTACCTCAAGGATTCCCCATGTTTCGCCTGATTCGATTCGCAATATTCATGTGTATAAGTAGCGCTTGGCTCGTCGCTCAGACACCTGCCGCGAAACCCGCGGCCGCTTCGACTCCGCAGGCTCGATCGGCCGCCGATACCAACGCCGAGTTCGCCGAGGCGCGTCGCTTGGCACAGCAGGGCAAGTACGACGAGGCCATCGACAAGCTACAGGCGCTGGCCACAAAAAATCCGAAGCCGGCAGGCGTTTCGCACGAACTGGGACTGGCCTACTACAAAAAGGCCGATTATTTGAAGGCCGCCGAATATCTGAAGCAAGCGGCAGCCGAAAATCCCGACGACAAAGAGGCCGTGCAGCTACTGGGTCTTTCGTATTACCTCGCGGGGCGTCCTGCTGACGCGGTCCCCTATCTAGAGAAAGTGCAAACGTGGTATCCGCACGCCAATGTGGACGCGTCCTACGTTCTCGGCACCAGCTATATCCAGACTAGGGACTATCCGAATGCCCGCAAGGCTTTCGCCACCATGTTTGACGTGCCGCCTGAATCCGGAGCGGCATACTTGGTTACGGCGCGCATGCTGTTTCGCCAGGAATTCCTGCCTATCGCTGAGGAGTACGCCCAGAAAGCCATTGCGGCTGATCCGAAGCTCCCGCTTGCACACCAACTGCTGGGCGAAGTGCACATGTACATGTCGAAAATTCCTGACGCCATCAGTGATTTTCAGCAGGAGCTTGCTATCAATCCCGCGAATCCCGCTGTGTATTACAAACTCGGTGACGCCTACTCTCGAGTGCAAAAATATGACGACGCACAGCGGCAACTGCAGCGCTCGATCTGGCTGGACGCAAGCTCGACCGGGCCATACATCCTGATGGGAAAAGTTCTGGAGAAGAAGGGCGAGCCAATGCTGGCCCTGCGCACGCTCCAACGCGCAGCGAACATGGACCCCAACAATCCCATGACGCACCAGCTGCTCGGACAGGCTTATCGCGATATGGGCAAGTCTGAGGATGCGGAACGGGAGCTCAAGATCGCCGAACAGTTGCACAACCAGCAATCCGAACCACGTTGATTTAGTTCCCGCAGGTCGGCGGATCGGCGTTGAGCTGCTTCAGCCTTGTTTTCGCCTCGCCAAGATCGGGATTGAACTCTAGCACGCGCATGGTGTAGTTCCGGGCGTCTTTGAACTGTCGGGTTGAACAAAAGGCCAGCGCAAGATTCATGCCGATCTGGCTCCGCCCGGGCGCTCGACGAAACGCATCCTGCCAAAGCGATACCGCTTCGCTCAGCTTTCCCGAGCGCGCTTCGAGAACACCGAGATTCGTTTCCGCATCGATCAACGTGGGATCCTGCGCCAGTGCCTTACGATACAGATCGCGTGCCTTGTCGTTCGCTCCGTGTTTCTGCTCGACATAAGCGAGCGCAGCAAGCACGGCAGGATCGTCGGGATGTTGCGCCAGCGCTTGTCTAAGCAATTGCTCTGTCCCCGGCTGTGCCATCGTCATGCCCCTGTTGACGATTGACTGCCACGCGAGAGCCAGGTCACGAACATCGAGGTCCCCAGACTTCTTCGAATTCGGAAATGGCAAAAGTTGCGGAAGGGATGACGAGGCTGTGTTCTCCAGCTTGGCCCCAAACGACGGCTTGCGCAGAATTCGGTGGTCGGTCACCGCCGTGTGTGCGATGTCGCTGCTCGAGGCCGCGGGCATATGGCACTGCGTGCAGTCCGGCTGATTGCCGTGGTGCTTTTCGCCAAACTGCGCGCCATGACAGGCCAGGCACTTCGAACGATAGAACGCAACCCGCTCGTCAGACGATATTGTTCGATGGGGATCATGACAACCCGTACACGACATGCGATCGCCAGACTTCTTCTTGCACATGCTCTGGGCTAGCTCCTCGAATTGACTAGCTGCCCGCAGCCCGGGTTTTTCGCTGTCGGTAAGTACGTAGTACCGCACGTAGTCGGAGAGATCGTCACCCGGCCGGTATTGATAAAGGTGCTTGCCTGGCCGCTCGATCGCCGCATTGCCTTCCAGATGACATTGCATGCAGACCTGGTCGCGCCGCTCGGGTGAGAGCTTTACTGGATTCACAATCGCGCCGCCCTTTGCGTGGTTTTCCCCGGGCCCGTGACACCTTTCACACGTCACTCCCGCATACAGGAACAGCGGCATCGCATAGCGGTTCTCCGACCCTTCGATCGGTGGACGAATTCCGCTCACGTGACAATCCATGCAACTTGGGAGCACCGGCAGGTTCATGGGCGCTTCGCGAACTGCGCCGTAGGCCGGAGCCATGTCCCACATATGACGGCTGGTGTAGAGATTGATCGGGGCTTCGAAGAAGTAGCCATCGACGGAAAACAAATAAGTCGTACCGCGACGGCCCTGTCCGATGTAGTTCAAGAGTTCGCGCTTGCCGTCGACCAGGGGGTCGCCCGGTCGCTCGAAACTCAGCCAGACTTTTCCGCTCTCGGAATAGACGCGGTACTTGACTCGCGACTCCTGGTGAACGAACTCGCCCGCTACGAGGTTCGCTGCCGCAGGCCCGCTGGCATGAGCATGTGCAGTACCGGAAAATGACCGGGAGATGGATGAGTGACAACTTGCGCAGGCCTCGTTGCCGACATAACCAGTCCCTGCAGCCTGGGCAAGTGGTTTCTTCTGGGGATCCTGGCTTGCGGAACAAAGGATGGCAACACCAGCTCCAGCGACCAGCCTAAGGCACAACTTCAGGATAGATGTCACCACGCTCGGCTTCCAGTCCCCGCCCCATCGTACCGCGCACTAATGCTGAGCTTCTTTTCTCAGCCTCTCCAGCTCCTGTAGGTTGTCTCGCGCGAGCTGATTCGAGGGATCGATGCGCAAGGCAGCTTCATAGTGAGATTTCGCTTCATTCAAACGCCCAAGCGCGGCCAGCGCCGATCCCAGGTTAGCTTGTGCATTGGCGTCGTTGGGATTGATCTTCGCCGCTTCGCCGAACTGCTCGGCTGCCGCCCTAAAATCGCCCTGCGCGGCAAAAACGTTGCCCAGGTTGTAATGGGCGTCGAAGTAATCGGGCTCGGAAGCCAACGCTGCGTTGAAATGGGTCATTGCGCCGCTCACGTCGCCCTTCGCCAGCAGTGCTCCGCCCAATGCGTTGTTCGCAATGGCGTCAGTTGGACGTATCGCCAGTGCCACTTGAAATTGCTCAACAGCTTCATCCAGAGCACCTCGCGCTTGCAGCATCTGGCCCAGGTTGTAGCGTGACTCAAAGCTTCCGGGGGCCTTTTCCACCTCATGACGCGCCCAGGCTTCCTGCAGTACCATGCGCGGGTCGCCCTGGTGTGACGGGTCATTCTTTGGCAAAACCTGCAACCACAGATGCGCCATCTCGTCGGTCGACCGATTGCCGCCCTGCACACGCGCCGGCGGATGATTCGGATTCACGGTATTGTCCTCCGAGTTGTCGTACACGTATTGCATCTTGAGCACAGTGCTCTTCGGAAGCGAGACCGGATCAGCATAGCGATACACGGCCTGCCAGTTAAGGTCCCAATGCTTGATATGAATCAGCGTCTTCGTCGTGCCGTCCGGTAGAACTGCGGTTGCGAGCAAGTCCTTGCCGAGATAATGCGCGTGCGGATAAATCCCCAGCAGGTCGACGTCGATGGGCAACGTGAATTCGTCGGTTACCACGAAATTGCTGTCGCCAGGAGGTATATCGAGCGCGGCGTCATTCTGCATTTGCAACAACATCGGATGCACCGTAGCCGGCTTATCCGTGAAGTACACACCAACGCTGGGCTGAATCGGTTCGGCTCTTCCCGATGGCTGAAGATGGGTGTTGAGCACCAGGTCCGTGCCTTTGTCGAGGCGCAGCGCCATGCCGTCCGGCTCGTTGGTTACTACCGTGCCCGGCTTCCAGAATAGAAAGTGGCTGTCAGGATCGAACACTTCCGACGCGATTCGAACTTCCATCCCTCCAAAGCCGCTGCCTTTGTCTTTCTCCATGATTCGAGCGGACTCATAGCGGTCAACCAGAATGTTGGCATGATGCACCAGGCGCTTGTCGCCCGGACGAATCTCCACCGCTCGCGCCCATCGTGTCTCGTGTATCGGCACCGGCAGAATAAAATTCCAGTACTGATCGGTGCCGCTCGCCTGCAGGATATATGGTTTTTCGGCTTTGAGAATCAAGTCAGGTTGGCCCAACTGCCATCCTTCGACGAACTTCGGCTTCGGCGGCAGATCGGAGGGCTTGCCTTCCAGCATGCCTTGATCCACCCATTTTCGAATCGTGGCGATTTGTTCCTCCGACAGGCGCCGCTCATCGGCAAACTTCAACTCTTGCGGCTCGGGCAGCCACGGCGGCATGAATCGCGTTTGCGTCACCGCCGCGATCTGATGGGCCTGCCTCTTTACGTCCTGATAAGTCAGCAGAGGGAACGGCCCCGCCTCGCCGGGCCGGTGGCACGACGAGCAGTATTGGTACACGATGGGCGCGATATCGCGGTTGTAAGTGACTTTTTCAGCTGGCCTCGCGGGCTCGGATGACCATAACGCGGTGCGATAGCCGCCAATCGCAAGCACCGCGAGGATCACAAAGACCATCGCTTGCGGAGACTGGAGGCCCAACCGTTTCATTGCAAGTCTGAAATATAGCAGCCGACAGCGCTGACGGAAGCGGGCACCCGACGTCCGCTGTTCAGCGCCGCCTCAATCGCTTCATCCAGTTCATGTGTCGTGGGCTCCGGGCGCGCGTGGCCAAAATCCTTATACCAATTGTCGATACGGCCGTGGTAGATCAGCTCGCCTTTGCCCTTGAAAACCGCTGCTTCCGGCGTGATCTCGACTTCGCTGAGCTTCACCAGCGCATGCTGCGTATCGCGCAGCGCCTCGATCTTGTAGCCGTAATCCTGCAGGTGCTTCTCAATGGCAGACGGCGTCTCTGTCCTATCGGGATACACAAGCGCGACAAGTACTTGGCTGGAGTACTTGTGGCCCAAAGCTTGAATTGTCGGGGCATAACGGTTGGACACCGGGCAGTCCGTTCGCACGAAGATCAGCACCAGAGGCTTGCCGCCGGCCATTGCAAACGGATCGACCCGCTTTCCGTTTAGATCCAGCAAACCGGTAACTGCTGTCTGCGCCGCAGCCGAAGACGACCGAGGGGGACCGGCCTGTGCTTGGAGCAACGTCGCTGCCACGATCGCAACAGCCAGTCCCGTAAACCGCGTCAACACTTCTTGTTCTCCAAACTTCGCCCGAACGCCGACTACTGGCTGACTTCGCCGATGTACACGGTGTAGGGTTCCAGTGTAATTCCCGACAGCGGCTGTGTCGCGCCGGCCTTGATCGTCGCCAGAAGCGTTTTCGCTTTGGTGGCCTTAAATCCTTGCTGGGATAGATCGAAGCTGATCGTTTGCGGCTCGGTCGACATATTCAGCACCACCAGCACCGCCCGCCCTTTGTACCGCCGCAGATAGGAGTACACGTTGGGATCATTCGGATTGACCGCAACATAATCGCCGTCGAGCAGCGCTTTGTTGGTGTGCCGCAAGGCCAGCAGGTTCTTGTAGAAGTTGAGGATTGAATTCGGGTCTGCCTTCTCTGTCGCCACGTTGTGCGTCTGGTACGACATCGGGACCGGCAACCACGGAATTCCCTTGGTGAACCCCGCGTTTGGCGTGTCGCTCCACTGCATCGGCGTGCGTTCGCCGTCCCTGCCCTTCTCCGTGGGCCATCCCAGGCGGCCAATCGGGTCCTTCACGTCTTCCACCCGTGTCGGATCGTTGTTCTGCATGCCGATCTCTTCCCCGTAATACATGATCGGCGTACCACGCAGCGTGAGATACATTCCTGCAAGCAATTTGGCAATATCATCGTCGTGCTTGCCGTCGGCAAAGCGAGTATATGCCCTCACATTGTCGTGATTGCTCATCACCCAGACTGGCCATTCGTCCGTCGACATGACCGCAGCCACGTGTTTGCGGAATACATCTGCCGACAGCGGCTTCAGTTTGACCATCATCAGGTCCATTGGCATCTGCAGCTCGTCATGCTTAGCGCCGTAATAGTCTTTCAGCTCCGACACGTTCGTCGTCCACGTCTCGCCGATCAGCACCGCGTTGTATTGATTCGCCACGGTGCGTAGCCCGCGCATTACGTCGTGGACCTCGGGGAGTTTCTTGTTGTATTTGTCCTCCATCTTGGGGTCGCCGTAGGCGTTCTTGCCCGGCAGGATGGGATTGTCGGTCAGGTTTGGGTCTTCGAAGAGCGTATCGACGGCGTCCAGGCGAAAGCCCACGACGCCGCGCTTGTACCACCAGGCGGTGGTGTCGTACATCGCGCTGGCAACTTTGGGATTGCGCCAGTTCAGGTCAGGCTGCTGCGGATAAAAATAGTGGTAATAGAATTGCATTCTCGTATTCATCCACTGCCAAGCTGACCCGCCAAACGTCGACAGCCAGTTGTTGGGTGGCTGCCCCGCACCCTTGCCGTCCTTCCAGATGTACCAATCGGCGTAGGGATTGGTCTTGGACGATGCCGACTCCATGAACCACTTGTGCTTGTCCGACGTATGGTTCACCACAAAGTCGAACACGATCCCCACGCCATTCCCCTTGCCGACCTTCTCCATGCGATCGAAATCCGCCATCGTGCCATACATTGGGTCAATGTTCTTGTAGTCCGACACGTCATAGCCGAAATCGACCTGAGGCGACGGAAAACACGGTGCAATCCATATCGCGTCGACTCCCAGCCACTTGAGATAATCCATCTTCGACGTGATGCCGTTCAGGTCGCCTATACCATCGTTGTTGCTGTCCATGTAACTGCGCGGGTAGATCTCCTGAAACACCGCGTGCTGCCACCACGCGTGTCCTTCGTCATCGACGGGCTTGTTCTGCTTTTGCGCTTGCGCGGCGGATAAGAAAACAAGAAGAGAAGTCAGTAGCGTAATCAGCCGTGCTGACGTTACGCGCATCGGGTGAGCCTCCTGGGCATGCAGGTACTGAGAAACACCACAACCGAAAGGCAGTGTAGCGCATAGCGCCGAGTCACGCACTATGGCTTCGACGCCAACCAAACCGTGCTCGCTTGCAATCGCACTGTTGCGTCCCGCAAAATGAATTGCACTCCAGCGCGAGAGTTGGCGGATAACTTTTTGTCACAGTCACGTCGAAAATTCCTGAAATCCCTCTGCCGCTCCGCGCTCGTACTCACTTTCTCAGACGTATTGTCGCTAGCGCGTCCGCTGCCCATCTTGGGACAGGAAGCAGCAGCCTCTGCAGACACCGATCTTGGGGTGACTTTCATCGACGTCGCCAAAGAAGCCGGACTCAACGCCGTCACCATCTTCGGCGGCGAACACAAGAACAAGTATCTGCTCGAAACCACTGGTTGCGGTGCCGCCTTCTATGATTACGACAATGATGGCTGGCTCGACATCTTCCTGGTGAACGGCACCCGTATCGAGGGGTTCCCCGCCGGACAGGAGCCATTCAATCATCTGTTCAGGAACAATCGCGACGGCACTTTCACCGACGTTACCTTAAAGGCTGGCCTCAAACATTCCGGATGGGGTCAAGGCGTCTGCATCGGCGACTACGACAACGACGGCAACGACGACCTGTTCATCACCTACTACGGCAAGAATGTTCTTTATCACAACAACGGCAACGGCACGTTCAGTGACGTGAGCCAGAAAGCCGGGCTAGCGGGCACCCGAACCCGATGGGGTACAGGCTGCGCCTTCGTTGACTACGATCGCGATGGCAAGCTCGATCTCTTCGTTGCCAACTACATCGACCTCGACCTCAAGACCGCGCCCGTACCCGAGAGCGGTCCTTGCCTTTACAAAGCCGTGATGGTCGCCTGCGGCCCGCCCGGGCTCAACGGCGACACCAACATCCTCTATCACAACAACGGCGACGGCACTTTCACGGACGTCTCTGAAAAGTCCGGCGTTACCAAGGTCTCGGGCACATACGGCCTCGGCGTCTGTGTTGCCGACTACGACAACGACGGCTGGCCCGACATCTATGTGGCTGACGACTCCACCAAATCAATGATGTACCGCAACAACAAGAACGGCACCTTCACCGAAATTGGTCTCGAAGCTGGTTGCGTCCTCAGCGCCGACGGCAAGCCGCAGGCCGGCATGGGAGTCGCTGCCGCCGATTACGACCTCGACGGTAATCTCGACATCCTGAAGACTAACTTTGCCGGTGATACGCCGTCGCTGTATCACAACCAGGGCAACTGGAGCTTCGAAGACACGACCTTCCAGGCCGGGCTCGGCCTGCACACGCAATACCTGGGATGGGGTTGCGGCTGGTTTGACTTCGACAACGACGGCTGGCCCGACATCCTCATCTGCAACGGGCACGTCTACCCCGAAGTCGAGCAGCTCACGACCGAAGCCGGATACCCGCAGAAGAAGCTGCTCTATAAGAACACGCGCAACCGACGCTTCCGCGAGGTAACGCAATACGGTGGATCGGGTATCACCGTCCCCAATGCTTCACGCGGCTGTGCCTTCGGCGACTACGACAACGATGGCGATATCGATTTTGTCGTCAACACCGTGAACGGTCTGCCTCAGCTGGTGCGTCGCGACTCAAAACTCGACTCCAATTGGATCAAGGTGAAGTGCATCGGCGTGAAGTCCAACCGAACTGCCATCGGCGCCCGCGTCAAGTGCATCACCCATCCACCCGACGAGCAGAAGCCGCATCAACAGATCGACGAAGTTCGCAGCGGCGGAGGCTACATCTCGCAGAGCGATCTGCGCATTCATTTCGGCATCGGCCAGGCGGATAAAGTCGACGTGCTCGAAGTCCGCTGGCCCAGCGGGGAGATCGACACGATGAAGGACGTCAAACCCAACCAACTTGTCTACGTCAAAGAAGGCCGGGGCATCATCAGGACCGAGCAGTTCTCCACTGCCAAAAAGGCACGCTCAAGGAGCTAGTCTCCCCGTCACGGATGGAGCACCGCTGGAAGCGGTGCTCCATCCGGTGTATCGATCCTGTGATGTGCTATGCCTGCAGAGCGGCGAGTGCATGTTCGACCACATGAGCCGTCTTCAGGACTGTGGACTCGTCGAAGTGCTTTCCGAGAATCTGCAGCCCGACGGGCAAGCCTTGTTTGCTGTTGCCGCATGGAACGGTGATTCCGGGGACTCCAACCAGATTCGCGGTGACGGTGTAGATGTCGGCCAGATACATCGCGAGCGGATCATCGGCCTTCTCGCCCAGCTTGAACGCCGGCGTCGGAGTTGTAGGCGTCACGATCACATCGACCTTCGCGAACACCTCGTCGAAATCGCGCGCCAACAGGCTGCGCACCTTCTGTGCCTTCAGGTAGTATGCATCATAGTAGCCGGCGCTCAGAGCATATGTGCCCAACATGATTCGCCGTTTTACTTCGGCCCCGAACCCAGCATCGCGCGTCTTGCGGTACATCTCAGACAGGGTCTTGGCTTCGCGCGAGCGCATACCGTAGCGCGCTCCATCGTAGCGCGCCAGATTCGATGAGGCTTCGGCTGTCGCAATCAGGTAATAGGTCGGAATGGCGTATTCGGTGTGCGGCAGCGAGATGTCGACAATGTCGCATCCGGCCTTTGCCAGCTCCTGGATCCCATTTTCCACCGCGGCGCGTACTTCCGGATCAAGTCCCTCGCCGAAATACTCTTTAGGAATTCCAACTCTTAACCCAGTCACCGGCTGACCCACGACCGAGAGGTAGTCTGGCACTGGCAGGTCCGCCGAGGTTGAGTCCATGGGATCGCGTCCCGCCATGGACTGAAGGATCAGGGCAACATCTTTTACGGTCTTGCCGAACGGTCCCACGTGGTCGAGCGACGACGCGAATGCGATTAGCCCATAACGCGAGACTCGGCCGTAGGTCGGCTTCAGGCCTACGACTCCGCAGAATGCTCCCGGCTGACGAATCGATCCGCCGGTGTCAGACCCGAGCGAAGCCACCGCGGTTCCGGCGGCCACAACGGCAGCCGAACCCCCTGACGATCCTCCGGGCACGCGCGAATGATCGCGTGGATTCTTTACTGGATAGAAGCCAGAGTTCTCGTTCGACGAGCCCATGGCGAACTCATCGCAATTCGTTTTGCCGAGAACAATCGCGCCTGCGGCTTCCAGCCGCTCAACCGCTGTCGCATCGTAGGGCGCAATAAAGTTGTCGAGGATCTTTGACCCCGCCGTAGTGCGCACGTCCTTCGTTGTCAGTACGTCTTTGATCGCGACCGGCACCGCGGCCAGAGGTGGCAGCGCATCGCCTTTGTCTGCGAGCTTGTCGATGTGCTCCGCCTGGCGCTGCGCGCGCTCCCTACAAAGCGTCAGGTATGCACCGGTCGCCGGGTCTTCGGCTTCGATCTTCTTGTAGAACTTATCTACGAGTGCAGTCGCGTTGATCTGCTTCTCGACGACCGCTGTGCGTACGGCATCAACCGTTAGTGTGTCTAGATTCATCAGTGGTCTCTACCGGGCGGAGTGAAGTCCGCGCGGGGATGAACAAGTAAGTGTCTTGACGGCACGACTGAAGTCGTGCCCTGACGCAAATTATTCGTCCCTATCGCTCAATTACCTTCGGTACCTTGAAGAATGTGCCGTCGGTCTGCGGTGCATTTTCCATCGCCTCATCATGCGGCAAGCACGGACTGAGTTCATCCGATCGCATGGCGTAGGCAAACGCTTCGCCCGGAGTCGTGTCCTTCGCCACTCCGTACCGGCTCGCGACTTGCGCCATGGGCTCAACGTTGCTGGTATCGAGCTGATTCAGCCGCTCGACGTAGGCCAAAATCGAATTCAAATCCTTCAACATCCGCGTGCGCTCCTCGGGCGTCAGTTCGAGATGCGCGAGGTCGGCGACGTAGGAAACGTCCTGTTCGGAAACCATATTCTGTCCTCGTGATTAAACCGTTGGACGGGTAGCGTGCGGCGCTACCACGAACGAGATGTTCTCTACTCGCTGCCCTGAAACTTGGTTCAGTCCTGCGACGTATTGCTGGTACATCTGCTGCAACTGATTGCGCCACACAACGTCGGGCACGGCCACCACCAGTACGCCATCGACGAAGCTCAGGGCGCGCGTCTTCTCCGCAACCGCTGCGCCAGAAACTACTGGCCAAGCCAGCAAAGGAGCCTCGTCGCCCGCCTTGCTGCAAACATTCTCGGCAAAGATTTTCTTCAGCGTGCTGCGCGCGTTCTGCATGGCGTCAAGTTTGATTTTAGCATCACAAAACGAGGTTCCCGGCGGCGCCTTCGCGACTAGATCGTCCCAGGAAAATCACGGGTTACGAACTCGACGGCCTCTTCCCGGCTGTGGATCTTGCCTTCGAGCTGTGCGTCTTCCACTGCAGCGAGAATCTCCTTAAATCGGGGACCCGGGGTATAACCCAAATTGATCAGGTCATCTCCGGTAATCAACGGTTCGGGCCTGATTTCTTCAGGAGGTATCGTCCGCAACTTCTCGGTGGCGTATTCGTACAGGCCCAGATCGCCATGACTCGCAAGACAATCCATGCGGTGCAGCTCCATGTGCTCGTCAAATTCTGGCATCCGCAAGAAGCGTTTTAACGTCGCCGGCTTCATACGTTCGACGTCCTTGAAGCGCATGTGGTTCGCGACCAGTGCTTCAATCTGCTCGGTATCGTCGTTAGAGAAATTAAGCCGCCGGCAGATTTCGTGCGTCATCCGCACGCCCACTTCGACGTGTCCATCGAAACGGATGCGGTCGGGCGCCACGCGAAATGTCGGAGGCTTGCCAACATCGTGCAACAACGCCCCCCATGCCAGCGTACCTGAACCGTTCGCAGGCAACTGTGCGAGCAACATCATGGTATGCACCCACACATCACCCTCGGGATGAAACTGCGGCGGCTGCTTCACTCCGTGCATGCGCGTGATCTCCGGGAGCACCTCTTTCAGCAGCCCTGATTGATCGAGCAGCTCAAACGCCTGCCGCGCATGGCCTTCCGTCAACATCTTGGTCAATTCGTCGCGCACCCGCTCGCGGCTCACCTGATGGATCGTCGGAGCAAGCTTCTGAATCGCGGCGAAGGTCGGCGGATCGATCGTGTACCCGAAGCGCGTGGCGAATCGCACAGCTCGCAACATGCGCAGTTTGTCTTCCTGAAAGCGGCGTTCGGGATCGCCAATCGCACGGATGATCCCTGCGGATAGATCTGCTCGTCCGCCAACAAAATCGAGCACGCGATCGTTGTCCAGCGGATCCATCAGCAATCCGTTGATGGTGAAGTCGCGCCGCTGCACGTCTTCTTTCGGCGACTTCGAGTACTGCACCTGATCGGGATGGCGCCCGTCGCTGTAAATACCGTCGCTGCGGAAGGTCGCCACTTCGATAGGATGCGGCGGAGCTGCCGCCTCAAACTCCCGCCCATCTTTCGGAAGCGGAACCAGGACTACTCCGAATTGCGCTCCCACGGCGTACGTCTCGGGAAAGATGCGCATAACTTCATGCGGCGTGGCGTCGGTGGTGACGTCGTAGTCGGTCGGCTCGCTGCCCAGCAGCATGTCGCGGACACATCCCCCGGCAAGGTACGACTGAAAGCCGTGCCGGCGAAGTTCGCGAACCACATGGAGGGCGTGCTGCTTCATGGATGAAGTGATTGTATTCCGCGTTTGGGGAATGCTGTCCTACTTATCGTCTTTCTGCACAACGCAAAACAAGTTGCCGTCCGGGTCTTCGAGAACCACGAAATCTCTCGCACCTTTGGATCGCCATGCATACTGCTTGGCCCCCAGCCTAAGAAGACGGGCTACTTCCCTTCCGGCATCGGAAGTGTACAGATCCAGATGCAACCAACTTCGCTTCGTTTTTGGATGATTGCGCTGCTGAAAGGAGAGATTAGGGCCGCGCCGTTTCGGGTCGGTCAATACTACCCATCCTCCGGCGGCCGGCTCGCGCGGAACGTAGTTGAGCGCACGGCTCCAGAAATCGACCATGCGGTCGAATTCGAAGCAGTGAATTACGATCGCACCGATGCGCACAGTAGCTCCTCGAACAACTTCCCGACGGCAGAATACCAGCGTGCGATGGTCAGCAAGACGCCTGAGGCTCACCCCCCTCATTTCATTAGAATAGAGTCGTGGGAGACACCTACATCCTTGGCATCGAGTCTTCCTGCGACGAAACCGCTGCCGCCGTCGTGCGATCCGGCGAGCAGCTTATTTCGAACGTCGTCTATTCGCAGATCGCGACACATCATCCTTACGGAGGCGTTGTTCCCGAGCTGGCCTCGCGCGAGCACCTGCGCGCTGTCGTGCCCGTCGTGCGAAAGGCCTTGGAAGACGCAGGCAAGACCTATGAAACCGTCGACGCAATCGCGGTCACGCAAGGCCCAGGGCTTGCAGGCTCGCTGTTAGTTGGGTTGAGTTACGCCAAGGGGCTGGCTTTTGCGCTCGACAAGCCACTGATCGCGGTGAACCATCTCGAAGGGCACATCCACGCTGTCCTCCTCGAGGAGCGACAGAACGGCAATAGCGAGCTGCAGTTCCCCGTGCTGGCTCTCGTCGTAAGCGGCGGCCATACCCATCTTTATCTGGCCGAACGTCGCGAATCCGGCTGGACCTATCGCAATATAGGACATACGCGCGACGACGCCGCCGGAGAGGCTTTCGACAAGGTCGCCAAGCTGCTCGAACTCGGCTATCCCGGCGGGCCGGTGATTGACTTCCTGGCGCAGCACGGCAACCCAAACGCGGTGAGGTTCCCATTCGCGCAGATCAAGCATCGCGACCGCAATCCGCAAAACCGGCATTCGTCCGACGAGCACCGCACCGATTTTTCCTACAGCGGCATCAAGACCGCTGTGTTGCGCTACATCGAAGTCCGTAACATGGCGGACAGCATTCGGCGGCGGCGCGACGCCATAAAGGCCATTGCCAAACCTAAGCCGCAGGATTATCTAGCGGCTTGCGATCGCGAAACACTCGATCTGTCCGCATCGTTCCAACGCGCTGTCGTCGACGATCTGGTGAGCAAGACGCTCTCGGCCGCGATGGAATATGGCGTGGCGACGCTGCTGGTTACCGGCGGTGTGGCGGCAAATAGTGAGCTGCGCAAGAGGTTCGAACAGCGGGCCACTGAAGAGGGCCTGCCTGTTCTCTTCCCTTCCCGGAAGCTGTCTACCGACAACGCGGCGATGATCGCTGCTGCGGCGTATCCACGATTTCTGGCTGGTGAGTTCGCCGCAGCGGACCTCTCCTCTGACGCAGCCTTGCGGCTCGGATAAATTCGGTTCATCCCAGAGGCACAGAGAACACGAAGGAATTCTTAGTCTGGTTCTCGCGGAACGGCTGTGCCTTGCGGCCCTTCATGAAACTGCGCGCGCCACAGGAAATATCGCACAAGAATCGCAATTCTAGCCCGGATTTCTCACTGAAAGAAATTGCAAAGGCTGCCTTGTCGTGGCATAAGAACTGTTGTGAGTAGAAGTTACGTCACGACAAAAGGACAGCCTTGTGATTACA
>Ga0306921_10000995_pt1 | contig 26913 bp, 19 predicted proteins | sample sta12Cox44000080_FD_203760 | JGI IMG/M metagenome (GOLD analysis project Ga0306921, IMG submission 203760) | Lab enrichment of tropical soil microbial communities from Luquillo Experimental Forest, Puerto Rico - statoxic.12C.oxic.44.000.080 (v2)... | ecosystem: Environmental > Terrestrial >...
CATGCGCACTTCGGACAGGCGGACGACCGTCTCGTTCGGCTTCACGCGCGTCGTTCGTTGGCCGCCCCGCCCCTGGTCAGCCCCGCGAGGAGCGGCACCACGGTGAGGCCGAGGACGGCGAGCACGAGGTAGACCGCGCCGGGAGGCATCCAGGCGAGCAGGGTGGTGGCGAGGACTGGGCCCAGGAAGGCCGCGGCGATCCTCGAAGAGTTGACGATGCCGATGGCCGTGCCGGAGGCCCGCTGAGCGATGGCGGCCACCGAGAGGGGGAAGACCGGCGAGATGCAGAGCACCTGGAGGAATCGGATCGCCCCGAAGCTCCACGCGCCGGGGGCCAGCGCGAGGCCGGCGAGGCCCACCGACGAAGCGACGAGGAACCAGACGATGGTGCGCCGATCGCCCACGATCTCGCCCAGTCGTGGCGCGATGAAGGAGCCCAGAGCCGCGGCGGCGCCGGTGGCGAAGAGGAGCAGGCCGCCGACCTCGAGGGTCATGGGCGGGCTGACCCCGAGACGCGGCAGAACCTGGGGGAGCATGGCGGTGAGGAAGAAAATCTGCATAGAGCCCGAGAGCACGAGGAGGCACACGGTGGCCACCTCGCGTACGGAGGCGGTGGGCGGGCGCTCGTGTTCGGCGCGCGCCATCGGATGGTACGGGGTGCCCCACGCGACCATCGCCGCGCAGGCCCAGAGCATGAACCCCGCCACCACGAACGAGCCGCGGAACCCGATGCGCGCGGCGGCGAAGGCGCCCACGGCGGGCCCCAGCACCTGCCCCAGCGTCATGCCCGACTGAATGGAAGCGACGCCGCGCCGCACGTCCCGGCCGGAGCGCCCCGCCATGATGAAGGCAAAGGTGGAGACGGCGCCCATGAATCCTAGCAGCATGCGGGAAAAAAAGAGCTCGGGCAGCGTGCGGGCGAGCGCCATGAGGAAGAAGCCGCTTCCCTGCAGGAGCTGCGTCCACACGAACGAGCGCTTGGGATGGCGCTCGCCGAAGAGGCGAGCCGAAAAGGGTGCGGTCACCACGGTCACCAGCGAGCTGACCCCGAGGATCCAGCCCGTCCAGCGCAGAGTCGCCGCGGCGTCCACCGTGGACATCTTCTCGATGTAGAAGGGCAGGCTCACGAAGACGAACGACCAGGCGAAGCTGCCGAAGAACATCGAGAACGGAAGGATCCAGTGGCGCGAGAATCGTGGCAGGGGCATGGCTAGCCTGCCGAGTGCCCACGTCGCCGGGCGAGCCGCGTCGCCGCCCACGTGCCCACGGCCACCAGAGCGATGGCCACCACGCCGAGGGCGGCTCCGGGCGCGCGTCCCTCCGCCGACTGCATGTAGAGGTAGATTCCATAGGAGAGCGGTCCCAGCTCGACCCGCGGCACGAGCAGCAGCGTGGAAGAGAAATCCACCGCGGAGCGGACGAAGGCGAGGAGCCCACCTGCGAGGAGTCCTCGCCCCATGAGGGGCAGCGTCACGCGAACGAACGTTCGCGCGCGGCGCGCGCCCAGGTTCTGGGCCGCCTCCTCGAGGGCGAGCGGCAGCTGCCGGAGCGGCGCAGAGGCGCTTCGCACCGTGTAGGGCAGCCGGCGCACCGCGTAAACCACGCCCAGGATCAGCCAGCTCGAGGTGAGCGGCGCGCCCAGCCCCGGAATGGCCCAGCCGTCGAACGCACGGAGATAGCCCAGGGCCAGCACCACTCCGGGAACGGCCAGCGGCATGGTGGAGATGACGTCGAGCCAGCCCCGGCCACGGACGTGACCGCGGAGGAGCAGCCAGGCGATGACGGCACCCAACCCCACGTCGAGGAGTGAGGCGAGGAAGGCGTAGCGCAGCGTGTTCCAGACGAAGTGCGGCGCGCGGAGGAGGACCTCCTCGTAGCCGGTGAGGGTGTACGCGGAGGGAAGCGGGGTCAGGCCCCACACCTTGGCCAACGAGAGGAGCACGATGCCCACGTGGGGAAGAAGGGCTGGCCCCAGGAGCACGATCGCCACCGACCACGCCGCGAGCGTACCACCGGGGCCGAGCCGGCGGGCGGGCGCGGCGCCGCTCCGGCCCACCGCGGTGAACTCGCCCCAGCCGGCCATGCGCTTGGCCACGGCGAGGGCCGCGAGCGACAGCGCCGCCATCACCACACAGATCACGTACCCGTCTACGTTGGTCAGCCCCATCGTGGTCACGCGCACGTAGGCCTGGGGGGCGAGCAGCGTGGTGTAGCTCAGCATCAGCGGCGTGCCGAGATCGTCGATGACGCGGATGAAGGTCAGGAGCGCGCCCGCAGCGTACCCGGGCAGCGAGAGCGGGAGCAGGATGCGTCGGAAAAGCCGCCAGCCCGAGGAGCCCAGATTCTGCGCCGCCTCCTCGAGCGAGCGGTCGAGCGTGGACAGCGCGGCTGCCGTGTTCAGAAGGATGAAGGGAAAGTAGTGGAGGGTCTGGACAAGGATCACCCCCCGCAGACCGTCCATGAAGGGCACGATGACGCCGAAGCGTTCGACGAGCACGAGATTCACGAGGCCGCTCCGGCCCAGAATCTGCTGGAAGGCCACCGCGCCCACGAAGGGCGGGATCACTAGAGGGAGAAGCCCGAGCGTGGTGAGGATGGTGCGCCCGGGAAACTGGTATCGCACGCTCAAGAGAGCCACGGGCACCGCGATGATGCTGCCGAAGGCCACGGCGAGGAGACCCGAGAGGAGCGTGTTGGCGAGGGCCTCGCGAAATAGCGGACGCGCGAAGAAGGCGAGGAGCGGGGCGAGGGTGGGTCGGCCGTCGATCACCACTGCCCCCGTCAGGACCCGGAGGAGCGGATAGAGGATCCCCGCCCCGAGGAGAAGAACCAGACCTCCCACGAGCAGGCTCTCGGCGCGGAGGCGCCGGATCACGAGACGGCGGATGGCGTGGAGCGTGAGGGCCGTGGGGCCGGAGCGGGCTCAGTCGTGTAGCGACGGACCGAGGGAGGATCGGGCGGGCGGCTCACCGCCAGGAGGCGAGGGCTTCCTGCCGCGTCGGGTGGATGCTCATGGCCTGCATGACGCGCGTGATCTCGAAGATGGTGCGCACGTCCTCCTGCAGGCCGCAGAGCCGGACGTCGCCTCCTGCCGCGCGCGCCTGCTTCATGGCCGCAATGAGGGTGCCCATCCCCGAGCTGTCGATGTAGCCGACGTCGTCCAGGTCGATGAGGAGGCGGGACTGGCCGTTGTCGAGCAGCCCCGTGAGCGCGTTGCGGACGTCCGGCACCGCAGCCATGTCCAGGTCGCCGCGCGGGACCACCACCGCCACTCCACTCGATTGCGTTACGTCGATGTTCATGTGCGTTCCCATGCTCGGTCGGTTCACGTCCTGGCGCCGCCGGAAGCGGCGGCGGGCCCATGGCCCGCTCGGTACTTGACCATGGTCCACCGCGTACCGTGCTCGCGAGCCACGTCGATGGAGAGGCTGTCCGCGATCGTCTTCACGAGAAAGATGCCGTAGCCGCTCTCGGGCAGCGCCTCGAGATCGGGAGCATCGTACTGCTCGGGATCGAACGGCTTCCCGAAGTCCTCCACCTCGATGACCAGGGACTCGTCCGATGAGCGCACGGAGACCTTGATGGGCTGGCCGCCCTTGCCCCCGTAGGCGTGCTGGATGGAGTTGGCGCACAGCTCGCCCACCGCGAGGAGCAGATTGGGCTGCTCCTGCTTGGGCACGCCGTGGCCGATCAGTTCCTCGCGCAGCCACTTGCGCAGGCGGAGGAGGTGCTCGGCCTCGCTCGTCATGGAAAAGGTGCTGCCGGTGGCATTCGAAGTCATCGGCGCGTGCTCACCAGCGGCGACGAGCGCCTTCGGAGTCGACGAACATGGTCAAACTCACCATAGCATGGGGCCCCGCAGAGCCCGCCAGACCTCTTGCACGACGCGGCCACCCGCGGAGCCTGAAGAGGCCAACCCCTAGCCACGGATTCTGCCTTGAATCTCATCGCGATAAGCCGGGTCCCGCTTCGGAACCAGGCGATCACCACCCGCGATTCCCCGGGAGACGCCGGGCGCAGCGAGCGACAACACCCGGACCCGCTATCTGGCCCGGCAGAAGCCCTGGCTCTCGCACGTTGAACGTGCTCCGAGTGTTCCGGATACCCAGGCAAATCACATACCTAGGTCGCATTCCAATGACCTGGACCACACGTCTCCATCGCTCTCCATACGTCTCCTGCGCAGTGACGTGACCTCTGCCGTGACCTAAATACAGGCATCTCCGTGGGGGAATCCCCAGGACCCCGGCAGCCTACTCCCTCGTCGATTCCGGATCAAAAGGGACCATTGCAAGCGAAAGAATGCTGACGTATTCACTCCGGCTCCCCCGATCGCGTCATGGTCAGGGCGTAGACTTCCACTGGCGCCTCGCGCCCTCGAAGCACTTGAGGCCCGAGGGGTTCTTGCGCATACCGTTCGCTGCCCTTGACACGTTTGAGCGCGTCGGCGGAGACCAAGAACGGGCGGCCGAGCTCACGCGTGACCTGTTCCATGCGGGCCGCCGTGTTCATCACGTCTCCATGGAAGACGATCTCGCGTTTGCTCTCGCCGATCTCACCGCTGATGACGACCCCGGCGTGGAGTGCCGCCCGTACTTGGGGCGCTACGCCAAACTCTCTCTCGAACTCCGACCTCGCCCCTTCCAGCGCCCCCGCAATCGCGAAGAAGCAGGCGATGGGTCGAGCCCCCCGGCCACCCTCGGCCGATGCCCACGTCACGACCATCTCGTCGCCCACGTATTGATAGATTTCGCCCCCATAGTCGTCGATGGGATCAGAGGCCAAACGGAAGACGGCGGCGAGGAAACGATGGACGGCCGCTGCCCCAATCCGCTCGGCCAAAGTGGTCGAGCCCCGAACATCGATGAACAAGAAGAACCGGTCTTCGACATGGGGGCGGTGATAGCGTCCGAACACGATGTGCCCGAGGGTCCGCGCGCCCACGATTTGGCTGACGTGAAGGGCGAAGAGAAATGCGAAGGCAGCCATGAAGGAGAAGGCCACCGATAACAGGGCGAGCGAGACCGGCAAGGGTGCGGCGAGCGAGAGCAGGCCGAGGAGGAAGGCGCCGGGCGACCGCAGATTGACCGCCGTCACCAGGAGCCCATAGGCGAGCCATTTGACGCCGAACGTGACCAGGAACGGCGCCTGCTGCACCGCCCGGCCCCAACGCGTGCGCAACAGGAAGATTTCGAAGGCGGCGATTGGGATCGCAATCACCGCCCCATCGATCGCGCCGATCGATCCTCCGACGAGCGCCGTTCCACGGAACATGCCGCCGAGGAGGCTGCCATATGCGACGCCGATGAAAATCCCCGCGAGCACAAACCAGAGAAAGACTCGTACTCGGCGCTTGGTCGCCCGCCGCATCGTGCCTCAGTCTACGGTCTTGTGTGAGTCGGCGCACGTTTTCGACGAGCTCACTCCGTCATGATGCCCAGCACGCGCTGCGGGGTCCCGGGCGGCCAGCTTACTCAGCCCATTCTTTGCGCTTGAGAGACGGACAGATCCTGTGGTCCCGGACAATCGGGTAGCCGAAGCCCTTGACTGTCGATTCGCCATGGGATAGTGGTCGCTCTACACGCCCTCACATATCTCCGGCGGGAGGACGATATGCCATCGAGCTGGGTCCAGCACAGTATCGCCGCAGCGGTAGTCCTGTCGGTCGTCGCGGGTGGTCCGGGTGTCCTGATGGCAGCGTCCACATCGCCGGTCGTGGCCACGGACTTGGGCCCGGTGAGAGGTGTCGCGACGGGCACCATGCAGGAGTTCCGCGGAATCCCCTACGCCGCGGCGCCCGTCGGAGACCTTCGGTGGCGCCCCCCGCAGGAGCACGAGCGCTGGAACGGCGTGCGCGACGCGACGACTTTCGGCCCTCACTGCCCGCAGGTCGCCTCGCCATACGGGACTCCGAGTGCGAGCGAGGATTGCCTGTTCCTGAACGTGTTCACTCCCGCTAAGACCAACGAGGGGCGTCCGCACCTCTTTCCCGTGATGTTCTGGGTCCACGGCGGAGGACTCGTTGTCGGCGAGAGTGATGGCTACGATCCAAGCAACCTGGTGGCAGAAGGTGTCATCGTCGTCACGATCAACTATCGGCTCGGCGAGCTTGGCTTCCACGCTCATTCGGTGCTCGCCGCTGAGTCGTCAGCCGGCGCCTCCGGCAACTACGGCCTCCTTGACCAGCAGGCGGCGCTCCGATGGGTGCGACGCAACATCCGGGCGTTCGGCGGGGACCCCGACAACGTGACGATATTTGGTGAGTCGGCGGGCGGACTCAGCGTGCATTCGCAGTTAGCGTCGCCGCTGGCGGCCGGCCTCTTCCACAAGGCGATCGTGGAGAGCGGCGCGTACTCTCTTGTTCAACCTTCGCTCTCGGCGGCCGAGGCAGCCGGCGCGGCGTTCGCGGCGAGCGCCGGCTGCGCCGATCCGTCCACCGCTGCCGCATGCCTGCGGAGCCTGCCCGTCGCGACGATCCTCGCTCATCAGCCCTCGGGCACGATGGTGCCGAACCTCGATGGCTTCGTGCTTCCTCAGACGGTTCGGGCCGCCTTCAGCACCGGGCAGTTCAACCACGTGCCGGTCATCGAGGGCTCGAACCACGACGAATGGCGGTTGTTCGTCGCGCAGACCGAAGCCACGACGGGAAAGCCGCTGACGCCCGCTGGCTACATTCCGGCAATCGCGGCGACGCTCGGTGTGCCGGCAGCCACCGCGACGTTCATCGGAACCGTCGTATATCCGCTCAACGCGTATCCCAGCCCGAGTGTCGCGCTCGGCGCCATCGGAACGGACGTGGTGTTCGCGTGCAACGCCCGACTGTCGTCGCGATTTCTGTCACAGTACGTACCGACGTATCAGTACGAGTTCAACGATCCGAACGCGCCGATGCTCTTCTTCGCCTCGATCAGCTTCCCGACGGGCGCCTCGCACGCCTCCGAGCTCCAGTACATCTTCGACGTCCTCGAGACCCCGGTGCCGAGCCCCGGGCTGACTCCCGCGCAGGAGCAACTGTCCAAGACGATGGTCCGGTACTGGGCAGAGTTCGCGCGTACCGGTAACCCGAACTCGTCCGAGGCGCCGCCCTGGCCGCCGTACGGGAGCAGCGACCAGTTCCAATCGCTCCATCCGCCGACGCCGGTGGCAAGCACCGGGTTCGCGGCAGATCATAAATGCGCGTTCTGGGGGTTGAACTGAGCTCGAACCTTATCTGACTACGCAGAAGCCCTGGCTCTCGATCTGCAGGGGCACGTTGAACTTGCTCCGATAGATGCTCGCCCCTTACAACCCAGATATTTGGGCCAATGCACTTGCAGATGACGGCAGAACGTAGCATCAGGCGCAACCCAGGCGCAACCAGTCGACGCCTCGCAGGCAGCCCGTTCCGAGCTGGGGACGAATCACGCTCAGCGCGCCGGAGGCGTCCGCGACCTACGCAGGGGGCGAGCACCCCCCCGTGATCGGGGGCCCGTGCTGCGTCGGCCCGGATCGATCTCGGCGAAAATTTTTGGGCCCCAAAAATTTGAGCCATGCGGCGCCGAGCCCGAGCTGAGCCAATACCTAAGGTGCGCACTCGGAGAGCCCTTGGGTGCCCGGCACCCTCGGCATCCCCACCGGCCTGACCACCACGAGCATCCCGGATCCTCGCTGCGCCTCAACTAGCCCCAATCCGAAAATAATCGGGACGTGAGTTGATCGACATCGGGCGGAAACAGCACGACCTCCTGAGTGGTCTTAAGGGAAGGAGACATCCCCATGTCACTTCCCACACCCAGGAGGCCGCCCTGATGCGTTTGAGCGTAGCGGGTCTGCGACGCAGGATCAAGGGCACGCTGCATGTGCAGTTCGTGCCCCAGGCGTTGACGTCGTACAGCGGGCTGGAGTTGCTGCGCCGGTATCTGCGGCAGCGCGATCTGCCCCGTCGCTTGCACGCGGCGTGTGCGACGACCAGCGGCGATTACGGCGGCGGGCGGTTGGCCTTGCTCATCCTGGCCCTGCTCTACGTGGGTGCGCGGCGGCTCGAGCACCTGCGCTACGTCGCTGGCGATCCCCTCATCGCGCGCTTCAGCGGGCTCGCGCGCATCCCGACGGCGCGCACCGTCGGCAATTGGCTGCGCCAGTTCACGCAGACGAGCCTGCTGCCGCTTGTGCGCCTGAATCACGACCTGGTGATCGAGACCGTCCGGCGCCTGGCCTTGCCGCGGTTGACGATCGACGTCGATGGTACTGTCGTGCGGACCGGCGCGACCATCGGCTGGGCGTTTCGCGGCTTCAACCCCCATCACCGGAAAGATCCCAGCTACTATCCTCTGCTGGCCCACGTCGCCCAGACGGGCCACATCTTGCGTGTGAAGAATCGCCCGGGCAACGTGCACGATTCCAAGCAGGCCGTTGCCTTCCTGCGCGAGGTCATCGATGGCGTGCGCGGTGAGTTCGGCCGACAGCTCCCGCTGGAGTTCCGGATGGACGCGGCGTTCTTCCAGCGTGACGTGCTGCGGCTGCTGGCCGCCCGCGGCTGCGCCTATGCCATCAAGGTCGGCTATTGGAGTTGGCTGCCCCTGAAGCAGCTGGCCGCCGACCGGTCGCGCTGGCTCCCGGTCGCGCCGAACGTGACGGGGTTCTTCCACGACCTGGACATCCCCCAATGGCGCGTGCGCCTGCGCGTGATGATGTACCGCAAGCATGTCGCGCACGAGAGCCCCAAGAACTTCCAGCTCGATCTGTTCACTCCCGACGACGGCCACTTCGAGTACGCCGCCGTCGCCACGAACCTGCCGCTGGAGCTGCCCGCTCTCTACGCCTTCATCTGTGGCCGCGGGGCCCAGGAGAAGACCATCGCCGAACTCAAGGGCGAGTTCGCCCTGGATGTCATCCCCACCCGCCATTACGGCGCCAACTCCGCCTGGCAGCAACTCAGCGTCCTCGCCCACAACCTCATCCGCAGCTTCCAACTCGACACCATCGCGACGCCCAAACCGCGCTCCCGCAAACGCACCTATACGTACCTGATCCGCAGCATGCGCACCCTGCGCTTTCTGCTTATCACCCGTGCCGGACGGCTGGCCCGAATCGGGGGTCGCCACGTCCTGCGCCTGCCCTCCAACCCAGCAACGGAGGCTCTGTATGCTGCTGTCAATCACCAGCTCGCCGCCTGACTTATTTTCGGATTGGGGCTAGATGCCCTTACTTCGGCGCCGCCTCGCACGAGGTGGTGAGCCGTGGTGGGATCGAACCACCGACCCCCTGATTAAAAGTCGGTAGGGACGAACACCACGGCTCACCGCATAACTCTCTGATCTCTCGACGCTGTGACGTAACTCCGCTTCACGCCTCGTGGATCTCGATCTTGATCCCTTTGATCATGCGACCACGAGTTGCAGCAGTTGCAGGAGATCAACTGAAATCTGAGATCATTTGGCGCAAGCGGGCGCAAGAGAGAGGCCGCCGCCAGTCCTGGGCAACTAGAGGCTGACGGGCGCCACGCTCTACGTGATGTGCTGCGGCGCCGTCGTCGTCACGGTCCTCGTGTGGGCGATCGTCGGGTCGATCTTTCACTATTCCGATACCTGGCAGCTCGTCATCAATACGGGCACGAGGATCGTCACGTTCCTGATGGTCTTCCTGCTTCAGCGCGCGCAGAATAAGGATTCACGCGCGATCCACATCCACCTCAACGAGATCCTGGCCGACCTCGACGGCGCCAGCCATCGCTTGATCAATGCAGAGGACCTTACCGAAGAAGAAGTCCGCCGCCTGCACGATCGATTCCAGCACGTAGCGAAGTTGGCAACCAGCGATTCACGGCCGAATGCCTCTCAGTCCACCGAAGAAGCCGTCGCCGAGTCCGAGTCCGCCGGCGAAGAGGCGTTGCCCTCACCGCGTGGGCGGAAATCGCCCCGCGACCGCTGACTGCGTTTGCTCGATTCGCAGCCTTCCCGTCAACTGAACGGCGTTCGCGCAGTTCGCCACTCGTGAGGTCAGAGGCCGTCATCCAGACGCGGTCACGTGCTATCCTGCGCCCGGGGAGGTGGTGCTCCTATGGATCCTCTCACGACCGCAATCATGGCCGCGCTTGCCAACCTGACCGAGCCCGCCATCAAGGACGCCTACGAGGGCTTGAAAACGCTGATCGTGAAGAAGTTCGGCTCCAAGCACGAGGTGACCAAGGCCGTCGAGAGCCTCGAGCAAAAGCCCGAGTCGGCAGGGCGGCGCGAGACGCTCCAAGAGGAAGCCACCACGGCCAAGGTGCTCGACGATCGCGACATCGCGGCCGCCGTCAACACCTTGCTCGAACGCCTGGGCAAGCAACCGGGCGGGCAGCAGACGGTCCAGCAAACCGTGATCGGCAACAAGAACGTCTTCTCCGGCACCGGTAACATCCACATCGGCGAAAAGAAGCCCTGAGCGCTTCTGCGGCAGAGGGCCCGATGGCCACTCCAGAAGTCCGCCAGACCGTCATCGGCGATCACAACATCTTTTCCGCCACGGGCTCCATCAACATCAAGTACGAGCTCGCGCCCGCCGAGGCACGAGACCGCGTCCCGCTGACCCAGCTGGTCGAGAGCGTCAAGCAATTCTGGATCCACGGCGTTCTTGAGCGCTCCGTGCACGAAGCCTCCATGCTCGAGCTGCGCATGGAGCCTGCGACCGGCGCCGTCGAGCATCCGTGGGCGCGAGTCCTCGAGGTGCCCGGCCAACCCGTCAGCCCCCTTGGCGCCGAGCAGCCGATTGGCGCGATCTTCGCACAGACAGGCCGCGCCCTCCTCATCCTCGGGGAGCCCGGCAGCGGCAAGACGATGACCCTGCTGGAGCTGGCGCGGGATCTGATCCAGCGATTCGAGACCGATCTGACCCAGGCGGCGCCCGTTGTGCTCAATCTCTCCACCTGGAGCAACCGGCGACACTCGCTGCCCACGTGGATCGAAGCCGAGCTGCAGAGCAAATACTTCGTGCCGGCGCGCCGCACACGCGCTTGGCTCGCGGACAGCCGACTGTTGCTGCTCCTCGATGGCCTGGACGAGGTTCCGGCGGACAGTCGCTCTGCGTGCGTTCGGGCGATCAACGAGTTCAGTCAAACAGCCGGAGTGTCGGGGATCGCTGTGTGCAGTCGACGCAATGAGTACACCGCGCTGACGGAGCGGCTGCGATTCACTGCCGCCGTGTGCTTGCAGCCCCTCACGCCCGTGCAGATCGACGACTACCTGGGACACGCTGGTCCTGGCCTCACCTCCCTCCGCCAGGTCATCCATCAGGATGCCCTCCTCGGACAACTAGCCAGCTCCCCGCTGATGCTGAGCGTCATCACCCTCGCGTATCGAGATTTGCCGCAGACCGTCGTTGCTGAGCAAGCGGGCGACACGGCCGAGAGTCGCCGCAGCCATCTGTTCCGCACCTACGTCGCTCGCATGTTCCAGCGTGGGGGCACGCCGCCCCTCGAGTTCCCCGAGGCACGCGCGAGACTCTGGCTGTCGTGGCTGGCGTCACGCATGCGTGACCATTCGCTCTCCGTCTTCGTCCTGGAGAATCTTCAGCCGACGTGGCTGGCCACGCTCAGAGACCGCTGGGACTATGCCCTGGCGTCCCGCCTCGTGAGCGCGCTGGCGTGGACTCTGCTCTGGTGGGCCATGACCATCGTGTTGATGGACGAGGTCCGTCCGTTCCTCCTCGAGGGAACGGTGTTCACGCTGCTCGGAGCCTTGGTGGTCGGGGTCGTGGCGGGTCTCGTCGCCGGACGTCGCCTCACCTCGCCCTCAGTGACGTCTCCGTGGCGAACACGACTGCGGCTGGCCACCGGGATCATCGTTCATCCGGTCGTGCTCGGTCTCGTGTTCGGGGCCATCGGAGGAGTCTTCTTCGAGCGGCTCGAGCAGGTGCTGCTCGGCATCTCCCCGGGACCCAGGGCCGCCCATGGGCGCTGGCTCGGCCTGACCACCGGGCTCCGCTACGGAGTGATCTTCGGGCTGGTATTCGGATTCAAAGGCGCGCGGAGCGTCGACGCGTCCGACATCCGCCTTTCGGACAAGCTGACTTTTTCCCTCGCGGCAGCGCGTCGGGGCGCGTGGATCGGCGCGGTCGCCGGCGCGATCACCGGAGCAATCCTGGTCGTGATCGCGCTCGTGGTCGGATGGACTGACTTCGTCCACAAGTATCGACCTTTGCCCATGGCCGCCGCCGCCGGCCTCTCGCTGATCATCATCGCGTTGGTCTTCGGCGCTGTCTTCGCGCTCGTTGGAGCCACCTTCAACATGCTGGCTTCGAATGATCTGCCACGAGGAAACCGTCCCGGACAGGGATTGAAGCTCGCAGCCCAGAATACGATCGTCGCCGGTCTCGTGGTCGGAGTCTTCTGCACGCTGCCGTGGGGCGCTTACGTGACGCTGACGGGTCAGCTTCACTCGATCAAGCCATTGGCCATGACGGCCACGGCCTGGGCGCTGGCCGCTGCTCTCTGGTATGGTGGCTTGGACGTCATCCAGCACGTGACGCTGCGCACGATGCTCATTCGATCCGGCGCCACTCCGAGGCGCTACGCCGCATTTCTCGACTACGCGACGCGCCTCATCATTCTGCAAAAGGTCGGCCCGGGGTACATCTTCGTCCACCGGCAGCTCCTCGAACACTTCGCCAAAGACGCGGCGACGGCCAGCGGCGAGAGTGGGGCGGAGCCTCGGTCACAACCAGAGACGTCGGTGGCCGAACGGGCTGTGGCGTCGGCCCCGATCGCGGGCACGGTTTCCCCTACCAGGTTGCTGCCCGCGACTGGCGATACTCTCAGCACACGCCCGTAGCTCCGCCGATCAGAGCATCGGCCTTCTAAAGTAGTCGGCTATCGCTCGCTCCCGATCCCTCCCGTTGTCGTGAACTCGCTCAAGTCCAATGTTTCCCGCGGCCTAGGAGCTGTTCTTTTGGATGAGTCATTGATCAAGGACCGAGTGGAACGCTCCTCGGCTTCTCCAAGGCTTGTCTTCTGGCGTGTCGCGTTCAGCCATTGCGTTTCGAGCTCATCGAGTGCCGTACGCACGTCATCTCCAAGTACAATGGCGATGGCCGACGCTCGTTGGAGTTCCGTCATCGCCGCCGCTGCTTTTTCAGTCACTTCGTTTAGCTGTGCCTGAGATTTGGGATCCGCCGGGTCGCTTTCCTCTTCGAGACGAAGCCGGTGGCGCGAATGTATATACAGATCCATGAGGGATAAGAGAATTGGCTGGTACAGCTCACGCCTGTGGCGCCACCATTCCTTCCGTCGTGTTGCCTGGGCGCCTAGCCATGCCCCACCGAGCCCGACTGCTCCTATGACAGCAAGGCGCAAGAGATCAAGCCAGGCATCACTCATTTGCCCTACTCCAGCGGCTTAGTCACTGGCAGGCCACGACAGTGGGCCACGCTGAGCGCGTACGTGATATGAGGGCTATCTGTCCCGCAGCCAGCGTGGTGTCGACGGGTGCGCCGAGGAAAAACCCACACAGCGCCGGGAACGCCCCTCCCGCGGCCGAGGAAGCCGTCGCGAGCCGATTCTCGGGCAGGGGGATTGTGGGTCAGGCACGGACGAATTGGAGGCCGCCCGAGGCTCGGCGTCCGCGTGAACCCCGGCGAACCGGATCGACGGCCACCCGTTCGCCGGGGACGCGCGCTGAATCTAGCGCGTGGTGCCTGGAGTGAACGCCACGCCGCGCAGGACCTCGCTGAAGCCGGCTGACCGGATGACCGTGAACCTCTCGCCGGTCGGTGGCGACGCCGCCGCAATCGTATCGGCGATGGCGACGAGCCGGTTGGGATCCGCGCCTTGGTCGCCGTTGCCGCTCACCGTCGAAGTGATCGCGTAGATCGTGGCTGTCCCGTCGCCGTTCACCACGCCCGTGATGTTGCGCAGGCCGTCCGTCGCGGGCGCCCACGGTAGCCCTGTGGCCCCGTTGTTGCCCGTCGGATAGCCGGCGATCGTCGTGTCAGGTACGCCGAGATCCAGCCCAGCCTGCAGGACGTAGGCGAGCTTCCATTTGCCGGAGACGGCGTCGAAGATCCATTTCTGCAGCCCCGCGGTCGTCTGGGCGGCTGCCTTCGTGTACTTGCCGGCGGCCGGGGAATAGGTGTTGTCGCCGTTACCCTCGTCCGCGACGTATAGCGTGTTGGCATCCGCGAACCAGATGCCGAACGGGAAGGCTGTCTTGCTCTTGAGCGCGGTCGGGAAGCCCGTCAGGATGCACATGTTGGTCGGAACCAGACCCTGGGTCTGCACGACCGAGGGATCGTACAGGAGCGGCCCGGTAGGCAGGCTCGCCGAGGACTGCGGCAGGCCGATGCCGGTCGTGTTCGTGCAGACTGCGCCGGTGGTGTCGACGAAGTAGACGCTGTTGACGCCGTTCCCGCCGCTGCCTTTCGTGTAGTAGAGGACGTTCTCGAAGATCGTCAGCCCGCGGAAGTTTGTGTCCTTGCCAATCTTGTCGGGCGCATCGCCGAGCTGCGTGATGTTGAAGCTGCCCACCGGCGCGGGCAGACCCGGCTTCTGCGCCACCAGCGCCTTGACCTGGGGCACGAGGAACTGCGCGCCGGCGCCGATGATAATGCCGTCCGGCTGCGGAGTGCCGCCGTTGCCGGCATTGCCGGCAGCGTAGAGCACGTTTGCGCCTTGGGTGTTGTTGAGGATCGCGGCGCGTCCGTTGTTGCCGCTGTACGCGTTGGTGCTCGTGAAGCGGAATTCCCCGTGCGCGTCCACCTGGGCGACCGCCCGGAGGAAACTCAGATTTACCGGGTTCGATGGATCATCGACGCCGGGCGTGTTGGAGTTCGACACGTCGAGCGCGTTGATCGTCGCGACGTAGCCGACGAAGGTCAGGTAGTTGCCGTCGGTGGACAGGTTCAGCGCCAACTCCGACTTTGAAGAGAAGCTCGTAACCATCTGGTCCTTCGTCGGCGGCACGCCCTTCTGCGAGCTGTTCGGTACTTCCAGGGTATTCACGAGCGTGCCCGACGGCATGATCTGGTCCAGAAGGATCTTGGCAGTGATGCCGAAGCTGGCGTCGACGAGGTCGTTGTTCCACACCGTCGGGTAGGTCCCGTCGGCGATGGCAAGGGCGCAGCCCGTTGTGCAGTTTGGCGGCAGGACCGTGACACCGGCGATGACGTTATCCGATCGATTGTCGTACACACTTCGGCTGACCACTAGGTTGCCGGGCAAGAAGAAATCACTCGCGCCGCTGGCCAACGTAGGCGCGGTGAGCACCGCAGCGGCCAGGAGCCAGACGGCCGGGAGCCCAAGGCGACGCCGGAAGTGAAGTCGGTGCCGCGCAACCGCCGAGTTTTGCGTGCGAGTCGGCAAGCTCATATCTCTGAATCCTCCCGGCAAGAGTCATTGCACGAGCAGCGTCCACTGGCGCCGCATCCTCGCAACGGAAGATGAAGGGAACATGATGATTCGATGAAGTTCTTGAAGCGTGGGGCCGTCGTGGTCGAGGCCGGTGAGGAGATTGGCTCGCACGCTGCCGCCGGAGAGCTCCTCCTTCTTCTGAAGAGACTTGAGGGCCCATGACATTCACCCGGTCGGCATGCCTTCCGGTGCGCGGGGCCACACAGTCTCTCGGTGATCGAACGGGGGTCAGGTCCTGAGCTGCAACATTGCGCGCGCCCCGAGCAGCGTCGTGCCTGCGGCGTGCAGCGACCAGAACGTCGGAACGCAAGACCGGGCCCTCATCCCTCGCCCCGCGGTGAACTTGCTCGTGTATCACGGCGTTCTCGCCCCGCGGGCGCGCTGGCGCTCGCAGGTCGTCCGCTACGCCCGCCCGGGCCCTGACGGCATCGCCCTCACGCCCGAGGCCACCCCCCACCCTGCCGGCCTCACGCCTGCCTGGACCTGGGCGGCGTTGATGCGCCGCGTGTTCGCTCTCGATGTCCTGGCCTGTCCCCGATGCGGCGGCCGGCTGCGGGTCATCGCCACCATCCAGGACCCGGCTGTCGTGCGCGCCATCCTCGCCCCCCTGGGGTTGGCGCCGGGCCCCGCCAGCCCCTGCCCGGCCCCGCCCCAGCCCGATCACCCCGCGGCCACCGGGTAACCCCCCACGGCAGCCGTCTGCCCCGCTCACACGCCCCTTGACCACTTCCCTGTCGCAAGAGCACCTTCACCTGGGAGGGCGATCAAAATCGCGCGGTGTCCGGCGCTGAGCCAAGGGGAAGCTGGGATTCCCGGGGCCCCCGGCAGGCCGCCGCCGGGCGGCGCAGTGGCCTCAATGTTTCCTATGCGCTTGTACTGGAGGCTGAGCGAAGGTGCAGGGGCACGCGACGGCGCAGCTGCAGTTGTCGAACCAGTCTCCTGCGATATGCCAGGCTGGGATTGTGTTCATGAAAAGCCCCGTTCATGTGTGAGCGATCCGGCGACGATCTGTTCATGGGCCGAACGCTTAGCTACAGCGGCCAGGTCAGATGGGAGCGCCCTTGCTTCGGGTCTCTACTCAGCGAGCTTTCTATAGCTCGTTGGCTTCAGAACGGTGCTTAGCGTTGCAGGTCTTTCCCGCTGAGCCAGCGCAGCAGCTCGCCATTCCGCTCGAAAGTCATCCCATCAAGGTACCTCGGAACCGTGGCCTCGGTAGCGAAGGGTCCAAGGCAGCCGACTATCTCATGTTGGAATACTTCAAGGGCCCACAATTGCTTGGACTCGATATCGCGTCGGATCTCTCGCTCAACAGGTGCCATAGCTCGGCTCCTCCCCCAAGAATCATTGACAGGCCGCCTGTAGTCTGCCATATCGATTGTTGCCGCGATATCGGAACGTACGTGTGGAAGAAGTTAGCGTTAAAGTACTCCGCAGGTGTTGGAGTCATGATGCCGCTAACGAGCTGCTTCGGCGGACCAGCTGCGCCCGGCCGATGAGCATGGGCGTTGGGCTCTCCACAATCATTTCTTTCTGAGCCCGTCGTTCTCGGCGCAGCCACACGACAAAAGATCGCGGACTTCGGCTGGGTCCGGGCGCTGAGGTTTTTGACGTGATACCCGGAGGACCCGGGCAGACCGCTCGATGACCCCACCGCCATGCGCTACTCTGCTTCTGTTAGCTCCGCCTTCGCCTTCTCCAGCCAGTACGTCATCCCCATCTCTCGGTACATCGTCGTGGCCACCGTGAGGTGCTCCTGCGCCTTCTGAGGCTCGCCCATGCGCTGATGGAACATCGCGAGGCCGGCGTGGCAGTGGGCCACGAGCGGGCGCATGCCGAGTTCGGCGCCCAGCCCAAGCGCTTCCTGGAACAAGTCTTGAGCCGTCGTCTCTCTGGCCTCCGCGCTGCGCATCTCGCACTCAGCCAGCAGCCGCAGCGCCCACGCCTCAAATCCGCGCTCGCTGCGCGCTCGCGACCACTGCTTGGCTCGCTCCGCCACCGCCTTCGCGTCAGCGACGCGTCCAGCCAGAAGATACGTCTCGCCGAGATACGTCAACCGCCGGCCCCGCAGCCACGTGAAATGGATGCTGTCCAGATGCGTGACGTTCTCTTCGAGTATCGCGAGCCCTGCGGCGGTGCGTCCCACGAGCGCCAGGGCGTACCCATGGGCGCACGCCAGGACCCGTCGCGTCCGGTCAAAGCCCCACTGTCGCGCGATCGTGAGCCCGTCTTCGAGGAGCATCAATGCCTGACTCACCTCGCCCTTCGTCAGGTGGTGTTCACCGACCTGCCAGCGCACGAGCATGCGACACCACGGACGATTGATCGTCTCCCCGGCCACGATCGCCTCTTCCCCGATGGCTGCTGCCTCACGCATCTCGCCAAGCTCCGCGAGAAACATGCTGAGGTAGCTCCGCACGGTGACGACGATCTGCAGGCTCGGAGATCTCCCCGCCTGTTCCTCACTGCGCAACTCTGCGAGTGCCGCTCGGAGGGCACCGACCGCTTCCACGTGATCGCCCAGCGCATACGAAGCGCATCCGAGCCAGAGATTGGCGATGACGCGCAGCCACGTGTCGCCAAGGGCGTTCGCGGCCCCCGCAGCGCGGCGTCCGACCGTTGCGCCCTCGGCGCAGTCGCCGACCAAGACGAGGATGTGGCAGATATGGAGCCAGGCCCAGGCCTTTCGCCTCTCGTCTCCGAGCGCGGTGGCCAGGGTCTCGGCCACCCGCAGATGGTCGAGGATCGTGTGGAGCTCATCGAGCGGCAACATCGCATGGTAGAGATCGAACCGGAGATCTATCGCTCGCTCGCGCGTCACACGCACCTCGGGGAGGTGCTCGAGTGCGCCGAGGGCTTGCGTGAAGAACGCAATCGCTTCGTAATTGGCCGACCGCTCCAGGGATTTCCGTCCAGCCTCGTGACCGCAGCGCACGGCCTTGTCCCAGTCTTCGCCACGCAGCGCGTGATGCGCCAGGCGTTCGACATGCTCGAGCAGTCGATCCGGATGCGCCGTCTCAATCGCGCTCACGATCTGCCGGTGCAGCGTCCGTCTCCGCTCGTGGAGGAGACTGCCGTACGCGACATCGTGGGTGAGCGCGTGTTTGAAGGTGTATTCGGTGTCGGGAAAGAGGACCGTCTCGTAGAGGAATTCCGCGGCCTGAAGCTGCGCGAGGCTGCGGCGCAGATCGTCGCCATGATCCTCCGCGATGGCCTCGAGCAGGTTGAGCGGTACGTCCTTGCCGATGACGGCCGCGCACTGCAGAAGCTGCTTCTGCTCGGCCGGAAGGCGATCGATGCGCGCGGCAAGAATCGCCTGGACGGTGGCCGGCACCTGGATCGTCTCCGGCGCCCGCGCGAGTTGATAGGCCCCGCGCGTGCCGCTCAGGGCCTGCGTTTCCACCAGCGAGCGCACACCTTCTTCGATGAAAAGCGGATTCCCGCCGGTCTTCTGCACGAGTAAGATCTTGGCCGGCGCCAGACTGACGTGGTGGCCGAGAAGCGCATCGAGCAACTCGTTCGCACTCTCGTCACCCAGGGTGTCGAGCCGGAACTGGCTATAATAGCCTTTGCCCCCCCAGCCGTGTGTGAACTCCGGCCGATAGTTGACCAGCAGGAGCATTCGGAGAGCTGGAAGACTCTCGACGAGGCTGTCGAGGACGGCCTGGGTTTCGGAGTCGATCCAGTGCAAATCCTCGAAGACGACGAGGAGCGGCTGCACCTGGGCCTCTCGTACGAGGAGGCGTTTGACCGCGTCGAGCGTGGCCCTCCGACGCTGATCGGGATCGAGTGTCTGCCACGACGCATCATCGACGCGGACACCGAGCAACACCAGCAATGCCGGGAGCGTCGGCTCCAGCGCGCGGTCCAGGGTCATGACCTTCCCAAAGATCTTCTCCTGGATGTCCCGATGCGTGTCCCGCTCGCCGATCTTGAAGTAGGTCTTGAGCAACTCGATGACAGGGAGATAGCTGGTCGCCTTGCCGTAGGAGACGGAGCGAGACTCGAGCACCGTCCAGCCGTCGACGCGATGGGAATGCGTGAGCTCGAACACGAGCCGGGACTTGCCGACGCCCGGTTCACCGACGATCGCGGCCACTTGCCCCCGGCCGGTGCTGGCGCGCTCGAGCGCCCGCCGGAGTTGCTCCATCTCGCCGTCTCGTCCGACGAACCGCGAAAGGCCACGCGCGGCCGCGGCTTGGAGCCTCGAGCGCGCCGAGCCCGTCCCGGAAAGCTCGAACACCGGTACCGGATCACTCAAGCCCTTGACGGTCATCGGGCCCAGCGGCTTCACTTGGATGAAGCCCTCCGCGAGATTCAGGGTGTGGCCGGTTAACGTGGTGGATCCAGGAGCAGCGAGCTGTTCCATGCGCGCGGCAAGATGCGTCGTCTGGCCAACCGCCGTGTAGTCCATGTGAAGGTCGGATCCGATGGAGCGGACGATGACTTCGCCCGAATTCAGCCCAACCCTGATCTGGATGAGCACGCCTTCCTGCCGTCGGACACCGGCCGCGTAGTGCTGCACCGTCTGCTGCATGCGCAGCGCGGCGTAACACGCGCGCACGGCGTGGTCCTCGTGAGCAAGCGGCGCGCCAAAGAGGGCCATGATCCCGTCCCCCATCACCTGGTTCACCGTGCCCTCGTAGCGATGCACGGCTTCCATCATCCGTTCGAGCACAGGGTCGAGGATCTTGCGCGCCTCCTCGGGATCACGGTCGGCCAGCAGTTCCATCGAGCCCTTGAGATCGGCAAAGAGCACCGTGACCTGCTTGCGCTCTCCTAGGAGCGCGGCCTTCGAGGTCAGAATCTTCTCGGCGAGATGCTTTGGGGTGTAGGACTCCGGAGAAACAAACTTCGTGTCAGGAGTCGGACGGGAGCCGGCAAGGGGGGCGCCACAACCACCGCAGAACTTTTCACTCCCTTCATTCAGGAACCCGCACGATGGGCAGGTCGAGGCGAACGATAGCCCGCATTCGCCACAGAACCGACGGCCTTCCCGATTCTCAGCGCGACAGCGCGGACACTGCACGCGAGGGACCTCCCTTGGGGAACCCAGGCCGGTTCGCTGCGCCGGACGGGCGTGCTGAGATTAGCCGGGGGATCTTAGGGGGTCAAGGACGGGCCGTGGCGGGCCGCCGGCCGGACCTCGGCGGCTGATCGCTGCCACCGTGGCAACTGACCATTGTCTTGCCTCACGAGCCTGTGGGACTTGGTAAGACCGTGGTCGGCACCGGCGAGGTGGGGTGGCTAGAAGTGTGCTCAGCCGTCCTATGACTGGAGCGGACGGACCGCGACCAGGTGCCACGTGGCGCGCTTTTGCCGAACGCCCATGCGTTACCCACTGCTACGGTGATCTACCGAATGCGCCCCTGATTCGGCACTCAATCCGGCACTAGGTCCACTTCGATCCTGGTCCCCATCGTCGACGCGAAGCCTTCCACGGGCCTGCGACTTGCGGCACTTCCGCCCGCGAAGACGCACATGGGATCGCCTTGAGCACCCCCCGCGATCGATCGTGGTCCCCCCGCAGCACTTCGGCGCGGATCGATCTGCAAAAACTCTTGGACCCTTTTTTTGGTGGCGCTTGCCTTGATTGGCAAGCTTGCCGCGCGATCATGGGGTTTTCGCCCAAGGGGTGTCCGCCCGGTTGCGGGCCGACATCCACGCGCCGCAAAAGGCTTTGGCTCGGCCCCGCTTTCGACTACCGTCGAGCGTGAGATGGCCAGCGAAGGCTCCGTCGATCCGACCCTCGGTGCGCGGCTGGTGGAAGCGCTTCTGCGCGATCCCGTTGCCGGCTGGCAGGCCGTCTTGCAGGCGCTGCCGGCGCTCGGCATCGCCGGCGCGGAGCACCGCTGGCTCGACCGTGAGATCCGCGCCCACATCCGGCTCCGCCGCGCGTTCCAGCGCCGGCGCCAGCACCCCTAGCGGGCTGGGCGTGCGCGCGCACCTCGACCGCTTCGTCCGCGTCCCGGCCTGGCTGCCGCCTGAATTCGACGGCGCGTTCCGCGAGCGGGCGGTGCGGGCCTTCGCCCGCCTCGCCGCCGCGCGCGGCTGGCGGGCCCTGACGCCCTTCGTGCGGGGTCGCATCCTCGGCGGGCTCGCCGCGGCGTTCAAGTGCGGCCGGCTCGACCCGCGGTGGGGGCGGACGATGCTCGCGCGGCGCGGGGCGCAGGCGCGTCTCCGGTCCATCGCGATGGCCGGCGAGCAGCGGCGCGCGTACTTCGCCGAGCTAGGCCGCCTCGGCGGCCGGCGGACGGCGGCCGCACGTCGGTGGGCCACCGCGCACCCCCACGTGCGGCAGGTGCTGCGGCCCCGGCGCCCGCCTCCGCGCCACTGGATGGCGATGTAGCCTCGGGTCCTGGGAGGGGCCAGCACCGGACCGAGGCGGCTCCTAGCGTTCGTACCCAAGTGCTGGGTGGCGTGGCGGGGAGCGGCGCAGAGCCGTGGCTCCCTCCCGGGGCGAATGGATCCCAGGAATACAGGCCCCGCCCCACCTCGTCGAGCCGTCCTTGACCACGCGAGACGCGGGCGGTTAGTCTCGGCCCACGGTTCCGAGCTTCGCCGATCCGGCCAGTGGGAGGCTCCGGCATGACGTGTCCCCGGTGCCAGACAGAGAATCCAGCGCACGCCAAGTTTTGCCTCGCCTGCGGTGTTCTCCTCAAGAATACCAAGGGCGACGACGTACCTGGAGTTCCCTACATCGAGCTGCAACGCGCGCTGACCGAGGCGCTGGAACAGCAGACGGCGACGAGTGATATTCTGCGCGTGATCAGTAGCTCGCCGAATGACGTGCAGCCGGTGTTGGATGCGGTGGTGAAGACTGCGGCGCGCCTCTGTGAGGCTAAAGACGCAATCCTATTTCTCCTTGAAGGCGACCAGCTACGGCTTGCGGCTCACCATGGATCGATCCGTGCGCCAGTCGGCGAGACCCGGCCCGTCCGGGGCACAATTGGTGGTCGGGCGATTCTTGAGCGACGGACCGTGCATGTCCCCGACCTGCAGAGCGACATGGAACAGTTCCCCGAGGGAAGCGCCCTCGCCGCATCGTTCGGAAGTCGGACGGTCCTAAGTGTGCCCCTGCTCGTAGATGGTATTCCGATAGGTACCATCAATCTGCGTCGCGAGGTGGTGAAGCCGTTCGGTGAGCGACAGATCGCGCTCCTAGAAACGCTGGCCGACCAGGCGGTCATCGCGATCGAGAACGTCCGGCTGTTCACGGAGCTGGAGGCACGCAACCGCGACCTGACGGCGACAGGAGAAGTTCTCCAGGTAATCTCGCGCTCGCCGACCGATACTCAGCCGGTGTTTGACACGATCGCCGAGCGTGCTGTGAACCTGTGCAGCGCTGCATTTGGAGCTGTCTTCCGATTCGATGACGGGTGGATCAACATCGCAGCACTCGCCGGAGTTCGTCCGGACGAAACGGAAGCGGCCCTCCGCTACTTTCCGCGTCAACCTTCGCGGGACGGTATCGGAGTGTCGCACGTCGCGCTCACGGGCGAGATGGTTCATATCCCGGATGTGCAAGCCAATGCGGGGTGGCAAGCGAGTGCAGCTGGCCCAGTCTTCAGCGCGGCGGGGTACCGGACATGCCTGATTGTTCCGTTAAATCGTGAGGGTCGGTGTCTCGGCGCCATAAATGTATGGCGGCGAGAAGCCTCACCGTTTTCGGAGCAACACATCGAGCTTCTGAAGACCTTCGCCGACCAGGCCGTGATCGCCATTGAGAACGTGCGGCTATTCAAGGAGCTGGAAGCGCGCAATCACGACTTGACGCGAGCCCTGGATCAACAGACGGCTACCAGCGACATCCTGCGTGTCATCAGTGGTTCGCGCACGGACCTGCAGCCGGTGTTCGACGCGATCGTGGAGAGTGCCCTACGGCTCTTGAAGGGCTACGGCGGCACGCTCACCCAGCTTACGGGCGATCACCTCGAACTCGGCGCCGTCACGAGCATCGACCCTGCCGGCGACAAGGCGCTGCGAGCGCGATTCCCGCAACCGCTGGCTGTCGAGGGGCCGCACACGTACACCATCTGCAAACGCGTGCCGCTTAACATCGCGGATGCCCACAGCGATCTCAGATTTCCCACGCTGCACGTCCTTTCCCGTGTTCGTGGCCTCCGGAGCCAAGTCGTCGTGCCGATGCTGCGCCACGACGAGGCCATCGGGACGATCAGCGTTACCCGCCGTGAGCCTGGCGGGTTCACCGATGACGAGATCGCGCTGCTGCAGACCTTCGCCGACCAGGCCGTGATCGCCATTGAGAACGTGCGGCTATTCACTGAACTCCAAGAAAAGAACCGGGCGCTCACGGAGGCTCACGCGCAGGTGACAGAAACCCTGGAGCAGCAGACCGCTACGAGCGAGATCCTCGGCGTCATCTCCAGTTCACCGAATGATCTGGCCCCGGTGTTTGAGGCGATGCTCGCTAACGCAACACGGCTGTGCGAAGCACCGACCGGGTTGCTGTTCCTCTCCGACGGAAAGGCGTTCGAGGTAGCGGCCCATCGAGGGGCAAATGCCGAGTGGCTCGCATACGCCAAGCAGGGAATTCACCCCAAGCCGGGCACGGGGCTTTGGCGAATGCTCGATGAGCGACGGCCGGTTCACATCGCCGATATCAGGACGGACGCGGCGTACCCGGATCCGCAGCGGATGATCTCCGTGGAACTGCTACGGGCGCGCACGTGCTTATGGGTTCCGATGCTAAAAGAGAACACGCTGATCGGGGCCCTGGTCACTTATCGCCAGGAGGTGCGGCCGTTCACTGAGAAGCAGATCGCTCTCGTGGAAACGTTTGCCGACCAAGCTGTCATCGCGATCGAGAACGTACGGCTCTTCAAGGAATTGGAAGCCCGGACCGCTGCGCTTACGCGCTCGGTCGAGAAGCTCACGGCGTTGGGTGAGGTGGGACGGGCGGTCAGCTCCACGCTGGATCTGGAAACGGTCCTGACCACCATCGTGTCGCGCGCCGTCCAGCTCTCAGGGCTGGATGGTGGCGTGGTGTTCGAGTATGACGAGGCCGCCGAGGAGTTCGCCCAGCGGGCGATGACCGACACCAGCGGCACTCTCGCGGAGGCGCGGCGCACCACCCGGATTCGGAAGGGGGAAGGGGTGCTCGGGCGTACGGCCATCACGTTGGAACCGGTGCAAGTTCCTGATATCGCCCTGCCGGGCGCCTACGAGGGCCGCCTGCGAGAGATCCTGATTGACTCCGGCGTTCGGGCCATCTTGGCTGTGCCGATGGTGCGGGAAGGTCAACTGATCGGCTGCCTCGGGGTGACCCGCAATCAGCCCGGCGACTTCCCGGACGAAACGATCGAGCTACTTCGGACCTTCGCCACGCAGTCGGCTCTGGCGATCCAGAACGCCCGCCTCTTTCACGAGATCGAGGACAAAAGCCGCCAGCTCGAAGCTGCCAGCCGTCACAAATCCGAGTTCCTCGCCAACATGTCCCACGAGCTTCGGACCCCCCTCAACGCCATCATCGGGTTCTCGGAGGTACTGAACGAACGGATGTTCGGTGAGCTGAACGAGAAGCAGGAGGAGTACCTAAAGGACATCTACTCATCCGGCCAGCACTTGCTGTCACTGATCAACGACATCCTCGATCTGTCCAAGATCGAAGCGGGCCGGATGGAGTTGGAGCTGGCGGACTTCAGCCTCCCCGCGGCTATCGACAACGCCCTGATCCTCGTGCGGGAGCGGGCGAGCCGGCGCGGGATCAGGCTGGGGCGGACCATCGACGACCGCGTGGGGATGATCCGGGGCGACGAACGGAAGGTGAAGCAGGTCCTCTTGAACCTCCTCTCCAACGCCCTCAAGTTCACACCGGAGGGCGGTCGGATCGACGTTCGGGCAGCGGTCAACGACGGCATGGCCGAGATCTCCGTGGCCGACACTGGCGTGGGCATCGCACCGGAAGATCAGGAGGCGATCTTCGAGGAGTTCCGGCAAGTGGGCACGGCGGACAAGAAGGTCGAGGGGACCGGGCTCGGGCTGGCCCTGTCCCGCAAATTCATCGAGTTGCATGGCGGACGGATCTGGGTGCAGAGCCAGCCAGGAAAGGGGTCCACCTTCTCTTTTACGTTGCCTGCGTGAAAGACCCTAAGGTCATCATATTAACCAGTCATCAAGTTCATTGCTGACCTCGTCATCAGCCATTTCTCTCCAAACACTCCCGGCGGCGTACTGAATCGGAGATTCTTGCCTGATCGGATGGCCCTGGCGCTCAACTGTTCGGCCAGAGCACGTCGAAGCTCAAGGGTGAGCACGAGTCGGACGTGATCCGGAGGGAGAAGTCGTGTCGTGTGAAGAATAAGACATTGACAATTTGGAACTCATGATGTCGAATTACCAACCTCTACGTTCCATGGCAGCTTTTTTCTGGTCGAGGTTTTCGTTTAACTCTTTCGCGCTAAGGAGAGCAGGACATGGGGAAGAGTATGAGTCTCCGTCTTGGCTTGATGACTGCCCTTTGGCTGATGCTCCTTAGCGGTGCGGCCAACGCCGATATTCTGAACCTTGATGCCACAGTCAGCGGGTGTAGCACATGTTTCGGGGGGCCCTTAGCGACTCCGGCCGGGACCGTGGTCACGCTGATCAACCCCGTGAAGCTCACGCTCGGGGCGGGAACTTACACCATCACGAACGCCGCGACAGTGAATGGTGTCAAGCCGGGGGCTAATCCCAATTTCCTGGCGTTTGACTTTGAAGCAGCCAACGCGAGTGGATGGGCATGGAACTTCATGGTTGCCACGGATAACGGTAACGGGACCGGTACATTGATCAAGGGCGACTTTGTCAGCGGCACAGCATCCACGCAAGCGCTCATGGCGGGAAAGACCGGCGTCCAGACGTTTGATTACAACACGGTGCTTCCGGGAACATCGACTGCGGGGTTCACTGACACGCTTGTCCTAAGCAGGACGACGACGCTGGATTTCTTCATTGATGATGGTTTCCTGCCGGACAATGCGGCCGGCGTCTCGCTTGACATCAACCCCACTAGCTCAGCTACGGTGCCAGAACCGTCCTCGGTCGTTCTCCTCTGCACGGTCGTCGCAGGGTTGGGGGGCATCATGTGGAGGCGGAATCGGAACCAATCCGTGCGTACGCTCAGCACCCTCTGGGCGGCGGAACCCCCCTTCGGCGCTCTCTGTGCAAGGTTATCCCCCAAGAAACGAGTACATGCCAGAGAGGATAGCCAACACTAGTCCCCTCGAGCGGCGGCTTGCCCCGCTCCTAATGCCCGCCCCCGCGACATAACCTGCCAGACTCGGACACCGCCCACCCCGGAACCTCCGAAGAGCCGATTATGCTGCTCCCCTCCGAATTGAGTCCACCCACAAGCCGTGATTGGATCACGGCGGGAGGTGGGCCATGGCAGACGACAGTGCCGAGTCCCCCCAGCGCTGGACGGCGAAACGGCGGGCGTCGTTGATCCTCAGCATTCTGAAGGGGGAGACCTCAGTCCAAGCCGCGGCCCGGAAGCAACGGGTTGACGGTGGCCGAGGTAGAGGAGTGGCGGGAGCGGTACCTGCTCGGGGCCG
>Ga0306921_10000996_pt1 | contig 26879 bp, 30 predicted proteins | sample sta12Cox44000080_FD_203760 | JGI IMG/M metagenome (GOLD analysis project Ga0306921, IMG submission 203760) | Lab enrichment of tropical soil microbial communities from Luquillo Experimental Forest, Puerto Rico - statoxic.12C.oxic.44.000.080 (v2)... | ecosystem: Environmental > Terrestrial >...
CACGTCCCGATGACCACCGTGGTGTCGATCTCGCCGTTGGCCGTGATCTTGTAGGTGCCGGCGGCGCCGCTGATCTGCGTGGCCTTGAACATCTCGGGGATCACCTTGGCGCCGTCGGTGGACTTGGCCCGCTCCATCGCCCCCGCCACGATCATCACCGCGTCGTAGGCGTACATCGACCACTCGTCGCCCTCGAGCGCGGTGTACTTCGCGTTGAAGCCCTTCTCGAAGTCCATCGCTTCCTTGTTCTTGAAATAGCCCGGCCAGAACGCCGGCACCACGACCATGCCGTCCGACGCGCTGCCGGCGATGTTGCGGAAGGCCTTGCTCGAGTGCCCGCCGCCGCCGACGAGCGGGATCTTGAGCCCTAGCTCGCCGTACTGCTTCACGAGAAGGCCGGTGTCGGCGAGGGAGCCGGTCAGCACGATGGCGTCGGGCTTGAGCCCGGCGAGCTTGGTCAGGAGCGGGCGGAACTCCTTGGCATCGAGGCGGTACCACTCCTTGCCGACCACCTCGGCGCCGCCGTACTTCTTCAGATAGCGCTCGATGGCGTCGACGTTACCCTTGCCGTACTCGTCGTCGAGCGCCATGACCGCGAGCTTCTGGTACTTCTTGTCCCGCACCGCGTAGTCCAGCGCGGCCGCGGTGAGGTGATCGGAGTTCGGCTTGAGGTTGATCACGTGCTTGTAGCCCGAGCGCGTGATCTTGATCGCGTTGGTGTAGGTGATCTGGGGCACGTTGGCGCGGGCCAGGATGTCGATGATCGCGAGGGTGCCGCTGCTCGTGAAGTCTCCGAAGTAGGCGACCACCTTGTCCTGCAGCGTGTAGCGCCGGGCGATGTTGATCGCCTCGTTCGGGTCGAGCCGGGTGTCGCCGTAGAGGACCTCGACGGGGCGGCCCATGATGCCGCCCTTGGCGTTGAGCTCGGCCACCGCGTACTCGGTGCCGAGCTTGGCGCGCTCGGCGATGAAGGCGATGGGCGACGTGAGGGGCGCCGAGAAGCCGACCTTGATCGGGTCGGCGGCGCGGGCAGGCGCTGGGCCGAGACATGCTGCCACGAGGGCGATCAGGGCGAGCCGCGTGATGCGTGTCATGCGCGAATGCCTCCAATTCCTACCACACCGGGGGTCAACCGAGGTACGCGGCCATCACGCGCGCGTCTTGCCGGAGGGCCGCCGCCGGGCCCTCCGCGACGATCGAGCCTTGCTCCAGCACGTACGCCCGGGACGCCAGCTCAAGGGCGATGTGGGCGTTCTGCTCCACTAACAGGACCATGGTGCCGCGGCGATGGAGGTCGTGGAGGGTGCCGAAGATCGACTCCACGATGGTCGGGGCGAGCCCGGTCGAGGGCTCGTCGAGGATGAGGAGCGCCGGATTGGACATCAGCGCCCGCGCGATCGCGAGCATCTGCTGCTGGCCTCCGGAGAGCGTCCCGCCCTGCTGCCCGAGCCGATCGGCCAGCGCGGGGAACGCGGCGAGCACCGTCTGCATCCGGCCGCCGATCTCGCCGGCGGGGGCGCGGTAGGCGCCGAGGCGCAGGTTCTCGCGGACCGTGAGCGTGTGAAAGATCATGCGTCCCTGCGGCACCAGCGCGATGCCGCGGGCGACGATGTCCGCGGGGTCGCTCCCGGCCAGCGGGGTCCCGTCGAACGCGACGCGCCCCCGGGTGGGGCGCAGCAGCCCGACGATGGTGCGGAGCGCGGTGGTCTTGCCGGCGCCGTTCGGTCCGATGAGCGCGACCAGCTCGTCGGGGCGCACGCTGAGCGACACGCCGTGGAGCACGTCCACGCGCCCGTAGCCCGCGCAGAGGTCTTCACACGTGAGCACCGGCGCTCCTCCCGAGATACGCGGCGATCACGCGCGGGTCGCGCCGCACCTCGTCCGCGGTGCCTTCGGCGATCTTCTTGCCGAAGTCGAGCACGGTGATCCGGCCGCACAGCCCCATGACCAGTCGCATATTGTGCTCGATCAGCACCACGGTGGTGCCGCGCTCCCGGATCTCGCCGATCAGCGCGACCAGCACGTCGATCTCGGCGCGGTTGAGGCCGGCCGCCGGCTCGTCGAGGAGCAGCACGGCGGGTCGGCTGATCAGCGCACGGGCCAGCTCGAGCCGCTTCTGCTCCGCGAACGAGAGCGCCCCGGCCAGACGCCCGAGGTCGGCGGGGAGCCGGGCGAAGCCGAGCGCCGCCTCGACCTCGCCGAGGGCCTCGCGGCGCCGGCTCCGTCGCCCGGCGAGGGCGTCGCGGAGCGACGGCGGGCGCGCGGCGGCGAGCCCGACCGCGACGTTGTCGAACACGCTCAGCTCCGGGAAGACCTGGGGCGTCTGGTAGGTGCGGCCGAGGCGCGCGGCGGCCCGGGCGTGGGGCGAGGCATCCGTGACGTCGCGCCCGCCCAGACGGATGCGACCCGCGGTGGCCGCGTAGAGGCCGCTCACCAGGTTGAACAGCGTGGTCTTGCCGGCTCCGTTCGGTCCCACGATGCCGCGGACCTCGCCCGGCTCCACCGCGAGGTCGACGCCGTCGACGGCGACGAGGCCCTCGAAGCGCTTGCTCACGCCGAGCGTCTCGAGCGCTGGGGCCGTCACGGCGTCACCGAGCGTGGGCCGAGCCACGCGGGGCGGGGCAGCTTCGCGGTGATCCCGCCGGCGAGGCCGGCGAGCCCGGTCGGCAGGAACGCCATGAAGAGCACGAGAGCGACGCCGAACACGATGTTGCTGTGCTGGCCGAGCACGCTGGTGCGCTCGATCACGAGCCGGATCACGGCAGCGCCGACGAGGGCGCCGGGCAGGGAGCGCACGCCGCCCAGCACGACCATCATCAGGAGCGCGACCGACGTGGACCAGCCGAACGTGGGCGGGCTTATGAAGCCGTTCATGTGGGCGAGCAGGCTGCCCGCCGCCCCCGCGATGGCGGAGCTGACCAGGAGCAGGGTCACCTTCACGCGGGTCACGTCGATCCCCGACGTGCGGCACGCCGTCTCGTTCTCGCGCATCGCGCGGAGCGCGGTGCCGAACGGCGAGTGCAGCAGCCGGAAGATCAGGACGTACTCGGCGAGCAGCGCGGCGAAGAGCAGGTAGTAGTAGTGCTGCGGATCCAGCACGGTCACGCCGAAAAGCCGCGGCGCCGGGATGCCGCGGAAGCCGATCGGGCCGTTGGTCATCGCCGACCACTGGTTGTAGACGAGCTCGAGGATGAGGCCGAACACGAACGTCGCCATCGCGAAGTTGACGTCGCGGAGGCGCACGATCGGGCTCATGACCACCGCGCCCGCCACCGCCACGACCATCGCCGCGAGGAACGCGGCGGGGAACGGCCAGCCGTGCTGCGTGCTGAGGATCGCGGAGGTGTAGGCGCCGAGCCCGAAGAACCCCGCGTAGCCCAGCTGGAGGACACCGCCGTAGCCGAGGACGAGCTGGAGGCCGAGGGCGAGCATCGCGAACACCGCGATCGTGTTCAGGAGGAAGATGTAGTACGGGCTGGATGCGAGGAGGACCGGCAGCGCGGCGAGCGCGACCACCGCTGCCGCGTGGGCGGGCGTCCAGAAGCGCCGCAGCCAGGAGATCGGCATCAGTCGGGGCGGGAGCGCGCGGAGCCGAGAAGGCCCTGCGGCCGCCCGAGCAGGATCAGGATTAGGAGCGTGTACGCGATGATGTCCTTGTAGGCCGACGATACATAAAAGGCGCCGATCGTCTCGACCAGCCCCAGCACGAGCCCGCCCACCATGGCGCCGCCGACCTGGCCGAAGCCCCCGAGCACGGCGGCGGCGAAGCTCTTCACGCCGATGAGCCCGAGGTCGAAGTTCGCGTACACGATCGACGCGACGAGCACGCCGGCGCCGCCCGCCAGGAAGCCCGACAGGAGGAACGTGAGCGACATCATGCGCTCGACGCGGATGCCCATGAGCTGGGCGGCGACGGGATTCTCGGCGGTGGCGCGGAGCGCCTGCCCGGTCACCGTGCGCGCGAAGAAGAGCTGGAGGGCCACCATCGAGGCGAGGCCGACGGCCAGCATCGCCAGGTTCTGGGGCACGATCACGATGCCGGCGATGGTCCGGCCCTTCGGCAGGTAGGGCTCCGGATAGGACAGCGGGGCGGTGCCCCAGACGAACAGCGCGACATTGACCAGGATGATGCTCCAGCCGATCGTCGCGATGATCAGGTTGAGCAGCGCGCCCTGCCGGCGCATCGGCCGGAACCCGAAGCGGTCGATCAGCCACGAGAGCGCGGCCACCGCGAGCCCGGAGCAGACGAACAGCAAGGGCATAGGCATGGCGGTTCGCGTCGCCAGCGTGTAGCCGATCATGCCGCCGATCATCATGAGATCCGGGTGGGCGAAGTGGAGCAGCCCGGTGGCCCGGTAGATCATGCTGAAGCCGATCGCGACGAGGCTGTAGATCGACCCGATGGCCAGGCCGAAGACGAGCAGCCCCAGCAGCTCGGACATCGAGCGATCAGCGGGCGGCGGCGCGCGCGCTCACCGGGCGGCCGCCACCGCGCGCAGCCGGGCGGGCGCCGCCGCCCATGCCGCCTCGATCTCGTCCGACGTCGCGACCTGGCCGAAGAACTGGTCGATGTTGGCGAGCGTCGCCTGGTGCGCGGCCGCCGTCGTCGTCGCGGCGCCGTCGCTCACGAAGACCAGGTAGTAGTCGTGCATGTACACGTCGCGTCCGGTCGACTCCACGCACGCGTTGGTGGCGACGCCGGTGAGTATCACGGTCTGGAGGCCCGCGCTCCTGAGGATCAGGTCGAGGTTGGTGCCCTTGAAGCCGCTGTAGCGGTGCTTGATGATGATCTCCTCGCCCGGGCGCGCGTCGATACCGTACAGCTCCGCGCCCCACGTGCCCTTGAGGCAATAGGCCGCGTCCTTCATCGGCCGGCCGTCCTTCTCCATCGGCAGCCCGTGGCGGAGCTTCTGCTCGGTCACCACCGGCGACGCGTACTCCTCGTCGTGGTGGCTGATGACGTGGATGACGGGCACGCCGCGCTCGCGGGCCGCGTCGAGCAGGCGGGCCAGGCGCGGCACCATGGCCTGGATCAGCCCCATCGGCGTGCCGAGCTTTCCGAGGAATCCGTCCTGGTGACAGAAGTCGTTCTGCACGTCCACGGTGACGAGGGCGGCGCGGCCGGGCGCGACTTTCTCAGCGAGTGTGCGAAGCAAGTCCATGGCGTTCCTCCTCGAAGAACTCCCTCTCCCTCGGAGAGGGAGAGGGCCCAGTGTGAGGGTGGCAGCGAGTTCACGCGCGACTCTCGGCCAGCTCGTTCCACGCGGGAAGCAGCGTCTCCGTGCAGAGCGGAATGCGATCGGCGAGGTCGCCGTCGCCCGGCAGCACCGCGATCGGTGCGTGGAGCCCGGCCTCCGCCCACCGCGCGAGCTGCTGCCTGCAGTGCTCGGGCGTGCCCGCCACCGCGAGGGCGTCGATCAGCTCGTCGGCGACGAGGTGCGCGGCGGCCGCTCCGCTGCCGAGCGCGTCGCGGAACGGCTGCGTGCGCTCGGGGCCGAGCCCGGCGTCGGCGAGGATCGACTGGCCGTGCAGCAGGCCGAGATAGCGCGCCAGGAGCGGTCGTACCGCGTCGCGCGCGCGCCGGCCATCTCGATCGATCGACGTGAGCACGTATGCGAGCACCGCGAAGGGCCCCCGGGCCCCGGCCGTCCGGCGGACACGGCGCACGTGCTCGGGCGAGGACAGCAGGGAGCAGATGACGCCGTCGGCGATCTCGCCGGCGAGGCGCAGCGCTCGGGGCCCCTTCACGCCGAGCAGGAGCGGGATCCGCTCCCGCGGCGTCCACTCGAGGTGCACGTCCTCGACCCTGAACGTCTCCCCGCGAAACGTCACGCGCTCGCCCGCGAGGAGCCGCCGCACGATCTCCGCGCCCTCGCGCAATCCGCCGAGGGGCGTCTTGAACGGGATCGCCATCTGGCGCTCGACCCAGGGCCGATTGCTTGAGCCGAGGCCCAGCACGACGCGGCCGGGCGCGATGCCCGCGAGGGCGGCCGTCTCCATGGCCACGAGGGCCGGATGCCGCGTGTACGGGTTGACGACGCCGAGCCCGATGGCGAGGCGCTCGGTGACCGCGGCGGCCGCGGCGGCCAGCGCGTAGGCGCCCGGATGGAAGTAGTCTTCGATGATCCAGGCGCTCGCGAGCCCGGCGCGCTCGGCGGCCCGCGCCCAGCCGGTCACGCGCGTCGGCGAGTCGGCGCCGAAGAAAGCGATGCCCGGGGTGCTCGACCAGCTCGGCTCCATGCTAGACGTGGAGGCCGTACTGCTCGCGCAATACGCGCAGCACGCCGTCGAGGTCGGCGGGTGCGTTGGGGACCGGTGGCAGCCACGTCCGGCTCGCCCCGGGATCCTTGAGGCCGCTCGACGTGAGCACCACCACGACGGCCTGCTCAGGGTCGAGCGCCTTGCGCTTGGCAAGCTGCATGACCGCGGTGAGGCCGGTGGCCGACGACGGCTCGACGAAGATCCCCTCCTCGCGGCCGAGCTCGCGCTGCGCCTCGAAGATGCCCTCGTCGGTGATCCGCTCGCCGGCGCCCGCCGACTGCTTGAGCGCGGCGAGCCCTTGCCACGTCCCGTACGGCGACGCGATCGAGAAGGCGACCGACTCGCCGCGCGGAACCATCTCGGGATTTTCGAGCCCGCGCTCGATCGCATGCGCGAGCGGCCCGAACGGCTCGGCCGCGATCATCCGCGGCGCGTCCTTGACGAGGCCGAGCGCGCGCAGCTCGACCCAGCCCTTCCAGACGCCGAAGAGTCCGTCGCTGTAGGCGCTCGGCACCACCACCGTGCCGGGCGACGTCCAGCCGAGGTCCTCGGTGATCTCCCACGCGATGGTCTTGTACCCCTCGATGCCGTAGGGATTCGAGCCGATCGGCGGCAGGATGAAGCCGCTCGTCGGATACCACCCGAGTCGCTCGACGCCTTCCTTCATCAAGGCCCAGCGCGATTCCGAGGTCGGGCAGGCGACGACCGCGGCGCCGTACGCCTGCATGAGGGTCTTCATCGTCTCCGGCACCGAGGCAAGCGTGAAGATCACGCACGGCAAGCCGGCGCGCGCGGCGTACGCTGCGGTGGAGGCTCCGTGGTTACCCGTGGACGAGATCACGATCGCACGGGCGCCCGTCGCCACCGCGTGGCTCACCGCGACCGAGCAGAGCCGGTCCTTGTACGACCACGTCGGGTTGCGGCTCTCGTCCTTGGCATAGAGGCGCGGCAGACCAAGGCGCCGCCCTAGCCGCTCGAGGTGCACCAGCGGCGTGGCGCCCTCGCCGAGCGAGACCGCGTGCCCGGCCGCCGGCAGCACCGCGCCGAAGCGCCAGAGGCCGCGCGGGGTCGCCGGCAGTTGATCGGGGCGGAGCCCGGCGAGCGGAGTCAGATCGAGGCGGACGCTCAGGTTGACGAAGACGCCGTCCTGCCTACAGCGGGGGCAGCCCGCGAAGCCGCGCGGATCGTCGAACACCGCGTGGCATCGGAGGCATTCGAGACCCATGACGCGAGCGGGCGGGAGCATGATGGCGGGTAGTGTAGTCCGCCCCCCGGGCGAGGGCAATGCGCACACGGCTGTTCGTCGAGCGCGGTGTGAACGAAAGCGGGCGGGAGATCGTCAGCCCGCGGCGCCGAGGAAGCTCCTACCGGAACAAACGTCCTTCGACGTCGTGGCGTGGCAGCTCGTGTCTAGCTGTCACACACTAGAGGGCGGCTCATCCCCTTTCGAACGATTCCGGACCCGGGGGCATGCACCGATTGATTCCGAGCCTAGAACCGATGCCTAGCCCTTTCGACATGAACGCCGCGCGTGCAGACGCTGCGACCAGGCATACTCAGCGGCTTCCCAGATGGCCCGGAGCGTGTCGATCCCCGCCGCGCTGTACGTGACCGCCCGGCGCCGCGTGCTTGCGAAGGTAGCCGGTCACCTGACAGAACTCGTCGAGGATCTGCCGCTTCTCCGGTCGCCGGGCCTGCCGGTAGCGCTGATAAATCGCCTGGACGTACTCCCGTTTTGCGTGCGCACTCATGCGGGCTGTCTCCATAGGCCTGGCACAGTAACATCGCCCATGGCGCGACGATTCCCGCTCGGTAACATTTTAGATGGCGCGATACGCGCCTTTGACTTGGCCCGCGGAGCGGGATACCCTCGCCGTGCCAAGGCCTTGACCGGGCGCACGCGGCGCCACTCAACGAGGAGGATCCATGCTCCAGCTCAAGCGGCTCATCGCCCTGCTCCTGGTAGTCGTCATCGCCCTGTGGACCGGCACGGGCACCGTGACCGCGCAGCAGGGTGGCACGATCAAGATAATGTACACGGACCCCCTCTCGGGGCCGTTCGCGCAGGTGGGCGACCAGAACCTGCAGCAGTTCAAGTACATCCTCGACTACATCAACAGCCGGGGGGGGGCCGTTGGACGCAAGTTCGAGATCGTCTCCTTCGACAACAAGTCGCAGCCCTCCGAGGCACTGCTCGCGCTCAAGGCAGCGACCGACCAGAACATGCCCATCATCATGCAGTGCTCGGGCTCCAACATCGCCGCCGCGCTCATCGAGGGCGTGGACAAGCACAACGAGCGGAACCCGAACAACCGCATCGTCTACGTTAATTGCGGCGCGGTGGCCACCGAGCTGACCAACGAAAAGTGCAGCTACTGGCACTTCCGCATGGACGCGCACGTGGGGATGAAGGCCGAGACGATGGTCCGCGCCCTGCCCAAGGAGGTCACCAAGGTGTACCTCCTGAACCAGGACTACCTCTTCGGACAGTCGGTGCAGCGCGATGTGAAGACCTTTCTCGGCAAACTCAGGCCCGACGTGAAGGTGGTGGGCGACGAGCTGATCCCGCTCGGCAAGGTGAAGGACTTCTCGCCCTACGTGACCAAGATCAAGGCGTCGGGCGCGCAGGCCCTACTCACCGGCAACTGGGGGCCTGACATGACGCTCCTCATCAAGAGCGGCATGGATTCCGGCCTCGACATCCGCTACTACACGATGTACGCGCATCTCGGCGGCGGCGCCACCGCCATCGGCCCCGCCGGCAACGGCAAGGTGCGCTCGGTGATGGCCTTCCACGAGAACATCGCGGTGGAGACCGGCAAGACCGACACCGAAGGCTGGACTAAGCAGTTCCGCAACCAGCACGACTTCGACTTCTACGCCGCCGGCTTCCGCACGATCTTCGAGTTCCTCCAGGCGGCAATGAACAAGGCCGGTTCCGCCGACCCCGTGAAGTTCGCGGCGGCGCTCGAGGGCCTCACCATCACCGACATGCTCGGCCACCAGGTCACGATGCGGAAGGCCGACCATCAGATCCTGAGCGAGTACTTCGTGGGTGTCTTCACCAAGGGCGTGAAGTACGACTCGGAGAAGACGGGGCTGGGCTGGAAGACCGAGACCACCGTGCTGCCCAAGGACCTTGACCAGCCGAACACCTGCAACATGAAGCGGCCAGCCGCCTAGCGCCAGCCTTCACCCCGGCCCCCTCCCCTCTCGTCTCATCCTCTCTTGAGGGGGGAGAGGGGAGGCTGAGGGGGCGAGCGTGCATGTATGAAAAGGCTCCGTTAATGGAAGTCCTGCTGGTCTCGCTGCTCAACGGGCTCGTCTACGGCATGCTGCTGTTCATGCTGGCGAGCGGGCTCACTCTCATCTTCTCGATGATGGGCGTGCTGAACTTCGCCCACGCGAGCATGTACATGCTCGGCGCCTACTTCGCGTACTCGGTGAGCCGGGTGATCGGCTTCTGGCCGGCGCTGGTGATTGCGCCGATCCTGTGCGGCGTCCTGGGCGCCCTCATCGAGATGTACGCGCTCCGCCGGGTGCACCGCAACGGCCACATCGCCGAGCTGCTCTTCACGGTGGGCCTGGCCTTCATCATCGAGAAGGGCGTGCAGATGGCCTGGGGCCTCCTCCCCGTCCCCTATCGTGTGCCCCCCGTACTCGACCGCGCGCTCTTCCACATCTACGGCTCCAACTTCCATGCCTATCGCGGCTTCATGCTCCTGATCTCGGTCTTGATGTTCGTCGCGATCTGGCTCCTGCTCACGCGCACCCGCATCGGGCTCGTCATCCAGGCCGCGCTCACGCATCCCGAGATGGTGGGAGCGCTGGGCCACAACGTGCCGCGCGTGTTCACGATCGTGTTCGCCGGCGGCTCGGTGCTCGCCGGCCTCGCTGGCGTCATCGGCGGCAACTACCTCGTCACCGAGCCGTCCATGGCCGCCACGATGGGGCCGATCGTGTTCGTGGTGGTGGTTTTCGGCGGGCTGGGCTCGCTGACCGGTTGCTTCGTCGCCTCCCTCATCATGGGCTTGGTGCAGACGTACGCGGTGGTCCTGGACGTCTCGTTCGCGGATCTCCTCGCCCGTTTGGGCCTCCACGTGACCTCGGCCACGCCGCTCGCCGAGGTGCTCACGATGCCGCTGCCGCGCGTGGGCGCGCTGCTGCCCTACCTCATGCTGATCCTCGTGCTGCTCCTCAAGCCTCGCGGGCTCATGGGGACGCGCGACACATGAGCGAAGGCGCGATCAGGACCACGGCGCGCCCCGTCGCCGCCGACGGCGCGGTGGGCTTCCTCCGCCGCCAGTGGCCCTGGCTCGCCACGCTGGCCTTCGCCGTCGTGGTGCCCTGGTTCTCCTATGACTGGAGCACCGGGCGTCACTCGGGCTTCATCGTCTCCATGCTGAGCCAGATCGGCATCTCGATCGTCTTCGCGCTGAGCTACAACATGTTGATGGGCCAGGCCGGCCTGCTCTCCTTCGGTCACGCCGTCTTCCTGGGACTCGGCGGCTACGTCACCGCGCACGTCCTCAACGCCGCCAAGGGCGGCGCCGTCCCGCTGCCCCTCGAGCTCACGCCGCTGGCCGGGGCCCTGGGCGGCCTCGGCTTTGCCATCGTGCTGGGCTACTTCGCCACGAAGCAGCGCGCGACCGCGTTTGCCATGATCACGCTCGGCATCGGCGAGCTGATCACCTCTTGTGCACTCATGTTCCAGACCTTCTTCGGCGGCGAGGGCGGCGTGAGCACGAACCGCATGACCGGCCACAGCCTCTTCGGGCTAGGCTACGGCGCGCCCATCCAGGTCTACTACCTGATCGTGGCGTGGACGGCGCTCTCCATGGTGGGCATGCTGTTCCTCAGCCGCACGCCCCTCGGGCGCATGGCCAACGCGACGCGCGACAACTACGAGCGCGCCCAGTTCGTGGGTTACGACCCCCGCATGGTCCGGTTCTTCCAGTTCGCGCTGTCCGGCCTCTTCGCGGGGATCGCGGGCGCGCTCTACACGCTCACCTACGAGATCGTGACCTACGACACCGTGGCGGGCCCCATGTCGGCCAACGCCCTCCTCATGACCTATATCGGCGGGGTGGGTGTGTTCGCGGGGCCGGTGGTGGGCGCGGTGCTGATCGTGCTGCTGCAGAGCTGGGTGAGCCTCCTCTCCAACTCGTGGCTCGTCTACGCGGGCGTGCTCTTCATCCTGATGGTCACCTTCGCGCCCATGGGGCTCACGGGCCTCGTTCTGATGCACCAGCCGATCTGGCGCGGGGGGCGCATGGGCCGGCTCGTCGGCCCGTATCTCCGCCTGCTCGTGCCGGCGCTGCTCGTGGTTCTCGGGTTCGTCCTCGCCGTGGAGCTCTGCTCGTTCCTCACCATCGGCGCCGCCCAGGGCAAGAGCTTCACCCTGTCACGGATCACGATCGATCCGCGCGGCGCTGGCGCGTGGCTTGTCGCCGGCCTGCTCCTCGTGGGCGGCGGTCTCTGGCTGCGGGTTGCCATGCACGGCTTCGGGGTCGCCTGGAGCGCCGTGACCGAGGACGTGAAGCGGGCGGAGGTCCGCGCGTGAGCACGCCGGCGCTGCGCCTGACCGACGTGCGGAAGAGCTTCGGCTCGACGGCGGTCATCATGGGCGTGAGCCTGGAGGTCGCCGTTGGCTCCCGCCATGCCATCATCGGCCCCAACGGAGCGGGGAAGACCACGCTCTTCAACCTGATCAGCGGGCGCTTCCCGGTCACCGCCGGCACCATCGCGCTCCACGGCCGCCCCATCGACGGCCTGCCGCCGCACGAGATCAACCGCCGCGGACTCTCCCGGAGCTTTCAGGTCACGTCGATCTTCCCGCGGATGACGGTGTTCGAGAACATCCGCTGCGGCCTCCTCTGGTCGCAGGGCTACAAGTACTCGTTCTGGCAGCTCGTGGGCGGCCAGCGCGCCCTCAACGAGGCGGCGGCGCGGCTCCTCGCCGACGTGAACCTGGAGGCGCGGCGCGACGTGCCCGCCGGGCTTCTCTCCTATGCCGAGCAGCGCGCGCTCGAGATCGGCATCACCATCGCGGGCGGCGCCAACACCATTCTCCTCGACGAGCCGACGGCCGGCATGAGCCGGAGCGAGGCCGACCACGCGGTGGCGCTGATCCGACGGATCACCGCGGGGAAGACGCTCGTCATGGTCGAGCACGACATGAGCGTGGTGTTCGACCTCGCCGACGTGGTCACGGTGCTCGTGTACGGCCAGGTCATCGCCTCCGGCCCGCCCGCGGAGATCCGGGCCAACCGCGCGGTGCAGGACGCCTATCTTGGCGCGCCCGCCGAGGTCGCCTGATGCTGACCGTACGCGATCTTCACGCCTTCTACGGCAAGAGCCACATCCTCCAGGGCGTGAACCTCGAGGTGAAGGCCGGCGAGATCGTAAGCCTGCTCGGCCGGAACGGCGTGGGCCGCTCCACCACGTGCAAGGCCATCATGGGGCTGGTCGAGCCAATTGGCGAGGTCATGTTCAAGGGGAAGAGCATCGCCGGGCTGCGCCCCGACCAGATCGCTCATGCCGGCATTGGCTACGTGCCCGAGGACCGCCAGATCTTCCCCACGCTGACGGTCAAGCAGAACTTGGAGCTCGGGCTCAAGCGTGCCGGGACGTTCGGGCGATGGAGCTTCGACGACATGTTCGCGCTGTTCCCGCACCTTCGGGAGCGCCAGCACAACCCCGCCGGCATCCTTTCGGGCGGCGAGCAGCAGATGCTCACGATGGGCCGCACCCTGATGGGCGACCCCGAGCTAGTGATCATTGACGAGCCCACCGAGGGCCTCGCCCCCAAGCTGGTCGTGCAGGTGGGGCAATTCCTCGATGAGATCGCGCACCGGGGCGTCTCGATTCTCCTGGTCGAGCAGAAGCTCACCATCGCGCTCAAGATCTCCCGCCGCGTCTACGTGATGGGGCACGGGCACATCGTGTTCGAGGGCACGCCGGCCGACCTCGCCAGGAACGAGGCGGTGCGCCGGGAGAACCTGGAAGTCTAGCCCGTACCTCCCGATGACGCCTCGACCTCGCCGGGGCGCGCTCGTCGTGGCGGTGCTGCTCGCCGTCGTTCCGGGCACCGCGCCCGCCTACGCCGACACACACTGGAAGGCCATCCTACTCGCCGGCGACAACGCTGCTCTGGTGTTCGACAACGCCACGCGGGAGATGCCGCGGCTGTAACATCGGCTCCTGGGGGTTCCTGGAGGGGCGGTGTCTGAGAATGGCACGTTACGTCAGGGGATCGGGCGCGCACGCACGAGGCGACCGGCGTTGGTAGGGTCCAGTATTTGCCGTCGCTCTTGGTGCCAAGTTGGTGCCAAAGGCAGGCGGTGCACCGCGTATCATCCGGACATGGGCGTCATGCGGAAGCGTCGCCAGATTGCTCGGTCGGGTTCTCCTGGTTCTGCTGAGCGTGCTCCGAGTCTGGATTCGTAATCGGTAGGTCGCGAGTTCCACGCATCGCAGCCTGACCGGAGGCGACGGACCTGCCGGAGGGTCTCTCGCAGGAATTCCCGACCCAGGCGGACGTCCGCCCGCAAGGCCTCAGGGAGGCGAGCAACGAAGTCTTCAATCACCGCTCGGTCGTAATGAATTTCGACGGAAGCGGACTCGGGGTTTGCCTGCTGCTCTTGTTCCAACTGCTCGACCTGGACCCAGATGCGTTGGTAGGTGCTGAGCGCCTCCTCGAGGGCCCGCCCTTGCAAGCGTCCTTGCTGGATCGCCCCCATGATGCCCTGTGCCTGCCTGGGGAGCTGGGCGAGTTGCCGGCGCAGCGTCGGGGCAGGTTCGAGCCTGCCCGGTGATCGCCGGCTCGCTGCAGCGCGCAGGCTCTCGATGTACTCCGGTAGGCGTCGAGCAAGTTCTCGGATCACGAGTTCCTCGACCGCCTCCCGCCGGATCCGGAGGTCATTGGAACACGTTCCGGACTCGCTATGGTTGCGGCATCCGTAGTAGTCCTTGGCGACGATGGACAACCGACCGCCACAGCGGTCACAGATGAGCAAACCCGAGAGCAAATGGGCGGTTGCAGAGCGTCGTCGCGAGAACAAATGTTGTCTGGCCTTCAGTCGGCGCTGGACGGCCTCCCAAGTCTCGTCGTCGATGATCCTCAAAGCCTCGACCACACGCGATTCCCATTGGACTCGAGGTCGCCACCGGTAGACGCGTCGCCCGGTCTCCGGACTCTTTCGCCATTCCCTGCGATTGAAGTAGAACTGCCCCACATACTTGGAGTTCTGCAACATGAGATAGATCGTATTAGGGCGCCAAGGGCGCCCAGGATTGTTCAGGTTAAGGTGTTTTGCGATGGCTTTCTCCCCCAGGCCATCACCGAACAACTTGAAGACTTGGCCCACGACGGCCGCTTCCGCTGGTTCAAGCACGACGCGGTAGCCGATCGGAATGGGTTGGCCATGTGAATCAATCCGGCCCGGTTCATGGACTGGCTCCGATCGATAGCCGTAGGTTCTGCCACCTGTCGCATAGCCCTTCAAGAACCGCCCGTCGAGACCGCGCTTCGTGGTCTTCCGAAGGTCATCAAGGTACAGTTCGTTCACAAGACTCTTGACCGTGACACTGACTTTTGCTGTGTCATCTCCCGTGTCGATGCCATCTGCGACGGCAATCACTCGGATGCCGGCAAATCGGAGACGTTTGATGATCCCGTCAGTGTCCCCAACATCTCGGGAAAGGCGTGAGAGTTGGTCTACGGCAATCGCGTCGAAGGGCGCAGGCGCGGTGAAGGCCGATCGGAGGGCCTCCTGAAGCCCATTCAAGAGCCGGATATTGGCACCGGAGACGGCAGCGTCGGAGAACTCGGCCACGAGCTCGTGCTGGTGTGTCTCGGCCCAGCGTTGGACGACTCGGTGCTGGTCCTCGATGGACGCATCACGCTGGTGGTCCGAGCTGTACCGTCCGTAGAACGCAACTTTCATCCGTGGTCCTCAGCGTTTAAGGACAATAGTGCGAACACAGCCGCGGGCATCCGACTCCTCGCGGACATCAAAGCGCGAGGCGTTCTCAACGACGTATCGCTGAAGGCACTGTACCAGAGCATCCAGCCCCTTGAAGGTCGCCTGCTTCGAAACTCGCTCGCTCATAGAAACATGTGAGTTGGAATGCTGGATTCTATTATGCGTAGCGCTACGAATAACGTCAACATTAAAGAGTAGCGGGTCGAAGATCGGGTCCTGTGCTAAGTTCGGGACGATGAGGCGACGCAAGGACTCCCGCGCGGTCGCGCTCGGAAAGAAGGGAGGACGTGCCCGCGCGCGACGGATGTCGCCCGAGGAGCGGCGAGAGAGTGCCCGCAAGGCCGCGTTAGCCCGTTGGAAACGAAAGAAGACCACAGATGGATAGCCTGGACGATCGAGATGTGAATCTGAACCCGCTACAAATCTAAAGATTCTGGTTTGAAACACTGGTTTTAGGCTCGAATCTCGGCGCTGAAATCGAGCGACCGCCAGTTCGCCTGCAAGGCGTTGCGGACCCGCGATTTGAGCCCGCGACTCGTGGTCGCCAGGGGTCAGCTCCGTAGGGCATTCAAAGTCGCGTTTCAGTCCCCGCCCGGTGAAGGCGGTGCGCGCCGGCCCAAACCGCTCAGATCCAGCGCGCAGCGGTCGTGCCGGTGTCCTCTGGGCGGGTGTTGAACGCAATGGCCGCGCTCGGAGCGGCGCGGTGGATGGCGTTGACCAAGGCCTCGAATAGGACCAGCCGGCTCGGTGGGAGCCGGACGCCCGCGCCGATCACCACACAGTCGTAGCGGGCCTCGGCCAAGCGCCGCTCCACGACGGACACGGCGGTTTCGTCGGGAATGATGAAGCAGTTCTCGGCCTGCCAGCCGCGCTTGGCCATATCGGCGAGCGCAATCCTGACCCCTGCGTGGATCTTCTCCGCGTTCATGCCCGGCGGCAGTGCCGGATCCGAAAAGTCCACCGTTTCCGGATCCAAGCCGACTAACAGAACCCGCTTCATCTCACGTCCCTCTCTAAGCTCACCCTCCTGGGAATGTGGCGCCCTGCTTTTTAGGGATTCAAAGTCGCGTTCGAATCCTGTTTCGGAAGATCTGTTGACCTCCAGGGAGGTCAAAAACCTGTTGCTCAGCCGCGCTCCTAAGAAGTTGGGATCCTTCCCCTAAGTCCGGCCTGTAGAAGCCGTGCGAAAAGTAATTTCTTTTCGCGCCGCTTGTTCCTGCCGGCGTGAATGTCGGAGGCTTAAGGATCCCGCCAGAGCGTAGGTTTTAAAACTGCTCGCAGCTGTGACATCTGGCTGGAGCGAGGGATTGAAACGCGCCTTCGAGTCCCAAGGCTCATTTCGCGGGCCCGCGGCAGAACTGACGGCGGGCCGACCATTGCTGAGCCGACTCGTCGCTTGCGCATCTACTTTGTCGGCGGGTCGGCCCCCGCTTTCGCGACTTGCGCGTCCTGCTCCGAGGCGCCACCGGACACGCCGCCCGCGCCGACGATCTTCCCGTCCACCATGAGCGGGGTCCCACCTTCGAGCGGGCTCGCACCGCTCGGCTGCCTGGCTGGTTCCCACGGAGGAATCGGTTACCAGGGGGTTACAGCGGGGAATCCACTTGGTTGCAAGGCGGAACAGGTTTATGAGCATTGGTGCGACTGATCGCGCTCCCTAGGGAAGCCAGGAGACAGTTTCGACGGGTCATGCGGAACGCGGGGTAGGAGGACGGCAAGCCGCCCGCGTCGGGGCGGCCAGGGGGCCGTTCCGGCAGGGCGGCGGGAGCGGCTCTGCGAGGGAAGGGGTGCCATGACGAGGGGTGCGAACCGGTCCGTGATGTGGGTGGCGGCGGTCGCCGCCGGCCGGACCCTCTCCTCGAGGGCCGCCCCGAGAGCAGACAGAGTACCGGTGGACACGCTCAAGCGCATTACCAGATCGCGGATAGTGCTGATGGTCATGACGTTCCCTCATTTGTCTTCAGCGAGCAGCCGCTCGAAACGGCGGTCGGGCACGAGCCAGGTGATCGAGACGACCACGTAGAGCGTGAGCGATATCCAGGTGCGCACGAACGCCAGAGGGATCGCCGCCAAGCAGAGCAAAAGCGAGATCTTTCCCTTGAGGTCGGCGCCCAGTGCCCTTGATAACAGCGAGCCACGCTCATGGCTTCTGAGCAGCACGCGCGTCAGGATGAAAAACGCCGCCGCGGCGCCGAGCAGCACGACTCCGTACGTCGCTACCGGGAGCGGCGCGAAATGGTTCTCGTCCATCCATCCGGTCACGAACGGCACGAGCGAGAGCCAGAAGAGCAGGTGCATGTTCGCCCGTAGCGTGCCCCCGGTGACGTGATGCACCGCGTGAAACATGTGGTGATGATTGTTCCAGTAGATCGCGACGAACACGAAGCTCAGGACATAGCTCAAAAAGACGGGCACGATGGGCGCCAGCGCTCCGGGCTCCACGCCATGCGGCACGTTCATCTCGAGAACCATGATCGTGATAATGACCGCGACGACGCCGTCGGTGAAGGCTTCGAGGCGAGCCTTGCTCATGCGTCTGACACTACATACTTTCGGCGTTACCGTGTAGTCGACCGAGAGTCTGCCCCCGCCTGCGCCGAGGCGGCAGGCGCAGAGCGCGTTGGAGGTCGCGGTAGTCCCGCATAACACCGATCGTTAGACGGCAGCTGGAGTGCTCCCCAAAGTGCCGCTCACCGCGACGAGCTTCGCGTCGTGACACAGGAGGCTTGACATGAGCTCGTGCTGGCGCTTTCCTAACTGCGTCGGAGACTGAGGCGCCGGCCTCCGGCGTGGCGTCAACCCTAGGGAGGGTCCTATGGAATCCATTCCACCCGGGTCGTCAGGCGCGCCATCGGGCGTGGAGGTGTGCTGATGGCGCGCGCGGAGGCTGCAGCAGCAGGATAGTCAGCGCCCAGCTTATCCGCTGGGCTATGCCCGGGTCTGAGGACCCGGCGCCGCGATCGAGAGAGCCCGGACGGCGGTAACCGGTACCGCCTCCGGGCTGTTCCTTGTTTAGAAGACCCCTTCGTGGGCGCGACCTCATCCTGCTTGCAATACCCACAGCCTGAACAGGCCCCGGGGGAGGGCCGCTCGTGCCCTTCTCGTGCAAGCGCCGAGGCTTCTGTTCCAGCTGTGGGGGGCGGCGGATTGCGGAGCACGCGGCCACCCTCGTCGATGACCTGCTGCCGCGAGTGCCGGTGCGCCAGTGGGTGCTCACGCTGCCGTATCGCCTGCGCTACCGCCTGGCCTGGGATCACGCCCTGTGCCGCGCGGTGCTGGGCGTGTATACGCGAACACTGCTCACCTTCTACGCGCGCACCGCGCGGGCACTCGGCGTCCCGGCCGGCCAGACCGGCACCGTGACGGTGATCCGAAGCGCCTTCTCGCTGAGGGCCACGGAGATGCTGCTCGAGAGGAGGCAGATGGTGGCGAGGACGGGCACGTCGAGCACGTCCTTGGGGTAGGGGCCGCTCAGGCTCTTGCCGGTATAGAACAGATAGGTGACGACGAAGACACCAAAGAGGGAGTTCTCGGCGAGGATCAGGCCCAGGATACCGATGCGGCCGCGCCAGGTGTGGGGCACGGCGATGGCGGGGACGGTGACCATCGAGGCCGAGTCATTCGTGGGGCCCGTCCGGGTCGTCGGGGTGCTTCAGGTCCCACAGGGGCCGTCGGCTCGTGGTCACCGGCACCACCTCGAAGTTGTAGGGCGGGGGCGGCGAGGTTGTCGCCCACTCGAGGGTCCAGGCGTCCCAGGGATCAGGCCCCGCCGGCTCGCCCTTCCGGAGCGAGACGATGACGTTCACCACGAAGATCAGGATGGCGATGGCTTGGAGGGGCACGCCGAGCGTGGTGATGAGGTTCCAGATCTCCCACCCGCCGTCGGGCATGTAGGTGTAGATCCGTCGCGGCATGCCGAGCACACCTGGCACGTGGCCTCACTGGAGGGTGACCAGGTAGGAGGTGAGCGCTTCCAGCTCCTCGCGCGAGACTTTCATGGCCGGCATGAACCCTCCGAGCTTCAGCGCGGCGGGATCCTCCACCCAGGTGTAGAGATTCTCGCGCGTATTGCGGGCCGCGCCCGCCCCGATGGTCCAGCGGGACATGAGGTGCGTCAAGTCGGGCCCGAACACGCCATTGGCCGGCGTGCCGCGGATGGTGTGGCAATTGATGTAGGCCAGCGAGGCGAAGAAATCGCGGCCATGCCGCGCCGTCGCGTCGTCGCGCGCAGGGGTGCGCTGAGCGGCGACCCAACGCTCGAACTCATCCCTCGGATGCACCACGACCACGAGGAGCATGAGGCCGTGCTGGATGCCGCAGTACTCCGCGCACTGGCCGACGTAGGTCCCGGAACGCGTCGGTTTGGATCCACACATGGTTGATCTTGTTCGGGATCACGTCCATCTTGCCCGCGAGCTGGGGAACCCAGAAGCTGTGGATGACGTCGACGGACTCGAGGGTGATGAAGGTGGGAGTGGGCTGAGCAGGGTCGCTCACCGGCACGTGGAGCTCGTTGGCGGTGACCACCCCGAGCTTGGGATAGCGAATCTCCCACCACCACTGGTTGCCGACGATGGTCACTTCCACGGCATCGGGCGGCTGCGGACGCCGCTCGATGCCCCAGATGTAGCGAGCGGTGACGAGGAAGAGCACGACGACGATGAGGAACGGCACGACGGTCCACGCCAGCTCAATCCGGTCACTGCCGTAGATCTGGGGCGGCTCGCTGGGGCTGTTGGTGGGCCGCCGGCGATAGCGCACGATGGTATAGACAGCGAAGCCGGTCACGATGCCAGCACGATGCTCCAGCCGTTCGCAAAGTGCTGCGCGGTCTTGGGCGCCTGATCGAGCTCGTGCACGATCGCCAGGGTTACCCCTGGAACGCCGCCGCATGATCACGGAGCCACTGCTCCAGGATGCTCGCCGGTCGACCCGTGATTCGCTCGACCGTGTCGGTGACCACCGACGCGTGGCCTTGCCGGGCGTAGGTGTTGAGCTCGACGAGGGCGGTCGCCTGCCACTCGCTCTGACCAGCGGCGAGCAGGCCCGTCCTGAGCTGCTCATCGCTGAGAGGCTGGTATCGAACGGGCCTCTGGAGAAGACGCGAGAAGATGTCCGCCACGTCGTCGAAGCTGAGGGCGGCCGGGCCTGTCACCAAGTGGACCTGCCCCGCATGCCGATCCGGCGGATCGGTGAGGGCGGCCACGATCACCGCGGCAATGTCGCGAGCATCCACGTGACTCGCCGGGGTCGATCCGAGGGAGCTGTACAGCTCGCCGCGTGCCTTGATGGTTTCGGCCGACCAGAGCAAGTTCTGCATGAAGAAGTTGGGCTGGACGAAGGTGAAGGCCAGGCCGCTGTCCATGATCATCCGCTCGGCGGCGCCGTGCTGACGTCCGAAAGTGAACGACGCCGCCGGATGCGCGCCGATGGCCGAGAACTTGACCAGGTGTCTGAGGCCGGTCCGCTTCGCCTGCTCCACGAATCGCGTCTCGCGTTCCACGAGCCGCTGGTCGACGGCGGACAGCAATAGGCCCCGGTCGACACCGGTCAGGGCCGCGGCGAGCGTGTCCGGTCGATCGAAGTCACCCACCACCAGCTCGGCTCCCGCCCCGGCGAGATCCGCGGCCTTGGAGCGGTCCTGAACCATGGCGCGGACACGAGCCCCTGCCGCCAGCAGCCCACGCACGATCAGGCGTCCGTTCGTGCCCGTCGCCCCCGTGACAAGGATCATCGCCGGATACCGACCTTGAAGGGCTTCGTGCTCGTCTCCATGCCCATAGACTAGCGCCGATGGCAAGCGACTAGAATGCCTGGGCGTCCTGAATTCTTGTCCGGCCGTCCCGACCGGTAGGCATGGTGAACCCGCCCGCCGCCACCTCCCTGGGGCTGCTCATGCCGAGGGCCCGCTTCGGCTACCAACGACCAAAATGTGCGCCGCCATCAACGTAGAGGGTCTGGCCCGTGACCGTCGCGGCATCCGTCAGGTACATGATGGCGTCCACGATGTCCTTCACGGTCGACGGGCGACCCATCGGCGACAAGCTCTCCATCACTTCTTTTGGAGTGTCCCGGTGGAGCGGCGTATACACGACGCCCGGCGCGACGGCGTTCACGCGGATGCCGTCTCGTGCGTATTCCATCGCGAGATGCCGGGTGACCGTTTCAAGACCGCCTTTAGTGATCATCGGCACGGCCGCCGTCACCCCCCGGATCGGGTTGCGCGCCAGGGCTGCCGTGATCGTGACGACGCTTCCGCCCGTCTTCTGCGCCAACATTTGTTTGATGGTGAGTTGGGTGAGGTGCAGGAAGCCCCCGAGGTTGGTCGACACGAGCGACGTGAAATCCTCGATCGTGTAGTCCGTGAACGGTTTGTTGAAGTAGACGCCGGCGTTATTGACCAGCACGTCAATCACGTTGAAGCGAGATACCGCCGTCTCCACGATCTTGGCCGCAGTTGCCGGCTCGCCGATGTCGCCGTCAACCCGAGCGAGGTGGTGGGAAGCTTCCACCTCCGTGGATTGGGTCATCTTCCGAGCACTCGCAACAACGTTGAACCCTCGTGCGACGAACGCCTTCACGATCCCCGCGCCGATCCCCTGCGACGCTCCGGTCACGATGGCTGTCTTCGCTGGGTTGCTCATAGGTATCTACCTCGGTCACTGAGGCCGCCGGCCCCATCCTGTCGAGCCGCGCCTCCCTCAAGCGTCGCTTCACTTCGATGGGTCCGATGTAGGATACACTCAAAGCGCCGGGCGGCATGGCTTGCATGTTGTTAGTCACTGCATCGTCGACTAGTTGATCCGATGCTCATCCTGCCGATGGTTCTCGGCTGGCTGGTGTGGGCATGCATCGAAGGATGCGTGGCGCTGCTCATAGTGACGGCATGGCCTGCCCGCGGTGAGGCGCAGGCCCGTGACCGAGTGATTTCTCTTCACGCGCCGGATGAGAGAACCATTCCGGAAGGGCCGGTCGGTGACGCGATCCGATATGGGAAGAAGGTGCTGACCGAGACTCAGCGATATGCACCGACGTATGCCGGGAACGCGCCCACCTGCGCGAGCTGTCACTGGATGCGGGCCGGAAAGCATGGGCGTCGCCCTGGGTCGGGATCTGGGGCGTGTTCCCCGAGTATCGGAGTCGGAATGGCAAGATCAATGCGCTCCAGGACCGCATCAACGACTGCTTCGAGCGGTCGATGAACGGCAAAGCCTTGCCCTACGACAGCGAAGAAATGCGAGGCATCCTGACCTACATGTGGTGGCTCTCGAAGGACGCCCCTACCGGCGCCGCCGTCAGAGGGCGGGGTTTCGCGCGCCTGCAGATCAGCCGGCGCGCTGATCCCAAGCGCGGCGAGGCGGTCTACGCGGCGAAGTGCGCCGTCTGCCACGGAGTCGACGGCGAAGGGAAGGAGGGAACGAACGGCGCATATCTCTTCCCTGCCCTCTGGGGCCCGCGGTCGTTCAACATCGGGGCCGGGATGGCGCGCCTAGGCAATGCGGCAGGCTTCGTCAAGTCCAACATGCCCCTGGGACAGGGCAACACGCTGAGCAACGCCGATGCCGTCGACGTGGCAGTCTATTTCACGCGGAAGCCCCGCCCGGATTTCGCGGTGAAGTCTCGGGACTGGCCAAAGGGGGACAAGCCAAGTGACGTGCCGTACTAGGGCATCTTCGTAGACGCATGAGCCAGGATGCCTGACCTCCTCGTCCAGTACGGCGTCGCCATCCTCTTCGCCTGGGCCTTTGCCGTGCAGTCCGGAATGCCTCTCCCCGCCGCCCCCGTTCTGCTTGGGGCTGGGGCCCTGTCAGGGTCCGGCCGGATGAACCTTGCCCTGGCCCTGGGGGCCACGATTATCGCGGCCCTGGGCGCGGACGTGCTCTGGTATGCGCTGGGTCGGTCCGTGGGACTTCGAGTCTTTGGTACCTTGTGCCGATTCTCGCTGGATCCGGACTCTCTCGTCCGAGAAGCCAAGGAGCGGTTCCTCTCCCATCGGGGGCGGTACCTGATCCTGGCCAAGTTTCTGCCTGGGCTGAACCCTCTCGCCGCCGGACTCGCTGGGGCGGCATCCCTTCGACCCGACCGATTCCTCATCTATGCAGGGATCGGCGCCTTGCTCTGGGCCGGCGCCTGGATCGTCCTGGGCTATGCCTTCTCGGATGCGATCGGCCTCGTGGCGACGTGGGCCTCACGCGTTGGAACGCCGCTCGTCATCGTGCTCGCGGCCGCGGTGACCGTATACCTCGTACTCAAGTACGTGAGACGGCGTCGCTTCCTCGTTCACCTACGAAAGGCTCGCATCATGCCGATGGCACTGAAGCGACGACTCGAAGCGGGTGACCCTCTGGTGATCGTTGACCTGAGAACGGCGCTGGACGTCGAGGCCGCTCCGTACAAGATCCCGGGTGCGCGCCTGATCGACCCCGAGGAGCTAAAGCATCCCCACCGGACGATTCACCGAGACAGCGAGGTCGTCTTCTACTGCGCCGAACCCAGAGAGGCGACCAGCGCCCAGGTCGCCCTTCGGGCCGCCGCCATCGGCTTCCACAACGTGCACCCGCTGAGCGGAGGGCTGGAGGCATGGCGCCAGGCCGGCTTCCCCGTCGAGCGCATCAAGCCTCCTGCTCCCGACGTCGGGAGGGAGGAGGCCTCCGCCGAGAGGAGCTGAAGGCGGCATGCCATCAGGAGCAAAGCTCTCGGCGCATGAGGACGAGCGGCATCTGAAGGTGGCGCGCGACCACTACGCGCGGGAGCGAAAGGCTCTCGATGAGCTGGCGACTGCCGGGTCAGGACCCTGTAGCCATCCTCAATACGTCGCCCGGGTGATCGACCAGCTAGCCGCCCCCGACGCCATCCTGACGTGCGACACGGGCACCCCGACGATCTGGGCGGCCCGCTATCTCACGATGAACGGCCGGCGCCGGCTCCTCGGGTCGTTCAACCATGGGTCCATGGCCAACGCGCTGCCCCAGGCCATCGGCGCCCAGGTCAGTCATCCGGGTCGTCAAGTCGTCGCCCTGTGTGGCGATGGCGGCCTTGCGATGCTCATGGGCGATCTGCTCTCGCTGCGGCAGTTGAAGCTACCGGTGAAGGTCATCGTGTTCCGGAACGACGCCCTGGCCTTCGTGGAGCTGGAGATGAAGGCGACGGGGTTCCTCGACTTCGGAACGGACCTCGACAACCCCGATTTCGCGAAGATGGCCCAGGCGGCCGGCCTCTTGGGGCTCACCGCGGAGCGGCCGGAGCAGGTTCAGCCGATGATCGCCGAGGCCTTCGCGCACGATGGACCCGCGCTCGTCGACGTGGCCGTGAACCGGAGGGAGCTCGCCATGCCGCCGACGATCAGCCTCGAGCAGATGACTGGGTTCGGCATCTTCATGCTCAAGGCGGTGCTCAGCGGCCGGGGCGACGAGATCGTCGATCTCGCCCGGACGAACCTTTGGCGCTAGCGGGAGCTACCACGCCTATGGCGCAGACCAGGATTGACGAAATGCCGGTGAAGCCGTCTCCGCCGGTGGAGTCGGCGGCTCGGGCGGCCTTCAGGCCATATCCTCGATGGGCCTGGGTCGCGCGCGCCTGGGTACGGCGCCATGCTCGACGCACGCAGACGTGGTTTGCACGGCGTGAGCCACCGTCTGAGGCAAGCATCGACCGGGCGATGGATGCGGAGCAGAAGTGATCTTGAGATTGCTGAAGGGTCAACTGCCGGAAGGAGAGGAGAGACGATGACACGCACTGGCCTTCGGTCGCTCGGGACCGTTCTGACTGCCTTCGTCGTCGGCTTTACAGCCACCATGGTTGGTTGTGCTAGCTTCGGCCCGGTTATTCCGGTCGCGGTGTCCGACATCAAGGAAGTCAAGGGCACGTGGAAAGGCGTCGTGTACACGGTGTCCGAGTCTGAGCCAGACTATGTCACGCTGACGATCCGAGAGGATGGTTCGTACGATGTCGTGTCCGCCCAGGAACCGGTCGGGACGTCCCGCGGAAGGGGCAAGATCGTGATCAGCGAGGGGCGTCTCATCATTGAGGGCGAGAAGGGACGTGGCGCGGGAAGGGTTCTGAGAGATTCCGGCGGCAACCTCACAATGGAGGTCGACGCGATAATGTCGGACAACAGCACCCTGTCGGCAAAGCTCTCGCGCATCAACTAACGCGCCAAGCCCTCTGCACGTTCGGTGACGCTGCCCGTCGTTGCTCGATGCAGAAGATTCGAGTCAATGCCGGCATTGCTGCCATCGTTGAACCCAAGCCGCCTCCAGGGCTACTTGCAGTGGAGGGCGTCCTTGGCAAAACCTGGGTCCAGGTCACGCCGTGTGAAGTGTCGTCATGGCGCGATCGTGCCCGACACCCCCGACGCGTCGACTGTTCAGGGAGGATAGCCGCATGGATCTTTCGTTGCTCTTCGCGACGTCCCCGAGTTGGCCCCTCCTGATTGTCCGGGTCTTCCTAGGTGTGATTTTCTTCGCGCACGGGGCGCAGAAGGTCTTCGGCCTCTTCGGGGGCCCCGGCCTCAAGGGCACCATCGGATACTTTCAGAGCGCGCTGGGTGTTCCGCCGGCGCTCGCCGTCCTGGCGGCGCTCACCGAGTGCTTCGGGGGTCTTGCGGTGTTCGTGGGGCTCCTCACGCGTCTCGCCGCCTTGGGGCTGATCGCAGTCATGCTCGTCGCCGTGGCCAAGGTGCACTGGCAGAGCGGGTTCTTCCTCAACATGTCCCTTGAGCCGGGCAAAGGACATGGCTTCGAGTTCAACTGGGCTCTCATCGGCATGGCGCTCGCGTTGCTGGTGGGCGGTGGGGGCGCAAAATCGCTCGATCGGTTGATCCTTCGCTGGCTCATGTAGGAGTGGCTGGCTGGAGAGACGATGACTTTGGGCCAGACCGCTGCATGGCGCAGGGACTTGGACCTCGCGGCCGCCTGAGGCAGATCACGGGCGATGACCTTGCGGAGATGCGAGGTCACACGGAGACGACCGATTTCGCTGACGGAGTCCTGAGATTTACATAGTGCAACTTACTCGACCCGGGCGCGAGCGCCACGGGGATTCGAAGTCGCGTTCGAGTCCCTTTGTGGCTCCGGAGCAGGCCCAGGGGCGGCCCCGGCAATCGGGAGCACTCGCGCTTTGCGGTTCTTTGACGTGTTCGCGCGCGCAGGAACGCTTACTCGCCGGAGTGTGTCGACGCGCCCGCGCTGAGCCTCAGGGCGAACCCCAGGACCTGCATCTGGCCGCGCGCGTGGCCGCGCCCCCTGCTCGAGGGCTTGCGCCTGGTGAGCGCGAAACCGTAGAGCACCGGAGAGCGTCCGTATAACTTCGCGTTGGCCTGGCGCTATTCGAGGCGTGAAGGATCATCTATCCAAAGACCGTCCCTGGCCCCCTAGCCAGCAGGAGGTCGCCGTTGCCTGGAGGTGGGGCACGGAACCTAGCGCGTCTCTGCTAAACTCGCCGAGATTCGAGCGCCGCAAGTCGGGATCGGCCGTGCTAGGGACCCGGCAGCCGAGGTGAGTATGAGAAAGTGCATTCTAGTCTGTGATGTTCAAGCCAATTCTTGAACAGGGTCGCAGGCGATTCGAAGCTCACACAAACGCTCGGCCGGGGTCTGCCCCCGAAGCGCCAGGTGAGGTCGGCGATGGTTGT
>Ga0306921_10000999_pt1 | contig 26780 bp, 26 predicted proteins | sample sta12Cox44000080_FD_203760 | JGI IMG/M metagenome (GOLD analysis project Ga0306921, IMG submission 203760) | Lab enrichment of tropical soil microbial communities from Luquillo Experimental Forest, Puerto Rico - statoxic.12C.oxic.44.000.080 (v2)... | ecosystem: Environmental > Terrestrial >...
TGGCTTGGGAGATCAATGAACAGTCGGCGGGGCAGTGCCGCGAATGGGCCGACCGTGCCGGGAACGAAACCTCACGTCAACGCTTCGTGGCAGGAGCGATTGGACCGCTGACGGTATCTCTCTCGACCTCGCCCGATGCAGACGATCCTGGTTTTCGGGTGGTAACCTTCGACCAGGTAAAGATCGCCTACATGCAGCAGGTGCGCGCTCTCATCGCGGGCAGGGTGGACTTTCTCCTGGTGGAGACGATCTTTGACTCACTCAACGCCAAAGCCGCACTGGTCGCTATCCGTGAAGTGTTTGATCAGGACGGTAAGGAGCTGCCGGTGATGATCTCGGCGGCGGTTGGGCGAGGCGGCGAGACGATGATCTCCGGACAGACCGTTGCGGCATTCTGGAACGCGGTGCAGCATGTGAAACCGCTGTCGGTGGGCCTGAACTGCTCTCTCGGTCCCGATCTGATGTATCCGTTCCTGGAGGAGCTCTCGGAAAAGGCGAACGTGGCGATCTCGTGCTATCCAAATGCAGGATTGCCAAATCCCCTGGCGGAAACCGGGTTTGATCTCGGGCCGCAGGACATGGCGCGATACCTGGGAGAGTTCGCGCGCGGAGGGCTGATCAATATTGCCGGCGGCTGCTGTGGTAACACACCGGAGCACATCGCTGCCATCGCCAAAGCGCTGGAAGGTCTGCCTCCGCGAAAGCGGGCGGCGACTGCTGCAGTCGGATCCTGCGCCGCCGGAGCGAGAGAGGAGAGCGAGCTTGCTCGATAGCGGCAACGTGGCCGAAGCCACGGAGACGAGACTGCTTCGCCTTTCGGGCTCCCAGCCCTTCACCCAGCAGCCCGGTGTGTACATCATCATCGGCGAGCGGACCAACGTGGCCGGGTCGCCTAAGTTTGCCAAGCTGATCAAGGAAGGCAAGTACGAAGAAGCGGTGGGCGTGGCCCGCCAGCAGGTCGAAAATGGCGCGAATGTCCTCGATATCTGCATGGACGAGGGCATGATCGACGGCGTCATGGCGATGACACGTTTTCTCCAATGCCTGACAAGCGAGCCCGAGGTTGCCAAGGTGCCCTTCATGATCGACTCCTCGAAATGGGAGGTGATTGAAGCAGGGCTGAAATGCATGCAGGGCAAGGGCATCGTGAACTCGATCTCGCTGAAAGAAGGCGAAGAGAAGTTCCGGCAGCACGCAGCTACCGTTCTGAAATATGGCGCGGCGGCGGTTGTGATGGCGTTCGACGAACAGGGGCAGGCTGCGACCTATGAAGACAAAATCCGTATCTGCGAGCGTGCCTACCGGATATTAGTCGACAAGGTTGGATTTCAACCCGAAGATGTGATCTTCGATCCGAATATTCTCACGGTTGCCACCGGCATGGAGGAGCACAACAACTATGCGGTTGACTTCATTCGGGCCACGCGCTGGATCAAGGCCAACCTGCCGCACGCGAAGGTCAGCGGCGGCGTCTCCAACATCTCGTTCAGCTTCCGAGGCAATAACAAGGTCCGCGAGGCGATGCACTCCGCGTTTCTCTATCACGCGATCGCCGCGGGCATGGATATGGGCATCGTGAATGCTGGAATGCTCGAGGTGTACGAAGAGATCGACCCTGAGCTGAAGGTGCTGGTGGAAGATGTCCTGCTGAACCGCCGTCCTGACGCGACGGAGCGGCTGGTTGAATACGGCGAAACGCTGAAGGGCGTTAGCGCAGGAGTGAGTGGAAAGAAGGAGGAGGAATGGCGTAGTGGCACTGTCGCACAGCGCCTCTCCCACGCACTGGTCAAGGGAATTGACACCTATATCGAGACCGATGCTGAGGAAGCGCGCGTAAAGCTGGGACGGCCACTACTGGTTATCGAAGGTCCGCTGATGGACGGCATGGGGGTGGTCGGCGACTTGTTCGGGTCGGGTAAGATGTTTTTGCCTCAAGTAGTGAAGTCTGCACGAGTCATGAAGAAGGCGGTGGCCTACCTGACTCCATTCATGGAGGCGGAAAAGGCAGCGATGGCTGCGAGCGGACAAGCAGTCAAGGCGCAAGGAAAGATTGTGCTGGCCACCGTCAAAGGAGACGTTCACGACATTGGGAAGAACATCGTTGGCGTCGTCCTCGCGTGCAATAACTACGAGGTGATCGACCTGGGAGTGATGGTCCCCTGCGAAAAGATTCTCGAACGCGCTAAGGCGGAAAACGCAGACCTGATCGGACTCAGCGGTCTGATCACGCCGTCACTCGACGAGATGGTGCATGTGGCCCGTGAAATGGAACGCCAAGGTCTTAAGTTGCCGCTCCTCATCGGTGGCGCAACCACGAGCCGGAGGCACACGGCCGTCAAGATTGCCCCTCACTACAGTGAGCCCGTGGTGCACGTCCTCGACGCTAGCCGCGCAGTTCCTGTAACAACCAGCCTCCTCAGTGAAGACGGCAAGCGGGCGTTCGTGGCGCAGCATCGCGCCGACTATGAGGCACTCCGCAAAGCCCACGCCGCACCCCGGCTGCATGTCGTCTCCCTCGAAGACGCTCGTGCCAAGCGCACTCCGATCGAATGGAGGGCCGAAGACCTGCCCGTCCCGGCATTTACCGGCGTTCGCGTGCTGAAAAACGTTCCTCTGGCGACGCTACGCGAATTTATTGACTGGTCGCCTTTGTTCCACACTTGGGGGCTGAAAGGCGTTTACCCACGCATACTGGACCACAAGGAGCAAGGTGCGCAAGCCTGCCAGATCTTTACGGAAGCCAACGCTCTGCTGGATCTCATCGTTGAGAAGAATCTGATCAGTGCACACGGCGTGTACGGCTTCTTCCCGGCCAACGGGGTGGGCGAGGATGTCGAACTATACACGGATGCCACCCGCACTAAGGCTCTTGCGAGATTCCACTTCCTACGGCAGCAATCGGACCGGGAGGGCAACGATCCGTGCCGGTCGCTGGCCGATTTCATCGCGCCCAAGGAAACTGGGCTGGCCGATCACGTCGGGGCTTTCGCCGTGACCAGCGGGATCGGCCAGAAAGAGTTGTGCGATCGGTTCAGGGCCGAGCACGATGACTACAATGCGATCATGGCGGAAGCTCTCGCAGATCGGCTGGCTGAGGCGTTCGCCGAATATCTGCATAAGCGGGTGCGAGCGGAATGGGGCTACGGTTGCGATGAAGGTCTGAGCAACGAAGATCTCATCCAGGAAAAATATCGCGGAATCAGGCCGGCTGCGGGCTACCCGGCGTGTCCGGATCACACGGAGAAGGGTCCGCTCTGGCGGTTGCTCGACGTGGAGGCCAACACCGGAATGCGGATTACTGAATCATTTGCGATGTGGCCCGCCTCGAGCGTGAGTGGGCTCTACTTCGCTCATCCCGAATCGCGATACTTCAACCTCGGCAAGATCGACCGCGATCAGGTCGCTGACTATGCCCATCGCAAGGCGATGAGCGTCGCAGAGGTCGAGCGATGGCTCGGACAAAACCTTAATTACGATCCTTCGACTTGACCTGTGCGGGGTTGGCATGCAAGAGGCCGCCTGCCAGAGTGATTCCCGGCTCCCATCCTGATTGGCGTTTTCTTCCACCACCTCAGCGAAAGTGTCAGTTCTCGAGTCAAGACTTTCGCAGCTTATTCACTGGACCTTTTACTCACCTTTGACGAAATTGAGATTGGCGAAATAGCCGACGGTGCCGGATCCTCCCCAAAGGGCGATCGCGCCCTGCGCGTCCCCAAGCTTGAGATCATTAATCAGCAGGCAAGGCTGCGCCGCCTCGGCTATTTCCATTTTGATCCAGCACGAGCAGTGGAACTGGGCCGAAAGGGCGGGCGTCGGCGAGTTGTCACACTTGCGACGAGCTCAAGCAAACGGATCCACGAAGAAATGTCGCCGATTGCGAGACTTGCTTGCGCAATCGATCGTTGAGCTGCGGGAAGCCTGCCCTTCTCAATTATTCAGCTAGATCTCGATAGAAGCGCGGGCGCGTACCCCGAACTCATTTGAGGCCGGGAGCTCGTATTGACACGGTTTCCATTTGATTACCTATATCCGGCAAACGCGATCAATGCGCTCGCGCGATCCACACTCCTTAGGCTTTGCAAAACTGTGTCACGTCATTGCTTCTCCTACACCAATTCGAATAATCTGCTACCGATGTTGAAGGAGGCTTGGTATCGCTTCGTCGTAAGAACCATTAACGGTCTTTTTGATTGGCATACCATTTTCTGTCCCTTTACTGTTGGCGCAGAGGTGGCATCGGCACAGGGATGTTAAATGTTTTGGCGGCAACTCCCATTCCGCCCTGACAGGTATTGGGCGGAAAGGTGCAACCGGTCCCTTGGCCCTGGCAACCGGCAGCCCAAAACATGAAACCGAGCATCCCGGGCGTCGTCCCTGCACCGCTTGGCGCAATCGTTTCCACGAACGTGGAAGCGGTATTTTGGTCCGAACTGGTGAAGGTTGCGCAGTTCGGCTGTCCTGCCACCAACCAGAGACTGCCGGTCAGTTTCGCGGGTGCCAGGGGTGAAACCCCCATGACACCATTCACATGTTGTGACCAGCCTGTCTCCAACGCGGACACCGGGGTCTTTTGCGAAGCGACCATGGCATTGGCGTAATCCAGCACCGGGTTGGCGGGGGCGAGCCAGTTGGATGTGGCGTAGGCCGAGAGCGCTTGGAGATAAACGTCATCGTTTCCCAGGTCAATGGTCAGGCGTGCCGCGTCGTTGTTGCCAGTCGAGTCGTATGGCAAGACGGAACGGTAAGCAGTTATGAAAGCTTGCAATCCGGTCAGATTCGGATTCGTACTTTTTTCGTAATCGATTTCTATCCCTACGTTGAATTTTTTCGCCGTGTTGGCGGCGTTAAACCCAAGCTGTGCAGGATTGGTTGAGAGCGCCTTGTTCCAGTCCTTGACGAACCGGATTCCTCCAATGGAGAACATGACGCGCACACCCTTACTCTGAAAATAATTCACTACTGCTGCGTTCATGCCGATGGGAATGCCATTGACGGTGTTCGAGCTGTTTGTGAGATTCATCAGATCCACGGGGTTAACGAAACTGAGCACGACCACATTCACAGCGGGTATCCCATCACCACGATCAATGAGCCAGTGGTTATCCGTGTCGAACGTGGTCATGTCCGGGATGGAAAACCAGTTGCAACCGTCCGAATAACAGTGCCAGACACCGTAAATTTGCATCGGAGTCTGTGCATTCAGTGGGGCGACCAAGAGCAACAGCAAGATCCACAGCAAGGGACTCGTTCTCTGCATGACTGCCTCCTTTTCTATTTCTCCATTTGTGCACAGGACCAGAGGACACCAGGAAGGTTTGTCCCCGCCAGAATACTCTGGTCTTGTCAATAGCGGCAATTGCTTCGGAACTGCCGTGCTGCAAACGATGATCGTCTACCGCACGCCGTGCCGATATACCCTGGTGTGAGCGAGGTTCTGGCTCATACCGGCAGACCGAGCCTACGTAAAGAACGTCATGCGGCGTCGACAGCCTTTGGCACACACGAAGTGCGCAGATAGTCAGGAAGCAGGCCCATCTGCAGAGCGGCGAATATTTCCATCCCGTCAGGTCGCCGTTCCAGCTGTTTGAGAATTGGGAACACGTCAATGTCAGGATAGAAGCACTGCCGGTCCCCAACTCTGGGGGGAAGAAGCGCCGCGTAGCCAGGCGGAATTGATCGCCTGAATCACGATTAACATAAGTGTTTTATCGGACGCCGTGCCAGGGCTTGCACTCTTAGGAGGTCGTTGCACTCGCGCAATGTCAGCGACGGCCCAGGAGGGTTGCATTTTTTCTGAGCCGCGCTGACGGTTCTGAGTGACGCGCCAGCCTACCTTAGCCTCTATGGGGCCTGGCCCGCCACGTCAGAATGGTTGAGGTGGCCGTTCCGCTGCGGATTTCCAGTTTCGGAATTTCCACACCACACCGCCCTCCCTGTGTGGAGGAGCAAGTGTGGAGGACTAGTCGTATCGGTTCTTCGCAATTCCTGTTCCAAAGTGAACACGCTGACACGCATAGGATTAGCGGCACTGCCGCACTCTTCTAATGCACGCAACTGCACATAATGAGAAGAATCTTGCCCTGTGCATGAGAATGGGGCAGTGAGGCAAGGAGGCCGAAGCGCATTGCCCCGGCCCGCGCGGAGGGAGGAACGAGTTAGAGGCGAACTTTCCCGCGAACCACTCCGGCCAGACCGAGGACGCCGCTGCCCAGCATAAATAGATAGAGTACCTGGCTTCGATCCATCCAAACAGACGCGAGAGCGTCGCACTACCAAGACGCCGAGCCTAGGACGACACAAGCGAACCTGCTCGGTGTGCTCCCACCCCAGGTGTACCGAAATTGAAGCCGACTTTGTCAAACCCAAAAGCGTTCCCCTCTCTGTTTCACTGCCCATTTGTCGCCGAAGTCGCCGCGTCCTCAGGGATCACTTCGTCATCCGGCAAACTACCGGAACACATCGGATGTTATCGATGGACAACACAACCGGCAGGCTGGTGGTCGATGCCGGAACATAACAGAAACAGGTTTACAAGGGTTTGACCGTCTGGTGACATTGTTTCGATACCCGACGCTTAGACTTCGAGCGACAGGTTCGGTTACGGAACCTGAACTTAAAAAGGAGTATCGCATGTCTCGCTTGACGCTAAGACCAAATCGTGCGCTTGTCATGGCGTTGCTAGCCTTTTCCGTGGTAGCAGCCAGCACTACCGCGCGGGCCCAGTACACCGTGACGAATCTCGTAACAACTGCTAAAGATCCCAACCTGGTCAATGCCTGGGGATTGTCCTTCCTGCCCAAGAGTCCGTTTTGGGTTTCCGACAACGGGACGGGGAAGACGTCTGTCTATGACCCCACCGGGAAGCTCCTGCTCACCGTCACTGTTCCGCCGGCATCCGGCAGAGGTCTAGGCTCGCCGACGGGGCAAGTAGCAAACCCTAATAACAGTATCTTTATGATCCAAAAGGGCATGACGAAGGGAGCCGCCGCGTTCATCTTCGCGACCCTGGACGGGACGATCAGCGGTTGGAATCCAAACGTCGACATTACCAACGCGATCATTGCCGCCCACGTGGCCGGCGATAAATTCACTGGCTTGGCCATTGCGACGGTCGGTTCGCACACCTTCTTGTATGCGGCGGATGCTGCCCACAACAAGGTAGACGTCTTTGACAGCAACTTTAAACTGGTCGGCTCCTTCACCGATCCCCACACACCCCCCGGGCTCGCAGTGTATGGCATCCAGACAATCCATGGCTCAATCTACATCACCCTGGGAGCCTTCGGTTCGACGGCGGGTGCGGTCGACGTTTATAACCCATCGACCAAGATGCTGAAGCGACTCATCACCAACGCAGGGGGAGGGGCTTTGAACTACCCGTGGGGCTTGGCGATTTCTCCCTCTGACTTTGGTCCTTTCAGCAATGCGTTGATCGTAGGCAACACGGGCAATGGACTGATCAACGCTTTCAATCCCTCGACCGGGAAGTTCTTGGGGACCCTGAAGAACAGCTCAGGAAAAGACATCGTTCTCTCTGGCTTATGGGCGCTGGAGTTCGGAGGAGGAACGACGTTCAACGGCCAGAAGAATCAACTGTTCTTCACCAGCGGACCGAGCTATTACCATCTTGGCGTGTTTGGCGTGATCAAGCCGTAGACCCGGCGAGTCCCGGGCCATGGGTTCGCCGAGATCAGGAGGGCCTTCGGAGCAACACTGGAGGCCCTTATTTTCTAGACCATGGTGGAAACATCGCCAGGTGCCCCGGGTTCGCGTCCTGCCCTTGGACGCTAACATGGGCCAGAGAAAGATTCGCTCCGGGCCCACCGAACATCTTCAACTCACGATCTACGAAGGTGAAGCCTATTGCTTCATCCAATCGGCCACCCTGTGCGCCCAACCCGGAAGATCAGGAACAGCAGTCCCTACACGGCAAGCGGTATTTGCCAGAATCGGCAAAGCCCACCAGCTCCACTCTCCAATGTCTTGGAAAACCGGAAGCCCAGAGACAGTATCCGCCTATAGCTCACAGCAGACATAGAGCCGAATTGAAAACCCGTTGTCTGATTGCACTCCTCATGGCTTCCAGTGATTCTTATAGATGTCCAGCGATACCCAGCCCCCAATCTCAGTTTGAGCCCCCGGGAAAAGGACGCTGTCCAGCGGCGATATACGGAGAACCTGCAAGCGTATGAAGAGCTCTTGCAAGGACGGGCGTTGCTCGCGTATCAAGACTCGCCAGACAAAGTCCGGGCGGCTCGCGAACACTTCGAGCAGGCGCTGAAACTCGACTCGGACTACGCTCCAGCTCTAGCGGGCATCGCTATGCAGATGCCTACTACTTCAGGAACGTTCAGCCGGATAGCGCTCGCTTCGAGCGGGTTGCGGAACGTAATCAGCGGGCGCCAGCGATCGACCCTGAACTGCCCGCAGCGCATGTGTCTCAAGGCCAAATCCTTGGGATAAGGTACGACTACGTCGCAGCAGTCGAGGAATTCCGTAAACTATCCAGTTGGAGCCTTCGAACGCCGAAGCTTGGGACTTTCTCTCTGGGGCATTGGCCTCAGCAACCACCGATGCGATTGGAGCCGAAAAAGCAGCCCACGAAGCCCTTCGTCTTCAGCTCAATACCGCTGCAATTCAGTACCATCTGGGGCGAGTTCTTCTCGCACAAGGGCGCTCTCCGACGTCTACGACTACGACCCCGACAAGCTGATCGGGCACGTCGGGCCACAAGAGTGCGGCGATGCCAGGGCTTGCAGCACCTCTAAAATACCTGTAACAACCCAACAGAGGTGGATGGGGAAAAACGATACGGATCGCTTTTGCGTATGCGTAAACAAGGCGTAACAGTTCGTGTTCCTTCGATTTGTGCCGCGCCCTGCGAGGGTAGAAATTAGAATGTCCCCGGCGCCGGTATACAAGGCAAGGTGGGCATTTCCCTCTATGAATAGGAAAGCTGACAGGAACACTAAGGCTCTTGCTGGACTGCGCATTGCCGTAGGCACGCTCTTTCTCATTTTCGGTCAATACAAAGTCTTTGGAACACAGTTCACCCTCGGCGGCGGCTTCCAATCTTGGATCAACCGCTTCCTTGAGGATGGCGCTTACCCGTTCATGGTCCCTGCACTCCGAGGCTTCGTCCTGCCTCACGGAACGCTTATCGCCTTTCTGGTGGCCTACGGAGAACTGGCGATTGGCTTAAGCCTAGTGCTCGGCGTGATGGTACGCACCGCAAGCACATGCGCAATAATCTACATGCTGGCTCTGCTGTTTTCTTCAAACTACCCCGGTCTGCACGCCGCTTTCTGGCAGTACTTCGGAGCTGCGCTGGATCATCTAGTGTTCGCGTTATGCTTTGGCGCGTTTGCCTTTGGGACTGCGGATGAAGCCTTCTCGCTGCGTACATATCTTCGGCGGCATCAAAAGTCGGTTCGCCGCTGACAGGGACCTCCATTGTGCACGCCTTCGCTGTACTGCTGCGACTGAATTTCGACTCCGGTGAGCGTCTCGCTTCGCGCTTGGTCTCAATCACCCCGGCGGCGATGCCGTCCAGGAAGAGTAGGTAATCCTGAGCGCGACATTTACGCATTTGTCACGGATGCCGATTGCTTCAGGGTCACTCCACCGGTTCCAACTCAACGTCTTACTCGAAAAATCAAAATCAACGGGATGTGCCTTGGGAGGCGCGATGCCCACAATGCCATCGATTCCGGGGAGCATCTCGGGAGGAGGAGATTGCACGGAACATCGTGGTATGTCTTACCCAGCAAGACATCCGGTAGCGTTGCCGGCCTGGCTTGCAGCCGTCCACCCACGGTCGCGCCGGATAGTTCCTGCCGTCCTGAGCGACAGTACGTCCTTCCGCAATCGCTCCTCATACAGAGCATATCTGGAAACCCGCTGTGTACTTGCTGAGTAAGGTGTGAAGGAAGGAATCAGCTTGGCTCGGTCCGTGCACGATACCAGGCCTAGTATTGCCGAATCCCGTGCCACCGTCTGGACTCACAATCGGAGGGCTTGGATGGGCGACTCGCGCCGTGGTTTTTGGAACATGGTGGCGTTGAACACTCTCGGGCACCCAATACCTCGCTTGCGCCGTAGCGAGGCTGGCGAATAACTTAGCTTTCTGGCATTTGTCGCGTCATCGGAGTTGCTCAAACCAACTTTCGACAAAACCGTAGATGCCTGCTGCGATCGAGCAGCAGGGTTCGCGGGGCGCGATGCGCCCCCGGCCCGCGCGTCCATACTGACCGGTATAGCCGTTCGCTACGACGGTGACTTCCTGAAGTTCGTTGACACCCTATAAAATGGCGACGCATGGTTTCAGAGCCTGTTTGTATTGCACCTACGGGTGACGTTTGCGGTGAGGGGATTGCATGGCACCCAGGCCACAAGGCCGCATATTGGGTCGACATCAACCGTTTTCTGATTCATCGCTTCACGCCAGCCGACCAGTGTGTCCGAACCTGGTTTTTCGACGAGCCAGTTACCGCAGTCACCCTAACTGACTGCGACGATACACTTGCGGTGATTCTTGCATCCCAAGTGATTTTGTGGGAACCGCGAAACGACAGCCGGAGCGAACCGTTATACCGGTTGGAGCGATGGCCAACGGTTCGCCTAAACGATGCTCGATCGGATCCGCGTGGCTCGCTCTGGATAGGCTCAATGCGTAACAACGTGAATGCCGACGGATCGGCCGGCACAGCAGGTGGTAGCGATGGCGTTCTTTGCCGGCTTGATCCGGACGGATCGGTGACCCAGTGGGGCTGTGACATCGGCATCTCCAACACTCTCGCATGGAGCCCGGATGGACATCGGTTCTACTTCGGCGACTCACTAGCGAATGTTGTCTGGGTCTATGACTATGACCCCGGCACAGGTTCGATCCGAAACCGGCGCCCCTTCTTGCAAGGCTATCCGCGGGGAATCCCGGATGGGTCCTGTGTCGACGCGGAGGGCTATCTGTGGAACTGCCGATTCTTCGGTGCATGCATCGTGAGGGTTGCCCCGAATGGACAGATCGACCACATACTCGAGATGCCAGTGCAAAACATCACAACATGCACCTTCGGGGGCGCAGATTGCAAAACCTTGTACGTTACTACTGCCACTATTGAGGCCCGTCCCAGCGACCGATTGGCAGGTGGACTATTCGCGGTTCGCACCGCAGTGAAAGGACTGCCTGAGAATCGTTTTGCGATATTTGCAGCTCGCCAACACACTCAGTAAATAACTAAGAATCGTGGACTTTGGGCAGGCACACCCAGTTGAAACCCCAGTGGCGAATCCAACGGAAATCGTCCTCGCGAAACATTCCGTCATCTTTGTAGGGAAAGTACTTCATCCAGTCCCGATCAGTGGAGAACTACTCAGGCAGATTGAATCCGACCACTCCGGGTTTTTCGCTGGACTGGCTGTGGCTGAGCCCGCGTCACCCAACAACACACTCGAAGGTGTGTCGATGGCTGCGCCGGTTAAGGACCGAAGCAGGACTGCCGCCACTGTGTTGGCAAGCGGGCATACCGCAACAGGGTCCGTCGGCTGAGATCCGCTGCTGGCGGGGCCGGAGCCACGCCATATCGTTCCTCGAGAACTTTCTTGGTCATTGTTTTCAACTCCTGCCTGGCGCGTCGTGACTCGTTGATCCTCTCAACTGCTCGGTTCTCGCGTGCCCGACACCTTGGGCGCACGAATGCCTTGGCCTGACGTCCAGAATTCTGTAATTTCTTCCAGAGACCGTCCCTTGGTTTCGGGAACAAGAAGCAGGACGCACACGAAGTTGGCCAGCGCCGCGGAAGAGTACCACCAGAAAGTACCGTCGCTGCCGAGGTGTTTCTGCATCAAGGGAAAAGTCTGGTTCCCGAAGTATCCCACCAGCCAGAGCGTAGTCGTCGCAACCGACATTGCACGACCCCGAACTTTGGTCGGGTATATCTCGGAAATCACCACCCAGCAGGCAACCCCGTTTCCGAAAGCGTGTCCGGCGACGAATGCCATCACGAAGAGCAAGACCGCCAAGCCACTTCCATGGATGTAGTACAACCAGCCCACCAGCGTGAAGGACAGGCATTGCGTCACCGTTCCGGCGAGCATTAGTGTTTTGCGCCCAACGCGATCCACCAGCCAGAGAGCGAACAGCGTGAACGTCAAATTGACCAGACTGACCAGCACCGATTGGAAGAAGGCGTCAGTGGTGGCCGTGCCCGCTGCCCGAAAGATCTCGGGCAGGAAGGAGAAGACGGGCGTGATACCGCTGAGCTGCTGGAAGCCAGCCAGCATAATGCCCAGCAGTAGCGGCCGCCGAAAGGTAGTGAAGAGTTCCGAAATGTGACCTTCTTCGATGGCGAGGGATGAGTCGATCGCCGCTATTTCCTGCTCAGCGGCCGCCGATCCGTCGATCCGACGAAGAACATTAAAAGCGGCCTGGCGTCTGCCCATCTTCATCAACCAGCGAGGGCTCTCGAGGGTCGGGACGATCATGGTCGCAAAGAGAATTCCGGGAACGATGCCTGCAAAGAACATCCACCTCCAGCCCACGCTTGTGTTCCAGGCATCATCGCCGAGCCGCTGGATCAGCATGTTGACGAACACTGCGCCGAGAATGCCGACCACAATTCCCAGTTGATAAAGAGTCACCAGGCGCCCGCGCAGGCGGGTAGGCGCGATCTCGGCGATGTACATGGGTGAAATGATCGAGGCCGCGCCGATGCCGAGCCCGCCCAGCAGCCTCCACACCACGAACTGCCTGAGGCTGGCGGCGAACAACATACCGAGGGAGGAAGTTGCGAAGCACGCCGCGCACAATAACAAGCCTTTTTTCAGTCCGACGCGATCTACGACGGCGCCAGCCAACGCAGATCCTGCGATGCAGCCGATCAGCGCGCAGCCCGCGGCCCATCCAATACCTACCGCATCCAGGTGGAAGCACTCGCTGAGGTAGTGAATTGCGCCGCTGATGACGATATTGTCGTATCCGAACTGCAGTCCGCCCAACCCGGCCACAGTTGCGGCAATGATGAGGTGCCAGCCGTCGGGAAGTGTCGAGTTAGCAGTGGCCGCTTTCAATCGGGCCGACCCTTGCGATGTAGGCTTTCCCCGGTTATCCCGGTTACGGGATCCCCGCGGGAAGAAGAATCGAGCATTGCTTTGGCAGCCAGCAGAAAGCCAAGAGTATGAGCCATGCCAGCGTGCCACGGGGCGGCGCAACTCATCTGCGGGGTGTGGTCGGGAATAATGACGCCGTCAAAATTGTTTTGCTGCAGGATCGACAAGATGCGAATCATGTCCACGTCGCCGTCGTCGATGAATGTTTCCCGATAGTGAGGCACCTTGCCCGTCACATTGCGAAGATGCAGGTAAGCGATGCTTCCCTGCCGGCTATAACGGTCTACGGCCCCGTAAACATCACCTTGGCTCATTTCCGCGATGGTGCCGACACAAAACTCCAATGCATTGCTCCGGCTCGGGACCAGATCAAGCAGTGTTTGATACATATGCGGTTGGTAGACCAGCCGTGGCTGCCGACGCATTGTAGGCGTGGGTGGATCGTCCGGGTGGGCGGCTAGACGGACACCACTCTGTTCGGCTACGGGGACCACCGCTTCGAGGAAGCCCTGCAGCCGGCGCCATAGTTCTTGGTGGGTGATGGATGGCAGAAATCCCGGCGCTGCCTGCTCGTCGTAGGTCATATTCCACACCATTCCGTTGGGAATGGGCTCGTCATCCGCAGGACCATCCATACCCAGCGTGATGGACCCTCCTCTACCAGCAGGCGTCGTCACCCGCCCACATACCCCTGCAAGGCTGAAGTTATATCCAAGTACGGGTATGCCGGCCTCGCCGATGCGGCGAACGATGGTCTTCACTTTCTCCACCTGTTGTAGCCGCTGCGGTCCGTCGAGGAGTATGTCGTGCCAATACGCCGGGTCAATATTCTCGATGGCTGCCAGCACGAGGCCGGCTTCCTCGATCTCTCGGCGAAGACTGGTCAGCTCATCCGTCGTCCAAAGCTTCTCTGGATCGCCGGCAACGCCCCAGGGTTCGTATTTCGCGCCCGTGGGCTGGTTGTTTCGGGGATTGGAAGGGCCATGATGGAAATAGTCCACCAGGTGCACTACGACGTGTGTGCAACCGGCCTGCCGCGCGAAATCGTAGTACTCGCGCGTCAGCATGTGCCTGTACAGCCCCAGACCAACCTTCATAAGCGGTTCCCGATGCCTGCGCCATAATCGGCGCTCAGTATTTGTCCATTGATCTCAGCTGCAAGAGGAGAGCACAAGAATATAACCGCATCTGCGATTGATTGTGGACTATTCCGTTTTCCCAGGGAGACTCGCAAGACAAATTCCCGGTAGGCTGCATCTTCCTCGAAGACCTTAAGGGAACTGCCGGCAGCGACATTGCCGGGAGACACGACGTTCACGCGAATCCCTGAATCGGCGAATTCTAGCGTCATGCAGCGGGCAAAGTTTTCCAACGCTGCCTTTGCGGAGGCATAGGAAGAAATCAGCGTGTGCGGCACTCTGGCGACATAGGAAGACGTGAAGATCATGTGACCTGGAATCTTGCGGGCCAGCCACTGGTAGAAGACCGCACGCGTCAGATACGTCTGCGCCAAGAAATTGAAACGGAAGATACTTTCAAACTCGCTCTCGGACGTAGTTGCGAAAGGATGCAGTCCGCATCCGCCGGCGTGGCCAAGCACCGTATCAAGGTTAGGAAAGCGTACAAAGGAGTCTTCGACTGTCCTGCTCAGACGGGATGAGTCGGTGATGTCAATGGCGTAGTAGAAGTAGGATTCAGGAGCAATGCCCCACTCTTTCAGCTGTGGCACTGCCTGCTCAGCCGGTTTGAGGTCAAGCAGAATCAGAGTTGCACCAGACGCGGCTAGCCTTCGCACGATGTGCTCGGCTATCGCACCCATGGCACCGGTCATCAGGACTGCTTTACCTGTGAGATCAATCGTAATCATCGTACAGGGTCCTTAATCAGGGCACACATTTTTACATGATTCCGTGTTTTTCGAAGGCCGCGACCGCGCTGCTTCCGGACTCGAGCGCCTTCCTCACCAACTTCTCACCGCGCGCTTTTTCCAAGGCTTTGGACAATGCCTCGCGCACCGCATCCGCCGGTACGACGCAAACCCCGTCCATATCCCCAAAAAGGAGATCTCCAGGCCGGACACGAACGGCTCCGATCTCGACCGGAACTCGATAATCCATCACTTTGTAACGCGGGGCGGAATCCTGGCCGTACGATCCCCAGGAGAAAACCGGGAAATTCAATTTCAAGATGGCATGAGTATCACGAACGTATCCATTGAGCACCGCACCCGCACTGTGAAGCTTCTGGGCCCTGATGGTCATGAGTTCTCCCCAAAGCGCATTACGCGGACTCGAACCGGTATTGAGATAAATCTCATTGGGTTGAAGGTCATCCAAGGCTTCCAGCATCAATCCGAATGGCTTCGCCATCATCTTGTTCGCGGTACCGGCGACGCTTTCTTCAAAGACGTCGATCGAGAGCACAGGCATCGCCCGGCCTATGACCACCATGTCAGGCCGAAGAGGACGAATCTGCGGGGGAAGGAATTGGTGTCGCAGGTGCATCTTGTCCATGACATCACCGACCAGGCAGGTAAAGAGCTCTTTCTTTGCAATCGTGAACAGATCATCGTCCGTCTTCCAAAGTCTGCTTGCCACTTGATTCCCCTCGTAAAGCCAACTGTCGGCTATCTATACTGTGGTACTGCGCGCTTCGCGATCCTACCAGTGAACTACCGCGACGGTACCTGCGCCAGGCAAGTACGGACCTGATAGCGATTGCACAGCGAGCCTTATCGGCATTCAGACCAGGACTGACCACGAACGGGGCGTCGGAAAGAACGGCGGCCCGGGCCGTCCCTGGATCCAAAACGGTGCCGGCGCCCATGAGTACACGGTCGCAGTTAAGAGCCTCGAGAGTTCCAGGATCACATCGGTCGCGCCCCGGACGGAGAAGGTGATTTCAACGGCTGCAACTCCGCCTTCCGCGCAAGCCTCCGCGATGCGGGCCGCCTGTTCCGAAGTGTCTCCGCGCACCACAGCCACGACACCGGAATCGACGATCCTTTTTAACACTTCGTGCTTCATCATGGACGTGATCGCTTCATCTGATTAATCGACTCGGAATACCTGGCGAACCTGCACACTCAAAAGAATGGCTCGCCTTTACGCGCATATTTTCGGGCTACGTCTTCGTTCAGCTTCAATCCCAGCCCCGGTCTATCTGATATGTGAATAGAGCCGTCCCGGATCAGCGGCTTCTCGGGACCTTCGACGAGATCCTCCCAGAAAGGAACATGGGAAGCATGGAACTCGAGTGCCAGAAAATTAGGGATTGCCGCGCAAAAATGAGCCGCTGCCAGGGTCCCCACCGGGCTGCTGATGTTGTGCGGTGCTACCGCAACGCTATGGTTGTCAGCAAAATGTGCAATCTGTAATGCGGTCGACAAACCTCCGACCTTCTGCAGATCCGGAGTGGCAACATCGAGCGCATGTGTCTGCACAGCGTCACGGAATCCTTCGAACAGGAATAAGTTTTCTCCGGTAGCCACTGGAATGGTGATGCGGGAGCTTACCGCCCGCAGGGCTTCCAAGTTACCGGGAGGTACCGGGTCTTCCAGCCATAGCAGACGAAGCGGTTCCAGTTCGCGGGCCACCCTGATCACATCGCTGACGTTGTACCGCCAATGGCAATCGACTGCGAGGTCGACATCGTTTCCGGCCGCGTCACGCGCGGCGCCGATCAGCTTCACCATGCTGTCGATCGCCGCATTGGTGAGGCACCGATTGTAGGGATCAGAGCCTTGGGTGCCGGGCACATCGAGGTCAAACTTCAAAGCTGTGTAGCCCTGCGAGCGCATGGCCGTCACCCGCTTGCGATAGTCTTCCGGCAGTGACGCCGGCCCGCCTGATTCACCGAAGTAGTCTCTCGAAACGTGCCCGGAAGTTTGCGCGACCCACGACGGGGCACGCGAACGAAGCACTTCATCAAGGCTTTCGAGGGCTTCGCCTCCGTGACAGTCGGCGTAAACGCGGATGCTGTCGCGAAACTTGCCTCCCAACAGGCGATAAATCGGAACTCCCAACCATTGACCCAGAATGTCCCAAAGCGCGGCTTCGATCCCGCTGATGGCGTTGTATACGATACCGGCAACCGAGCCTGCGCCCGAGACTGCTAACTGCAGCTTGCGAAACAAGCGCTGCACGTCGCGCGGATCTTCACCAAGAATGACCGGTTTCAGTGATCGGAGGATGGAGGTCAGCCCAGGCGCGAAGAAGCACTCCCCGAGTCCATTGATACCCTCGTCGGTCTCAAGCTTAACGAAAGTCCAGTCGAAGTTGCCCTCAACCACTGCGGTTTTCAAGCCCAAGAGCTTCATCTGATCCTTCGGCTTCCCAGAGCAGAACCACTATCGGGACGGATCTGCAGCTTTTGGCAGCGGTCAAGCACAACAGTGCGGATCTGCGATTTTGGAGCTTCCTCGGGAACGCCACATTTTTCCAACGACATTTTATTCGCGGCCGATAGGCCCCTCAACGCTCATCTTTCGAAGTAGTTTAAGTTGCAACTCCGGCGGGCGACCTTCATGGACGGGTCTGCCCTTAAATTTTTCTTTGACTCGAACGCTTCTTGATGCGAACAGTGCCGGTCACCTTTGAAATCATGCTGCGACTCGCCGCCCCGGGTTTGCCTTTCCCGCAAAGTCGCTGATCCGAGGGGTCTTTCGGAGGCGGCGAAGCAAAATCTTGCGGCATGCGCGATCATAATGATTGGGGTTATCAACTTCCTGGCCACCCTTCTGGGAATGTACCTGATCGACCGTTTGGGCCGGAAGCCTCTCCTCATGTGGGCTTTTACCGGCATGGGGCTTTGCTTGTGGGGCGGCGCCAGCGATTCGTACTGGAATTTCGCCGATCTTGGTGCTCCTCCTGGTGCTCGGCTACCTCTGCGTGTTTTGCGGTCGGTGTGGGCACGAGAACTTGGGCCGTGATGTCGGAAACTTGCCTCACGCGAGTACGCGGGCGAGCCATGTCCGCTGCGATCGTAGTTCTTTGGTGCGGCACGCTGACGGTCACTCTCACTTTCCTCTCTCTTGTGCAGCTATTGACCCCGCCCCCCAGTGCTTTTCTACTCTAAGCATTCGTTTGTTTCGCCGTGTTCTGGTTTGTGTGGAAGGCGGTCCCAGAGACCAAGGGGCACAGTCTTGAGAAGATTGAGACTTGATTGGATTGTTCATAGGAATGTGTCGGCCGTGATTCGAAGCTGCCGGCTCCTCCCGCGATTGATAGGCTGTATAGCAGCTAAGCTCGGAATTTACGACAAATGCGTGTTCGTGAGAAGAACGCAGACGGCTCGCTGGGCAGGAGGTCTGCATGGGCATGAGTAGATCGTGGCTTTTGGTGTTAGTGATAGCCATCTCAGAACCTGGTTTCGGGCAAAGCGAGGCTGGGCAATCGAATGCTGGTCTTCGCGAAATCCGCATCGACGCAGGAAAGGTAGTGGGTACGATCCGTTCGTTCCAGGGTGTGAACGGTGTGCCCACACCAATCATGGCTGGATTGCCGAACCTGGAGCAGCAGTATCGGGCGCTGCATGTAGATGTGATCCGTACCCACGACACGATGGGTCCAACCGACATCGACGCAACATATTCTGTGGACAATCCGTTGCTTGCCTGGCTGGTGCCGGACACGGCCCAGCGCGCGAAATTGGTGAATGCGGCGAATGCGGCTGCTATCTTTCCCGATTGGAACGCTGACCCGGAGAAGCCGCAGAGCTACAACTTCGGGCCGACAGACAGAGTGATCGATGGTATCCGCGCTACTGGCGCGAAGGTGTATTACCGCATTGGCCGGAGCTGGGGCGCAGACTTCACCAAACTACCAGACCTCGACAAGTTTGCCGCCGTGGTAAAGCACATCGCGATGCATTACAACCGGGGATGGGCCCATGGACTGCAAAACGCGGTGGAGTATTGGGAATTCTGGAACGAAGAAGACACGCCACTGTTCTGGACTGAGACTCCCGAAACGTTCTATCAACTGTACGAAAAATCTGCGCGAGCTTTGAAGGAGGTAGATAGCTCGTTAAAGGTTGGGGCCGATGCGAAGGCTTTCGGCTATGGCGATGGGCCGTACCGTGAGGGACTTCTCGATTACTGTAAACAGCGTAACGTACCGCTGGACTTCTATTCATGGCATCACTACACGATGGATTCGGCCGATCCATACGATTTCAACCGTATTGGCGACGAGATCCGAAAAATGATGGACGCGCATGGCTACTCCAACGCGCAAAGTGTGCTGAGCGAATGGAACCTCACCCCCGACTTCACGGAACCGGAAAAGGCACGGCTCCAAGGCGTCGTAAACGCTGCATTTGTGGGCGATGTGCTCATCTATTTGCAGGACTCCACGATCGATATAGCGCACTTCTATCGAGCCGACGCGGCCTGGATGGGCCTGTTTGGGTTGAGTGGGGATTATTTAAAGCCCGCCTACACATTTCAGGCGATGGGTACAATGCTGGCAACGCCGCAGCGCCTCGCATTAGACGGAGCAGATACGGTGGGTTTGGCGGTATTAGCAGGGCGGTCAAGCGACGGCAACACTGTGCAGATCTTGGCCAGCAACTACGAAATACCGAAGAATTACAAGCCTCGTCCTATGGAACTGCCTGCCAATGCGCTGCCTAAGGAAGTTCCTATGCCAGACTTCTCGAAGACGAAGTCTCTGCCGCCACGAATGGATATCAAGTACAACGACAACCGCGGTGTCCGCATCAGAATCGAGCATCTGCCATGGGGTAAAGGCGGATATCGAGTGCAGCGCTACCGGCTCACCGACACCGAGAATCTGTCGCTTGTGGGCGATACGACAGGTTCGGGCGACACCCTGGACATCTCCGAACCGATAGCGCCCCCGTCAGTAGAACTGATTGTTGTACAACGGAAGCATGCGATCATGCCTTAAATGAATGGCGACGCTCGTGTAGGCTGCGGGACTTGTCGAACAAGCTAGGCCAGAAGTCACAGGTTCAGGACAAACCCTGTGCCGTGCCGCAACTGCTGGCAACGCTTTTCCAAATGCCGCCGTCGTTCAAGTGGTTCCACTCGTAACTATACGGGCTGCCAGTGCGGATCGCTGCTCAAGGCAATCGGGCAAACCGTCTTGACCACAAGGAACGGGATTCCAGAATTCCCGAGTTGCCTATCGATTTAGCGCAGGAAATCGCCAGTGCCGAAGTCTGATAACCTTAAGTGTCTACGGCAGCACTACCACCACCGACCAAATTCTCAGACGCGCCCAGCTGTGGCGCACAGGAGCGTAGCGGAACCACCATGCCGAAAAACCGCGCTGCATCCCATCAGACTCCTCCCGAGCTCTGCTTTGTCGAAGAGCTTGCGGGCGAAACCCCGCCGTCTTTCTCTGCGATGCAGCGCCTCTATGGACTGGCCTGCGAATTGTTTGGTCTGCTTCCCTGGCAGACGCTTGGCGAGAGCCAGTTAATCGTGGTCCGCGACGAAGCGAGCGACGAACTCTGCTACTGCTCGGTTATGGGAGCGCTCGGCGAAGTGTACTCCATGCACGCCTATATCGGTGCGGAAGGGCTTCGCACCTTTCGTAAGCTCGAAGCTGGAGAGATCGCCGATCCTGGCGAATTCTTCACCACCATGCGCTGCGTGTACGTGGAGTTCGTGCCCAGGGCAGAGTTGGAACCGCAGGATCGCAAACTACTGACTGCACTCAGCCACCCCCGCGGCCATGCGCATGCGTCGCCTATCTTCCGCGCAATACGTCCCGGCTTTCATCCCTGGTTTGTTACTGCGGACGAGGCACGCATGCTGGCCGAGTGCATTCGTGCGGTGGCCGTGGTTTGCACAACCATCGCCAGCCAGAAGAAAGTAAACTTTTGGAAGGAAGATGGGACCTATCCTATGGTCACGTGGATGGAAGACACTGAGCCACGACCCCAGATCGACCTTGTCAGGTCGACTCTTCCTCCCAAGCCGCGCATCCCACCGGTCTCTCTCGATGAACTGACTCTAAGCCAGGTGCGGGACAAAGATTATTCCGTTCGCGGACAAATGGAGCTCGACTACATCTTCGGAGGCGTCCCCGTTGGCAAGAAGAGCGAGCGCAAGAAGTGCGCATCGATCGCGTTAGCCGCGGATGCGGATACCGGGATGGTGTATGCGCCAGAGGTGACCGACTCGAGCGTGCCGTGCGGAGATGCTGTGTCAAGAGTATTTCTCAAAGCGATTCAATCCAGCCGCACACTGCCAATCGAAGTCCGCGTGCGCACCCAGGAGCTGAAAGACAGTCTTGGCCAGTTCATGGGGTCTTTTGGTGTGAAGCTGCGCGTCGCCAGGCGGCTTCCAGCTGTGGATCAAGCCCGAGCACATTTGCTCGGATTCCTCCGTGGCCAGTCGTAGCGGAAGGTCAATCTGCGTCCGCAACTTGGCCGCGCAGCTCCGCACCGCTTGAGAGATCGGTATTGCGAGGTCGGCATAGCGCTCGCCTCCTCGATGAAGTTGCGTTCGTTGCGCCGCAGGTGGGTAGCCATCACTCCGAGGTGCTCTCCGTTTGGCACCGGTCTCCGTTGCGTGGTCGCCATGGGCCGAGATCACCCGCGGCAAAGCGGTTGGAAAGACGAATTCATTTCCGAATCCGAGTTCTTTTCTGATGGCATTTCGAAGCTTCTGGACCGTAACCCATGTCAATCGCCGACATAGTATCGCCGGACTCCGTCAAGCCGACGGCATTCAGCATTGTCGACGTTCTCCTGCGATAGCCGGCGCCTCCCCACGACTGGCCGCTACTGTATCCCTGTTAAACAACCCTTCCCGTTGGAAAGCTTGCCGTGATCTGGTAGACCGCCAAGGTCAACTCATGCGCCTTCCGCCAAACCTTGAGTTCTCCTGAGTCTTTCTCCTCATCACCCCCAACTGCCTCGCTGGATTTCCACCGGTGCCCTATCCGATGATCTTCTTGCCATGGCGAGTACCCCGGAGAGGAGGACCGATGGAAACCTTCCACAAGCTGTTTGGCAGCTAGCTGACGTCATATTCATTTGTCCATGGGCTTTCTGGTTGGCCGGAAAATCGGGCGAGTAGCGTAGGGCTCCGTTCAGAATCTTTCTAACACCTCTCACCGAAGTCACCGAAATAGAGACATTAAACGCTCATAATGGAAAATAGCCTAAGGTCAGGATTGTCGAAGTAAACGATGGTGTCGCAGTGACGACGTGCTTCGCACTCGTGGCGAACGAGCATGATGCACGAAACTTTTTTCGATTGTGAGATTCTCAGAGGCGATCGGGAAGATTCATACAACCGCCATAATTCTGTCGAGGGAGCAAAAGATGGAACGACTTATCCGGCGCACGGCAATCGGGGCACTTGCTGGAGCTGTAGCATCTGCACCTCTTATCGCAGCTGTTGGCCACGGGATCAGCGTACTGCTGCTTGGAGTGCTACTGGGCGCTGCTTTCGCTGTGCTAACCGGGCCAACATCGCGCGCATATCTCGACAACATGTTGACGGCGGGGGCTTACGGAGTACCTTTGTGGGCTGTCATCAGTGTCATTGCTTTGCCGTTGGCTTCGGGACAGATGCCGGAGTGGAGCGCCGAGCAGATGCGCTCGCATTTTCCTGTGCTGGTGGGTTGGGTGCTATTTGGTCTGGCCCTGGGACTTTGTACGCAGTTGCTGAATGACGCAGTCTCACACTTCTTCGGCCCCGAACCCCCACCTCAGGCGCAGGGCCTGGCTCCCAAAAAACACATCGTCATCCTCGGCGGGGGTTTTGCCGGAATGAAGGCCGCCGAATGTCTCGAACAGGAACTGCAAAAGGACCCCTTGGTTTCGATCTCCCTGGTGAGTGAAACGAACGCGCTGCTATTCACTCCCATGCTCGCCGAAGTGGCGGGGAGCAGCCTGGAACCTAGCCACATCAGTGCCCCACTGCGCACCACGCTTCACCGTACGCAGTTTATTCGCGGGCGCGTGACTGGTGTGAACCTGGAGAACAAGAAAGTCTGGCTGGATGCCGGTATCGCCGGCGCTGAGAACTGCCAGAGCGAGCTAACCTACGATCATCTGGTGTTTGCGCTGGGTGCTGTGTCGAACTACCTCGGACTCAGCAATATTCAAAGGCTGGCATTCGACTTCAAGAGTCTCATTGATGCCATCCGTATTCGCAATCACGTGATCGAGATGTTCGAACGTGCTGACCGCGAACCCGATGTTCAGGCACGCAAACCGCTGCTGACCTTCATCGTGGCGGGTGGTGGATTCGCAGGAGTGGAACTGGCGGGGGCGTTGAACGATTTCGCCCGTGGGATTTTGGCTGATTACCCCAATCTTGGCAGTGAGGATGTCCGCGTGGTGCTGGTGCATTCGCGCGACCGGATTCTGCCCGAGTTGAGCGAATCGCTGGGCCGCTATGCGCAAAAACGCATGGAGATGCGTGGTGTCGAGTTTCGGCTCCACACCCGGTTGACGGATGCCCGGGAAGGTGTGGTGGTACTCAGCGACGGGGAGATTCCGGCGGAGACGCTGGTTTGGACAGCCGGCACCGCACCGAATCCGCTGACGAAGTCGCTTTCCTTGAAAAAGGACAAGCGGGGCGCACTGATTGTCGACAAGACTCTGGCCGTGCCGGGGCATACAGGGGTCTGGGCACTGGGGGATTGTGCGGCTGTTGTGGATGCCAAGACAGACAACCCGTGCCCACCGACTGCACAGTTTGCACTGCGCGAGGCGGCGACGCTGGCGAAGAACATTCGGGCAAGCCTTGAGGGTCGGCCGACTCGAGGCTTCCACTTCGATTCATTGGGAGCGCTGTGCGTGGTGGGACACCAGACTGCCTGCGCCGAGTTGACCATCCCCTTTGCACGCGATAGGGCGATGCGTTTCTCCGGATTGTTGGCATGGTTCATGTGGCGCGGGATTTATCTCGGCAAGCTGCCGGGGCTGGAGCGCAAGATCCGCGTCCTGGTGGACTGGGCTGTGGAGTTGTTCTTCCCCAAAGACATTGTTCAAACCATTGACCTACGATAGGAGAGAAGTACCATGGGTGGCACACAATCAGTTGCTGCAATTGATGTTGAGACGAAGGTGGGCGGCTTTACTCGAACGGGCGTAGCGCTTGCCGTCTTGGTTGGCCTGTGCGGAGGCGCAGTGCAAAGCCTGACACTGCGGGCACCGGTTACGCACGGATTGATTGCTGGTGCTGCTTTCGCCCTGGTGTTTGCCTTGTTCTTTGGGCGACGGGCTACCAGCGCAGGCGCGGGATTGATTTGGGGCCTGGCTTCTGCGTTCCTGATGTGGATAGTTTTCCCAGCGGGTTTCGGTCCTATGTTCGGCAAAGGTTTTCATGCAATGGCAGCGCTGGGCGACGCCCGCAACCAATTCCCGCTTCTGGTGGGCTACCTGGTGTGCCTGGGAATGCCTGTCGGGCTGGCGGTCGGTATTCGCAATGGAATGCGCTCATCGGAGATCAATAGCCATTTCAATTGGACTCGCGCCGTGGTGGCCGGAGGCCTGGCGGGTGTGCTTGGTGGCTTCATATTTGACCGCTGGATGTCGGCTGGCGAGTTTTTCCCACTGCTTTCCGGACTGAATCAGCTTCCGTCGCGCGGAACCAGCCTCGCCCTGCAATTTCTAATTGCCGCGCTGATGGGTGTGATCTTCGGCGTGCTTTTTCAGCGTGATGTGCGCGGTTATGGTTCCTGCATGGGCTGGGGAATCGGATATGCAATCCTCTGGTGGTTTTTGGGACCGATGACCCTGCTGCCGCTGGTTTCGCGCGCACCGCTGGACTGGTCGTCGGATGCCGGTAGCGCGATGTTCGGCTCGCTGGTCGGCCACATTCTATATGGGCTGATCCTGGGAGTGAGCTACGCGACCCTGGACAGAGCCTGGATCCGGCTGTTCATCCAGTCAGATCCGCTGAACCGGGAACGACACGGGCCCGGATTGCACGTACTGCAGTCGCTGGGATGGGGCGCAATCGCGGGCTTTGCCGGAGGCCTGGTCTCCAGCCCGATCATGCTGAAGACGGGTGTGCTTACCAAAGTCGCGGGCCTGGACACTAGTTTCACCAACTGGCATGGATTGCTGGTTCACCTGCTCGTCAGTGCGTGCATTGGAATGATGTTCGGCTTGCTGTTTCGCAATGAGTCGACCAATCTCAGCACGGGTGTAGCCTGGGGATGGGTGTTCGGATTGATCTGGTGGTATCTCGGTCCCATGACGCTGCTGCCTCTCGCTCTTACGGGCGTGTGCGATTGGAGCACGAGTGCGGCGTCAGCGCTGCTGCCGTCGCTCATCGGGCACCTGGTGTTCGGGGCTGTCACGGCATGGGTGTTCCTGGTGCTGCAAGATCGCTATTTGCGGTGGCTGTTGCTCGACCCACGAATCGCGCTGCGCGAGAAGCGGCGAGTGCGGCCGTTGGGAACTCCGGCGCCAGCGCTGTGGTTTTTGGTTTTGGGGCTGGGTGTATTGCTCCCGATACTTCTCGGATAGACTCTGTTGCGGAGCCGAATCATCCGTGGACGACACTTACGCAATCAATGTAGCCAAGACCGAGTTTCGTGAGGGATTCAACAGCGGAAATCCAGACAGAGTGCTGTCGGTTTTCGCAGCGGAATTTACCGACAATTCGGACGGTCGTCCCAGCCGATACGGCAAAGACGCCCCGGTGAAGCTGCGTCGCCACCTAGAGGGTCTGTTTTCAGAGTACGAAGCCCGGCTGAACATCATCATGTCGGCTATCGTAATCTCGGGAAATCTTGCGTACGACTACGGCTGGCACGAACTCACGCTGATGCCCCGGAAGGGCGGGGAGGCACAGCTTATCCGCAAGCGGTATCTCGAGCTATGGCGGAAGCAGGACAACGGTAGCTGGCGGATTATCCGCTACATCGATAACGATGATTTGCCGGATGTAGTGGATTAGGCTTTAGACTTTCCCAGGCTGGCGTTGAGTTTAGAGTAGAGGCGCGAACCGAATCCGGCAGGAATCTCGAACTCGGCCCCATCGGCGATGAGTTTCACGACGTTCCGAGTTCCATCCAACACGGCGGAACAATGCTTGCACACTCTGAAGTGCGCGTCCATGCGGGCACGGAGTTCGGGTTCGACGACGTCGTCGATATAGTTGGATATCTCGCGCCAAACTTCGATACAGCTAATTTCAATCACCATATAGAGTAGATATCATAACTGCAAAATTGTTGCACACGTCCTTACGACCAGGGCCTGACTTTCTTGTATTCGTCCCTTCCCGTAGTCCACGAGCCGTCAATACCCGGGGCCAGAGCGTCACGCATCCGCAGGCGCGCGCGCAGCAACCGCGTCTTCACGCTGGCCTCGGTGATGCCCAGTATTGTCGCCGTTTCCGCTATGCTCAGGTGCTGGACGTCCCGCAGTATCAGCACTTCGCGATTCTTGGGCGTCAGCGAGGCCATCGCCCGCTTCAACGCCTCTCGCAGCTCCTTTCTCTGTAACTCTTCGGAGGGAATGTCGCGCCAGTCGGCGAAGTCCCGGGGGCGATAGTCGCCTTCCTCACGTTCCTGCTCGGGATGGATTGACTCGTAAAGATGGCGGTGGTCCTTCCTGAGTTTCGCGCGAGCTTCGTTGATGGCGATGTGGATAATCCAGGTGCTGAACTTCGCTTGGAAGCGGAAGTTCGGGAGCGCCTTGAATGCCTTGAGAATGGTCTCCTGGGC
>Ga0306921_10001001_pt1 | contig 26770 bp, 21 predicted proteins | sample sta12Cox44000080_FD_203760 | JGI IMG/M metagenome (GOLD analysis project Ga0306921, IMG submission 203760) | Lab enrichment of tropical soil microbial communities from Luquillo Experimental Forest, Puerto Rico - statoxic.12C.oxic.44.000.080 (v2)... | ecosystem: Environmental > Terrestrial >...
GGTTCTGCGATTGCGGCCGATCATCATGACGATGCTGGTGGCGACGCTGGGCTTGTTGCCGGCGGCACTTTCCCATGGCATCGGTTCGGATTCCCAGAGGCCGTTCGCCATCGTCATCGTGGGAGGGCTAATCTCCGACCTTGTGATGAGTATCTTCCTGCTGCCGACACTGTACACATGGGTCGCGCGAAACGATGATCGTCTACCGGCCATTGAGACGAACGAACCCCTATAGGAGGAGTCCAACGGAGCAGGCGGGTGAGATGCGGGCGGGCAAAGGAGACTGAGACATGAAAAAAGATGAGGTGTGCGCTTTGATCAAGAAAATCGGCGTGATTCCCGCTATCCGGGTATCATCCGGTGACGACGCCCACTTCGCCGCTGAAGCCGTCACCCATGGGGGGATTCCCATTGTAGAAATCACCCTGACCGTACCGGGAGCGGTCGAATTGATTGCTCACCTCTGTCGCTCGAAGGGAAACATAGCAGTTGGCGCAGGCACGGTCCTCAATGCAGAAATGGCAAGAAAATCCGTTGACGCGGGAGCCTGCTTTCTGACCTCCCCAAACTTCAATGCCGCGGTTGTGGACTTTGCGGTCAGGGAGAACATGGCTGTGCTGCCCGGAGCACTGACGCCAACTGAAGTGGTTGCCGCCTGGAGTGCGGGCGCCGACTTCGTCAAGGTCTTCCCCTGCGGGCCGGTGGGCGGAGATACGTATATCAAGTCCATGCACACTGCGCTACCGCAAGTCCCTCTGATCGCGGCGGGAGGTGTCAACCAGCAGACAGCGACCGACTACATTCTGTCAGGAGCTACGGCCATCGGTGTTGGTACTGAATTGATTCCCTCCGAGGCGATCAAAAGACGACAGGCCCATCGCATTCGGGAACTTGCGCGCCGATTCCTCAAACTGGTTAGCGACGCACGACAGGAAATCGAGATCTGGAAGAAGCAAAGCCTAGTGGTCAAAGAGTTCACCGATACCGATGAATGTGAAAAGTAGAAGCCTACGGTGCCGACATTCCTGTTCCTGAACCTTCTATCTCGGCGAACCGTCGGCGATTATACGCAAACGAAATTTGGTACTGGCGCTTATTGGTGCTCTCCATTTCGAGGTTCTTTAGGTGTCGCAGACGACGCGATCGACGTCTGGGCCTGTCACACACAATGAAAGTCTGATCCCCCTGACACCTGCAGGCTACCCATACCGCGTCCTGGCATCCTTGGCGAAGAGCAAAATCGATCGCCTCACCCCTCACTTGATGCAAGTATCTTCTTCGCGGGAGAGCACACAAGTACCGGGAAGCGACAAGAATGCCTCCGCCAAGGTTGGTTGTAACTCTGCAGTCGGAACACTACCAACGGAGCTTGCCACTATCGTCGGATATTCGAATTCACTTCGTGGGGTAGGCGTATAAGTTTCGGGCCGATGTACAACAGATCGATGTCTTCCCCGGCGTCGGGGCAGGATGGTCGCAAGCTGATTCTCTCGGTCGATGATCAGTTGATGTGTTGTATTCCCGCTACAAACTGCTATCGGCTGCCGGCTACGCCGTACTCAGTGCCACTGATGGCGTTCAGGCGCTTCAGATTTTTTGGCAGTAAACCTGAGGATTGCCTTTCAAAAGTGAATGGGTTCGTCCCAAGGCTGACGGCCCCGATTCCTTGTTGAAGTCCATTCACCAGCTGACCGCTGCGAAGCCGATGAGACTTGTCCCCAGACCAGCGGCATCCTGAAGTTTTGGCCCGCACGCTTTCGAAATTGCTGTGCTCTGCAGATTGCCCCGCGCAGGTTTGCCTCTCGAGTGCGCAGGGCGCTTTCTGCCAGCCCGCAGGCGAAACAACACCTTCGCTGGATGTGGCATCATCGCACACATGGTTCTCTTGGGGTGCTAAAGTCATCTCTCACGTTAGTGGAGTCGCTTCACGGGAGGCACGGTGGCAACCGTCTCAAAGAAGATCGTGCTGAAAGTCAACGGCCACGAGCACACTGTCGCGGTCGACCCCAGCACCCCGCTGCTGTTCGTCCTGAACGATGAACTCGGCCTTCGCGGTCCGCGCTTCGGTTGCGGTATGGCGCAATGCGGAGCCTGTAGCGTAATTCTCGATGGCCGCGTGGTTCGGTCGTGCGTGATGTCTGTGGATGCGGTACGCAACTCAGAGATCACAACCCTCGAAGGTCTGGGAACACCCGAGGCTCCGCATCCTCTGCAGCAAGCTTTCATCGATGAAGGGGCGGCGCAGTGCGGCTTCTGCCTTAGCGGGGTGATGCTGACCACTAAGGCACTGCTGGACGCAAATCCCAAAGCCTCGGATGAGGAAATCCGAGATGCGCTGGGTGGCGTCTTGTGCCGCTGCTTCACCCACCTGCGAATGATGCGAGCCATTCGAAAGTACGCCGGGGCGAGGAAAGCATGATCCAGACGCGTCGCGACTTTCTCAAGGCTTCGGGCGCGCTGATTGTGAGTTTCAACGCGGCATCGCTAGCGCCGCTTTCGCTCGACGGGCAGAGGCCATTTGCAACGCATCCTTCTCATATCGACCCGAACAAACTGGATTCATGGTTGGCTATTGCCGCTGACGGTACAGTTACCGCATATACAGGCAAGTGTGACTTTGGACAAGGTATCTTTACTGCTCAAACACAGCTGGTCGCTGAAGAGCTCGGCGTCGACATAAGTCAGGTAAAGCTGGTTCAGTGCGATACCGATATAACTCCGGATCAGGGAACCACGTCAGGAAGTCAGTCGACTCCCACGAACTTCAATGAGGGGAGTCTCGCCCTGGCTGCGGCGACGGCGCGAGAGGCGCTGTTAGGTATGGCCGCTGCGAAGTTCGGCGATTCCGCTGACAATCTCACGGCGACGAATGGAGTAGTCACCAGCAAGTCTGGACGTCGTACCACATACGCAGAGCTGCTGGCAGGAAAGCATTTCGACTTGCCACTGAATCCGGGGGTGAAGCGGAAACCGGTCACGCAGTGGAGTGTTCTGGGCAAGCCGGTTCCCTCGCTAGACCGGGCAGCGCTGACGACCGGCCGGTTCGAATTTGTACAGAACGTTCGCGTCGACGGAATGCTTCACGGGCGCGTGGTCCGTCCTCCAGAGATGGGCGCCACGGTCGCCGTAGTCGATGAGCACTCGCTTAAGGACGTCGGCGGATTCGTGAAGGTCGTTGTCCGCAAGAACTTCGTGGGGGTTGTCGCAGAAACCCAATACCAAGCCGAAAAGGCTGCTCGTCAGTTGTCGGTTCGGTGGAATCCAGGACCGGAGTTGCCTGCACAAAAAGACTTCTTTAGTTATCTGAAGCACCAGCCGTCGCACGATTCCCTGAGCGTGGATTCCGGGGATGTCGACTCACAACTTCGGTCCGCGAGCACGCTACTTCGAGCCAGCTACACCTATCCGTACCAGATGCATGGATCTGTCGGTACTTCGTGCGCACTGGCGGATGTTACGTCTGATCGCGCGATTGTGTGGTCTGCCACGCAATCGGTGTATCCGACACGCAGCGTTTTGGCGAAAATTTTGAATCTGTCGCTCGAGAGTGTTCGCGTGATTTTTGTGCGCGGATCGGGCTGCTACGGTCTCAACGGAGCAGACGCGGCCTCGTTCGACGCCGCCATTTTGTCGCAAGCCGTTGGCAGGCCGGTCCGTCTGCGGTTTTCAAGAAAAGACGAAATGATGTGGGAGAATTTTGGCGCTGCATGTGCCATCGAACAGCGCGCTGGGCTTGCTCCCGACGGCCACATTGTCGCCTGGGACCGCGAAGACTGGGTCACCTCTCTAGGCAGCAGGCCCGGCTACGATCGTCCCGGCAATGTAATCAGCGGGATGTTGCTGGGATACGAACCGGAGCCGCTCCAGCCCGGTCCTGCCAAAGTTCCAAAAGGCGAGTTTCGCAACCGGAGCAACACGGTTCCGTCCTACTTCGCTGGATGTGTCGGAAACGTTTGCGGCGGCAACGGAAGTATACGCAGCGAGCGAGCAATGACGCATACCGTATGCTCGCTGTTTTTTACCGGCCCGCTCCGCTCCCCTCTGCGCATTCAGAACACCTTTGCCAATGAATGCTTCCTGGACGAGTTGAGCGCTCAAGCCAAGGCCGATCCCGTGGCTTTCCGCATCCACCATCTTCGGGACCCACGACTTATCGCCGTTGTTAAGGCAGCGGCCGAGGCTGCAAAGTGGGACGCGCGACCGTCGCCTGGGCCCAAAGTTGGTGGCGATCGAGTGGTGAGCGGCCGAGGTATTGCATGCGTCGACTACGAAGGAGGAAACGGTTACGCCGCACTCGTGGCGCACGTCGAGGTGAATCTGGACAGCGGAGTTGTTCATCCCAGGAACTTTTTCCTGGCTATAGATTGCGGGCCGGTCTCTAACCCCGATGGTCTAAGAAACCAAAGCGAAGGCGGCATCCTGCAGGCGGTCAGCCGCGCCCTGGTTGAGGAAGTTACCTGGGACAACAGGCGTGTCACCTCCGTCGATTGGGCGAGTTATAAGACTCTGTACCTGGGTTACGAGATGCCTGCAGTCGAGTGCACGTTTGTGATGCCACACGGCGTACCCGCTCTCGGCGCAGGCGAGACATCGATCACGGTAACACCGGCCGCAATTGGGAACGCGATCTTTGATGCGACCGGCGCTCGTTTGCGCACGATCCCCTTCACACCCGAACGCGTGCTTGATGGGCTGCGCCATGTTAACCAGGCGGGAGTAACGAGATCATCGTGAACGGGGTGAGGGCACATGCAGCTTTCGACAGCTTGTCGAGAGCACACTCCAGCTTACAGCCAAAATGAAACTGCTCTAGTCAAAGCGAGTTGCTGGAGAAAGTCCACCTGTCGATCTCAAGCGGAGCAGCCTGCCGGTAAGAAGCGGAGGTGAAACTTATACGGCAGCTTCTGCTACTTCGCGGAACTCGGCTTCATCCTCGAGCTCAATAGCCCTATGGGTCTTGGCAACGAGCATGTAAATCGATGGTACAACGAAGAGCGTGAAAGCCGTGCCGATGATCATTCCGCTAACCAGCATGATACCGATGCTGTTACGGGCTCCGGCTCCAGGACCCTTCGCAAATACCAGCGGTAAGTGGCCGAACACCGTAGCGGCGGTCGTCATCAGGATGGGGCGCAGACGGGTGCTGGCCGCTTCCGTGATTGCCTCTAGCTTGGCCTTGCCCCGCTCCTGTAATTGGTTCGCGAACTCAACGATCAGAATGCCGTTTTTCGAGATCAGTCCAACCAGCGTGATCAGACCGACCTGACTGTAGATGTTGAGAGTGGTCAGGCCGAGGAACGAGAACATCAGTGCGCCTGAAAGCGCCAACGGCACCGAACCCGCGAGAATGATGAATGGATCGCGGAAGCTCTCAAACTGCGCGGCCAGAACGAGATAAATCAGGATTGCCGAAAGCAGGAACGTGCTCAGGAACGTGCTTCCTTCCACGCGCAACTGGCGCGACTCACCCGCATAGTCGATGGTGAAGCCCTGGGGAAGCATGTTCTTGGCTTCGGTCTCAAGAAAGGTCAAGGCCTTGTCAAGCGGCACATTGGGCGGAATGACGCCCTGAACGCGCACCGCGTTCAACTGTTGGAACTTGTTGAGGGAGCGCGGCTGCGTCGTGGTCTTCAAGTCGGCAAAAGTTGAGAGCGGCACAAGCTGGTCGCTCGATCCCTTGACGTAAATCTGCGAGAGCTGGTCCGGGGTCAAACGATCGGCGCGCTTTATCTGTGGAATGACCTTATAGCTTCGTCCCTGGATGCTAAAGCGATTGACGTAATTTCCTCCCAGCATGGTCGAGAGATCCTGTCCAGCCTGGCTCAGGTCGACTCCCTGCGAGCGAAGCTTATCGCGATCAAAGATAACTTCTGCTTGCGGCTGGTCGAACTTCACATCAACATCGGCAAAGATAAACATGCCACTGGTCATGGCCTTCTGCACGAGCTGGTTCGCGAACTCGCTCACCTGCTCGGGTTCAGCAGCCGAGTTGATGACAAAGTCGACGGGGAAATTTCCGCCACCGGGTAACGGAGGCGGCGTCAAGGGAATCACGCGCACACCGGGAATCTTGGACAGCGGTCCGGTGGATTCCAGCAGAAGTTGCTGCGCAGTTTTCTTTCGCTGGCTCCACGGTTTGGTGACCATTCCACCGAAGCCGCCGGTGGGGTTCGTGATCTGGAAGATGCTGTCGCTCTCGGGAAACGAGCGATATACGTCGTAGATCTCTTTCGTAAAGAGATTGACCTGATCGAGGGTTGCGTTGGCGGAAGACTGAATCACGCCGAACACGACACCCTGATCTTCAGCCGGAGCAAGCTCGTGCTGGGAGAACATGTAGAACGGAATCATCAGCAAGGCGACGATTGCCCAAAGCGTGAACACGACGGGACGATAGCGGAGCGTCCCGGAAAGCATGCTGGTATAGAGGCCGCGCACTTTTTCGAAACGGTGGTTAATAAAGCCGGCGAAGCCGCGTTCGGTGTCTCCCTCACGCAGCAGCTTCGAGCCCATCATCGGCGAGAGCGTAAGTGCGACGACTCCGGAAACGATCACAGCGCCGGCCAGTGTGAAAGCAAACTCACGGAAGAGCGCTCCGGTGAGTCCACCTTGAATGCCGATCGGTGCGTACACGGCTGCCAAAGTAATGGTCATGGCAATGATTGGACCAACCAGTTCGCGGGCAGCGTCTTTCGCAGCCATGAACGGCGACTTGCCCATATGCAGGTGTCGCTCGACGTTTTCGACCATGACGATAGCGTCATCCACGACCAGGCCGACAGAAAGGACGATCGCAAGCAGCGTCAGCAAGTTGATCGTGAAACCCGCCAGCAGCATTAGGAAGACGGCGCCGATCAGCGAAATCGGAATGGCGACAATCGGAATGAGAACCGACCGGAAAGACCCGAGGAACAGAAAGATAACGATGACAACGATGATCAGGGTTTCGGTTAGCGTGTGGAGTACTTCGTTGATCGCATCTTGAATGTACGCGGTCGAATCGTACGGAACGCCAAGCTTCATGCCCGTCGGCAATTGCTCTCGTATCGCCGGAAGAGCTGCGCGAACATTACGGATGACTTCGAGTGAATTGGCATTGGGAAGGACCCAGATGCCCATGAAGGTCGCGCTTTCGCCGTTGAAGCGAACATCCTGATCGTAGTTCTCAGCGCCGAGGACAACGTCGGCGATGTCGCCCAGACGAACCACGACACCCTTGTCCTGTTTCACCACCAACTGGCGAAATTCCTCGGGCGAGCGCAGATCGGTGTTGGCGATCAAGTTCACCGACACCATAGAGCCCTTGGTGTTACCGAGCGCGGACAGATAGTTATTGTTCGACAATGCGTTGCGCACGTCGGATGGCGACACGCTACGCGCCGCCATCTGATCGGGCTTCAGCCAGATTCGCATGGCGAAAGTGCGGTTGCCGAGAATGTCGGCGCGCTGCACGCCGCTAATTGCGCTCAGCTTGGGCTGAACGACACGAGTCAAGTAGTCCGTAATCTGGTTCTGATCGAGATCAGCCGAAGAAAAGCCCAGATACATCGCGGCGAATTGCGTATCGGCCGTTTCCAGATCGATGACGGGGATCTGCGCGTCAGGCGGAAGGTCGTTGCGTACTTGCGCCACCTTGGCCTGGATCTGGGTCAGCGCCGCCGTGGTGTCGTAGTTGATTTTCAGATGGACCGTGATCGTGCTCAGCCCTTGCGCGCTGGTCGACTCCATGTAGTCGATGCCATCGGCGCTGGCGATAACGCGTTCGATGGGCGTCGTCACAAAGCCGCGCACCAGGTCGGCACTTGCGCCCACATACACAGTCGAAACCTGAACGATAGCGATGTCGCTACGGGGATACTGCCGGACGCTCAGGGAGCGAACGGCGTAGAGGCCGGCGATCAGGATCACCAGGTTGACCACGATCGCAAGTACGGGGCGTTTGACGAACAGGTCGGTGAACTTCATTCGCCTTAGCTATCCTCGGGCTTGGGATGCGAGCTGTTGTCGGGCTGAACTTTGTTGTTGATCTGGACGGCGGCTCCGTTGCGCAGCTTGAAGACACCGGAGGTAACGACTTCATCGCCGGGATTCACGCCGGAAACGATTCCTACCTGGTCGCCACGCGATCCTGCCAGCTTGACAATCTGCTGGCGGACACCGCGGTAGGTATTACCTTTCTGGTCCTTCAGATCGGTAACAATAAAGACGGAATCGCCGTAGGGGGCGTAGTTGATGGCCGATGCTGGCAAGGCGATTACAGGTGTGCTCTGGCCGAGTCCAAGCGAAACCTGAACGAACATTCCAGGGCGCAACTTATTTTGCGAATTGGACAGAGTCGTCTGCACCTGGATGTTGCGAGTCGATTCGTTCACCACGGAATCAAGCGCTGTAACGCGGCCCGTAAATTGGAGTCCCGGAAAATCGTTGGAGGTAATCTCGAGCGAGCGGCCTATGGCAAGCTGGCCTGTCGTTCCCTGTGGCACGCCAAAGTTCACGTAGATCGGATTCAACGATTGCAGCGAAACAATGGCCTGACCGGCGGCTAAGTACTGCCCCAAGTTGACCTGGCGAATCCCGAGAACTCCGGAAAACGGCGCACGGATGGTCTTGCGTGCAATCGTGGCGCGGATTTCTCCGACCTGCCCCTCAGTGACTTTCTGCTGTGCCGTGACGTTGTCGTATTCGGTCTTGGCCATCACGCCCTGCTCCACAAGCTTTTGGGTCCGACCGTAGTTGATTTGAGCCAGATCGCGTTGGGCCTCCAACTGGGCAAGCTGCGCCTGCTCCTGTCGGGTGTCGAGCTCGACGAGGATGTCACCTTCGTGAACCCACTGGCCGGACTCGAAGTCGATCTTAGCCACGGTGCCCGGCAGATCAGCACTTACGGTGACTCCCTGAATGGCAGCCACTGTACCGATTACATCCAGCGTTGAGGGCCAGGTCGCCTTCACAGCCGTAATGGTCGTAACCGCTGTTGGCGGGGGCTGAAAACTCGCGCCCTGCGCTATAGCGGTCTGAATCTGGCGAAATTTCACAAACCCCAAGCTACCTAAAAGGATGGCTACTACAGCCAACATGAACAGCATTCGCTTCAACATGATTCCGCCTTATGTGTGAATGCTTGCGAACCAGCTCCGCGCAAGGGAAGCGATTCAATTCGACACAACCGAGACAATTTGACAGATATAGATTGTCTGAAGCGGGAGTCGGATTCAGGGCGAGGATAAAATGCGAGACCGGAGGGACGAATTGCATCAGCAGGGCGCAACTTTCCTCGGTCGCCTGCTCAACGGCGGGCTAAACGAACCTCTTATTTACTTTTTCGCGGACGATTTCTGCTTCGTCTCTGAACTAATTCCGGCGATACCGTAACGGCGGCATCGGGTCTGGCTCTTGGGCAAAGAGCTCGGCCAGCGCCGCGAAGCGCAAGGTGCCGACCCATCAGTGCTGGATGATGGCATAAGCGGGAATCGTATTGCGCGTAACATTCTTATAGACAACTCCACTTTTCATCACGAAGACGACCCGCCGGACGGCCGTGATGTCTTTCAGCGGATCTCCGTCGATGGCGATGATGTCCGCTTGCATGCCTGGTGCGATCGATCCGATCTGATCGCCCATCTGCAGGGCTTCCGCCCCTAGTGAGTTGGCGGAAACTATCGCCGACATCGGGTCGACTCCACAGTCTCGAACCCGGTCAATGAACTCCTCAGCATTTCGCCCGTCTGCGCCCGCCACGGCATCGGTTCCAAAGACCACTTTGAGGCCGGGAGTTTTTGCCGCCCGCTGCACCAGGTCGTGGTTCATTGGCAGGATCTTCTCCATCGCTCGGAACCCCTCGGCGGTATAGCCCGGCGTGCCGAGATACTTGTCCTTGTTCAACAGGTAGTTCTCAATCACCAATCCGGCCTGCGGATCCAGGTATGTTCCCTTCTCCGCCATGAGCTTCAGATCGTCGTCTGTCGCCAGCGTGCCATGCTCGACTTCGGTGCATCCCGCCAGCGTTGCCGCGCGAACGGCCTCCTTGTAAGCGTGCACTAGCGTACGCAAACCCTCTTTTTTCGCTTCATCGCAGGCAGCGTCGAGCTGCTCCTGCGACAGGGTCATTTTTCCACCTTGGCGAATGGATTCCGAAGCAAAGATCTTGATTACGTCCGCACCAGCTTCCTTTTGCTTGCGGACGAACTCTCTGATTTGTTCGGACGTGCCGGTCTTCTCACCCTTCCCTACTAGCGGCTCCACGGCGGTGAGGATGCGCGGACCGGGCAACAAGCCCTTTGCGATAGCGTCACGCAGCCAGACATCATTGGGCGATCCGACACTTTGCACCGTGGTGAATCCTGCCATGAGGGTCACCCATGCATTCGACGCCGATTTATATGCGTCCTCTTGCGATGTTCCCGCCGCCCCGGCATTCTTTCCGTCCTTGCCGAAGATCCAGGTGATGTGCACGTGTGCGTCAATCCAGCCCGGCAGCACTGCGAGACCGCTGAGATCGTAGTCCACGGGGCCAGCGGCCTTCGGTTCTATCGCAACGATCTTGGATCCCTCGATCACGATGCGAACGTCGTGCAGAGTGTGGCCCTTGCCATCCAGGAGCGTGCTCGCGCCGATGCCGATGCGTTGACTTTGTGCCGGTGCCGCTGGAGGGAATGCAGGCATCAAACCGCAAATTACGACCATGCCGAGTATCCATGAGCTGAACCGCACATGTAACACGACTAGCAACCAGCTCGTCGAGAAGTGCTCTGGTTGAGTGGTTCGGGTTGCGTTGCCGCTATTTGCCAGCACTATCGCCTTTTTCGCCCCCGCTTTCCATTTCTCTCGTCAGCCAGGGCAGCACGACGCTTCTTGGCCTCGGCTTTTCCCATCCGCTTAAGTTCGTCGGGAGAGTACATGCTGCCGCGGCACCTCTTGCTTCCGCAGTAGCATGGAGCGTCGTCGTCACCGTCGTACAGCCAATAGTCGTAAGTCAGTTCCTCGCCGGCACGGAGTTTGCGCAGGGTCCTGATGAAAATCCGCCCGCCCACTTCATCGATCTCGCAATTGGGCTGGCAAGAATGGTTCACGAACATCCCCATGCCGTGGCCGTCGATCACAATCTTCCCATCGCCGATTCCGAATAAATAGGTGAATGTTCGTCTTGCGTAGCGGCGGTCGCCCTCTTCCTTGGAAATGCGCTCGCCGGTGTACTCGAGCACGACCGTGCCCTTGGGAATGTCTTCCAACGTGAAGCAGCCTGCAGCATGAATGTCGGATGAGCGAGTGATGAGACGCGGCACGCGATGAGCTCCGTAACTTTGGTTGGAAGTATAGCGTAGTCAATTTTGTCACGGTTCGCCGAGGCTTTGACGCTGAAAACCACTACGGTCCGTGCACTCCGTCACATGTACGACGTGCATTTCACGGTTCACATTCCGCCGCAAATTCCGTATCTTTGAAGTGTCATTATTCCTGGAGGTCCCTCATGGTTCGTGTCATCCTTCGCCATAAGGTCGCAGATTATGGCCGCTGGAAAGAGGTATTCGACGGACATCTTGATGCACGTAAAGCTGCCGGTGAGGTCGGATATCGGGTGATGCTGTCTGTGGATGATCCCCGTGAAGTAACTGTCTTCCTCGACTGGGACAGTCTGGATCGTGCACGCAAGTTCGCAGCTTCCGATGACCTCAAGCAGAAGATGCAGCAGTCCGGTGTGATCGGCGATCCCGATGTTCGCTTTCTCGAGGACGCGTACACCGTTCGTCGCTCGTCTGCCGACTAGGTCAAGGCTGCGAAAATTCGAAAATATTCTTGACAGCCACTTAACCTTCTGCTTCCGAAGCCTGGGTTGGATTCAGTCAAACCAGTGGTTCATGGCACAACGCCCCGCTGTGTTTGAATGCCTGAGAAGGCGCGAGTGATGCGGGTTTCGCGGGAGCAGACGTTCTGTCAAGGATTTTCCACTGAAAATTTTCTCGCTCATCCACAATGGATTTTTGATGCCGTTGACAAACGTATCCGGGCAAATACAATTACCGCCAACTCCACTACCGATCAGGGTAAAACGTGATAGAAGCCTCAAGAGCCAGCGGCGTTCTTCTTCAGACCGATTTTCCGGAACTTAAACTCCATGCCAGCGGCAAGGTCCGCGATGTCTACAGCGTCGATTCCAATCACCTGCTGTTCGTTGCCACCGATCGCATTTCGGCCTTCGACTATGTGCTGGCAACCGGCATTCCCGAGAAGGGACGGGTGCTCACCCAGCTTTCGCTGTTCTGGTTCGACTTCCTCGAAGGAATCGTTCCCAATCACCTGGCCACGGCCAACGTCGCTGAGTATCCGGCGGAATTGCAAAACTACGCTGCCCAGTTGTGTGGCCGCTCGATGCTGGTTGTTCGCGCCGACATGGTCGCGGTTGAATGCGTGGTGCGCGGCTACATTTCCGGCTCCGGCTGGAAGGAATACAAGAACAGCGGCTCTGTCTGCGGCATAAAGCTGCCTGCCGGGTTGCGCGAATCCGATAAGCTGCCGGAGCCGATCTTCACTCCAGCCACCAAAGCGACCACTGGACATGACGAAAACATCTCCTTCGATCACATGATCGACCTTATTGGCAAGGAATTGAGCGAGAAACTGCGGGATATCAGCATCGCGGTCTATAAGAAGGCTGCCGACTACGCAGAAACGCGCGGCATCATCATTGCCGACACCAAGTTCGAATTCGGCCACACGCCGAAAGGTCTGGTGCTAGCCGACGAAGTGTTGACTCCCGATTCGTCCCGCTTCTGGCCGATGGACAAATACCAGCCGGGCGGAGCGCAGGAGTCGTTCGACAAGCAGTATGTGCGAGATTATCTGGAGTCGATTAAGTGGAACAAGCAGCCCCCAGCACCGGGGCTTCCACCGGAAGTTGCGGCAAAAACGAGCGAGAAATACGTCGAAGCCTACGTACAGATGACTGGGCATCCTCTGCCAGGATGAAGGGGTCATGCTCCTGATGGGATTTTCTATCCTTGATTGGCTGATCCTGCTGGTCGTGGTGCTCAACGTTGCTGGAGCAATCGCGGAAGGTTTCGTTTATGAGCTGTTCTCGTTCGTTGCAGTGATTGCGGGTTACCTGATTGCGGCATGGGAGTACCCGCAAGTTGCGGCATTCTATCTGCACTACGTCAGCTCTGCGTGGGCAGCGGATATCGCAGGCTTTTTGACCGTATTTTTCGTCGTTGTGTTGTTGGGAGGAGTGGCCGGCAAAATTGGCCGCAGTTTCGTCGAAGGCATCGGCTTGCGCTGGATCGATCGCTTTCTGGGAGGCCTGTTCGGTTTCCTCAAAGGCGTTGTGGTTTGTACGGTCATCGTGATGGCGTTAGCGGCTTTCAATCCCACCAGTTCCTGGGTCCGGGATTCGCGAATTGCGCCTTTCATGCTGGTCACGGGTCGCGCTCTGATTTGGGCTGCACCGGGGGAACTGCGGCAGCGCTTCAGCGATGGGTGGAACCTCCTGCGAACGGTGCCGGAGCACATTTCCCACGCCGGCGACGGTAACTCGAACTGATCCATTGGGCGATTGCCCATACGCGGAACTGATAAAGAGAGGCGTTGTGAAAGACCAACTGGAAGCCTTGATTCTCCAAATGCACAAAAGCGGAATTCTCTATCCCGAAGCCGTTCGCGAATTTAAGAAACGTTTCATCCTCACGGTTTTGCAGGAGAACAAGGGCAACCAGTGTAAAACAGCACGCCAACTCGGAATGCACCGCAACACCCTCAGCCGCACCATCGCCGAACTGAATCTCGACGTCAGGACGTTGCGTCCAGGTGCGCGCCGGCCGCCGCGCAGCGCTCGTCCCACCGGTTACGACAAGCGCGCCGCCCGTTAATTTCGACGCACTCATTGCAGACAATAAAAAGGGGAGCCCGCAGGCTCCCGCTAACGCTCGAAACTGCTACTGCGGCTTCTTCGCCGGCGCCCGGTGAGTCGGGGCTGCTGTGCTCACTGGGTTTCCGTTTTTGTCCAGGAGCACGCCATCTGACATGGTCATCATGAACGGATTCGGAGTATAGCTCGACACCGTCGCCTGGAACTGCATGAGCGTTCCAACCGTGGGCACCAGCTTGGCCGGAATCGGCTTTTCCATCGTCAGGGTTATATCTGCCTTCTTATCGTCGATGTCATCAGCGCTGCCGGCCAGGGTCAGCTTCGTGGGTGAGGCAGTGATTACGTTCGCCACGAGCTTGACGGCTTTGTCTTTGATCGCATTCCAAACCGTATCGGAAGCCTGTGCATTGCCGGATGACAATACGAGCTGCCACTCGGCAAAGCTCATCTGCTTGGGATCTTTGCTCTTCACTAGATCAGCGGCCTGGTCCGCAGGTGAAGGCGGCGGCGGAGCGGCAGCCACCGTGAACCCTGCGGGCGGCATCACGCTCGTCGAGGCTTGCGCCTGCTTGACCAGGTCAGCCCAGCCGTCTTCCGAGCCGTGATAGCGGAGGTACTTCTTGCGGGCGTAGTCCAGAATTTGCTGCTGTCCGGTGCCCTGAGCCAAACCTGCGGCTCTGATTGCAAACCAGAAGCCTTCCGGATTCATTGGCTTGGCTTCGAGGTCGGCAGTTGCCAGAGGATAAATGTCAGCGATGTTCGGCTGCGACTCGTTCTTGACTGCGTCCTGCAGGTCCTTAGATGCGGTTGCCAGATCTTTCTTCTGCAGTGCAGAGAATCCGATGGCGCCGTCGAAAATCGACGTCAGATCGTTGTGGAATTTTGTGAAATCCGCATCGCTCATGCCTTCCGCCTTGGGCGTATTCGGAAGGGCATCCAGTCCCTTCTGGCCATACTGCGCTGCCTGGTCACAGTTCTTGGCAGCATCGGCTCCACCCTGGGCGCACAGACTCCGGTAATAGTAGGCCAACAGTGCCAGTGCGCGAACATTGTTAGGATTGGCCTGCAACACGCGGCCAGCTGTGTCGATCGTCTTGGAAGCGTTGCCGGCCTGCTGGTACGCGCCCATCAAGGTAACCAGCGCATCCTCTTTCATCACGCTATTCGGATAGGTCTGCAGGAATGCCTCTATGGCCTGTGCCTTGGCGGCCGGATCGGACTGCTGTACTGCGCTCACGTAGGCGTTGTATTCAGCAGGATCTTTGATCTGCGGCTTCGCAGGTTGGGCCGCAGGTTGCTGGGCCGCAGGTTGAGCTGCAGCTTGGGCCGCCGCTGGTGGGACAGCGGCCCCCGCCAGTGCGAATACCAAAAACGTGACAACTAACAACTTCTTCATTCGATTGGCTCCTTAGAGTCTTGGCAACTGACAACGATATTCGCCCAGCCACGCATGATGTCTCGCGTTGCTCCCCATCCGGAAGCGCTGATGGGGCTGCCTTCCTCCGCATCCCTTCCAACGCGGCGGGTTTGATCGCGAGAGTGCGGAGAGGGGATTATAAGTAGGTATCCTGCGCAAGGCAAGATACTTACAAACCAGGCAACTCATCATGTCCGCTGATGCTGATGAACGAACTCCGGGGTCGCTTGATTATATGCTGCCGGCAACCGTTTGCGAAATGCCCTACGGAAGGAATTGAAGGAAGCGCTGATGACCTCAGGAACAAAGCCGTCCCTTGCCGGTTCCGTCGCAGTAGTAACCGGCGGCAGCCGTGGAATTGGTTACGGAATCGCAACCGCACTCGCCAAGCTCGGTGCCAACGTCGTGATCACGGCCAAAAATGCGGAGCGCTTGGTCGCCGCTGCGCTCGAACTCTCGGCGCATGGCCCGGCTTGTGAAGGGAGGGCTTGCGATGTCACTCGTTTGTCCGCGGTCGAGGCACTGGCAACCCATGTTCGCCACAAGTATGGGCGCGTCGACATTCTGGTCAATAACGCGGGGATCGGCGGCCCAGCTTCCCTGCTTCATGATCTCGCGCCCGAGAACTGGGACGACATATTCGACACCAATGTTCGTGGTGTGTTTTACATGGTGCGCGCCTTCGTGCCGCTGATGATCGCAAGCGGCTCTGGACATATCATCAACATCTCCTCACTAGCCGGTAAGAACCCTCTACCCCGCGGTGCAGCTTATTCCGCATCCAAGTGGGCGCTCAATGGACTCTCGTATTCCCTGGCCGAAGAGCTGCGCGGGCACAACATTCGTGTGAGCGTCGTGTGTCCAGGATCAGTCGATACCGAATTCAGCCCACACACCGGCAAGAGCCCCGACCGCATGCTTCGTCCCGAAGACGTTGGCCACGTCGTCGCTATGCTGGTCACGCAGCGGGCACAGTCTTTCGCGAGCGAGGTGCTCCTGCGTCCTACGCAAAGACCATGACTCCGCAGCTTCCGGCCTAACCTGTATTACAATGTTTGGCGGTTAGGAGGAGCAATGTCTGAAGTCTATCGCATTCTCGACCAGTATGACCGCGCCATGAACGGAGACGCCTGGCACGGTGACCCGGTTTGGAAGATCCTGGAAGACCTCACGCCCGAGGAGGCCGCGATGTATGCCCGCGCCAACGCTCATAACATCTGGGAGCTGGTCTCGCACATGACGTTCTGGGAGACTGAGGTGTATCGTCGCCTGAAGCATCTACCGGCAAGATCGCCCGCCAAACTGAACTTCCCCGCCACTCCGGAGGTCACCGCCGAAAATTGGAACAAAACGCTTCGAGATTTTCGCCAATCGAATGATGACTTTCGCTCCGCCGTCGCCGAGCTTGACGATGCGAAGCTTGACCACGCACTTCCAGGACGAGATAAATCGGAGTATGTGGAGGTGCACGGCGTCATCCAGCACAACCTCTATCATGCCGGACAAATCGCGCTTCTAAGGAAGGTTGTGGCCCCGAAATAAGGTGGTTACTCGTTTGTAATTCCGCAGTGCGGGTGCTACCATCCGGTTTTGCGCAGCTGTCATCAGGAGGATCTCATGGCGGATAATGACGGTGGTGGAATGCTTTGGTTTTTGGCGGGGGTCGGCATCGGTGCCGCGCTCGGAATCTTGTACGCACCCAAGACCGGCGAGGAGACACGGCAGCAGCTTCGCGACGCCGCCGAACAGGGCCGGGATGCGATGCGCGAGCGCGCCCGCCAGGCCCGTGATCAGGCCGGGACTTGGGCCGACAAGGGGCGCGAATACCTCAACAGCCAAAAGGAACAAATCCGTTCAGCGTACGAAGCGGGACGACAGGCCTACCATGAGGCTACGACCGACGAAGGCGAAACTGCGGCTACCAACTTGTAGCCAAGCGTAGTCCTCCGCGGCAACGATGCTCCACGGTCGGGGATAACTATGGACGATAAGCTGACCTTTGTCTTGATTGCGATCACAGCAGCCGTGGTGTTGCAGATGCTTATTCTGGCCGGAATGTTCTTCACCGTCCGCAAACTGAGCTTACATCTCACGAGCGTCGTGGACGAAGTCAAGACAGAAGCGCTTCCGCTACTCCAAGGCACCAAAACACTGCAGGCAGACGTGAAACGAATCGTGGAAACCTCTGCACCCAAGTTTGAGCTGCTGCTGGACAATGCGGCGGCAATCAGCACAACCGCCCATGCCGGAGTCGGACGCGTGGAGAGTACGGTGAATGACTTGCTCGACCGCACGCGATTACAGATCATCCGCGCTGACGAGATGGTTACACGCGCTATGGACTCGGTAGAAGAAACCACCGATAAGGTGGCTCACTCTGTGACCTCACCGATCAAGCACGCGAATGGAATCATGCAAGGAATCAGTACAGGACTTGGCACGTACTTTAGTCAGAAGCGCCCGCGCAACACCGGCCCTTCCGACGAGATGTTCATCTAACTCCGTTGAAGGCAAGAAAGACGAAGGCAGCGCCACGACGCTGCCTCAACTCTTATTGCGCTGAAATTCTCGCTAAAGGATCCAACCGCCGCCAACCACGACATCCCCGTCGTAGAACACCGCAGCTTGTCCGGGCGTGATTGCGCGCTGCGGAGTGTCAAAGGTCACAAGAACCTCGTCATCGCTGACTTTTTCCACAAGGGCTGGCGCAGCCTCATGACGATGACGGATCTTCACGCTTACTCTGGTGGGCTCGCGCAGATCGTCGATCGCGACCCAGTTCAGGCGCTTGGCACGAAGCGTGCGCGAAAGCAGCTCGTCTGCGCCTCCAACCACGACCCGTCGCTTATCACCGCGTATTTCCAGCACGTAGAGCGGCGAGCCGGTTGCGATCCCCAAACCCTTGCGCTGGCCGACGGTGAAGTTGTGAATGCCATCATGTCTTCCGATAACTTCGCCGGTCGTGGTCACTAACTCGCCCGCGGTGTCAGGAATCGCTTCGCCTTGCTCTTCCAGGTAGGCATCGAGGAAAAGCTTGTAATCGCCGCCGGGAATGAAGCAGATCTCCTGCGAATCAGGCTTCTCGAAGAGTCGCAAGCCGGTGCGGCGCGCCTCTTCCCTGACCTCGAGCTTTCGCATCTCACCCAAGGGAAACAGCGTGCGGCTGAGTTGCTCTTGTGTCAGGCCGAAAAGAAAATACGTCTGGTCCTTCGAAAAATCGGCAGGCCGTTTCAGAATCCAACGGTTAGCGTGCTTGTCGTATTGGTTGCGAGCGTAGTGTCCGGTCGCTAGCAGATCAGCACCGATTTGGCGAGCCGTGATCAGCAGCTGATCGAACTTCAGGTGGTTGTTGCACAGGCTGCACGGAATTGGGGTTCGGCCAGACAAATAATCCTCGACGAACGGCCGCACGACATCGTGCTCGAAGCGCGACTCCTGATTGACGACGTAATACGGAATTCCCAGCTTCTCGGCGACAGAGCGCGCGTCGTACACATCGTCGAGCGAGCAGCAGCGTCCCTGAACTGCCTCGGGCACTCCTTCGTGACGCGCGAGGCGGCGCTGGTTCCAGAGCTGCAAAGTCAGGCCGATCACGTTGTAGCCACGCTCGCACAGCATGGCCGCGACGGTCGAAGAGTCGACTCCGCCCGACATGGCTACGGCAACGGTCTGGTCCTTGGTTTGCAAAACTATTCTCTGATTCGCTTCGCGACAGCTTATGCTCGGGAACTGACAGCTCTCTTGTACACGGGGCTCAGTTCGCGCAGCCGAGTGACGACTTCGGGAATCAACTGCAGCGCAAACTCGATGTCATCGGCCGTGTTCTGCTTGCCCAGGCTGAAGCGAATACTTGCCCGGGCGCGGTCCGGCGAGAGTCCCATCGCAGTCAGCACGTGAGACGGCTCAATTGCGCCCGACGAGCAGGCGGCGCCAGTTGAAACCGACAGACCTTTCAAATCGAGAGCAATCACCATCGCTTCGCCTTCCAGGCAGTCGAAGACGATATTCGTAGTGTTAGGCACGCGCGGCGCGCCGAAGCTATTCACGCTCACCTGATCGAGTGTCTCTACGATCGTCTTCTCCACGTGGTTTCGGAGCGATGCCAGTCGGTCAACGCTTCCATCGCTGAAGCCATTCCGCGCGATTTCCGCTGCTTTGCCTAATCCGACAATGCCTGGCAGATTTTCGGTTCCGGCTCGGCGCGAGCGCTCATGGCGACCGCCATACATCATGGGTTGCAGCAGCGTTCCCTTGCGAACGAACAGAGCTCCGGCGCCGATCGGTCCGTGCATCTTGTGCGCGGTCAGCGTGAGCAGATCGCAACCAATTTCCTTCACGTCGATCGGAACCTTGCCTGCTGCTTGAACAGCGTCGCTATGAAAGTAAACATCAGCCTCTGCCGCGATCTTTGCGATCTCTCTTACATCTTGCAGAACGCCGGTCTCGTTGTTGCCGAAGATGATGCTAATCAGCTTCGTGTTCGATCGGACCGCGCGCTTCACGTCGTCCGGATCGACCAAAGCCTGCCCATCAACCGGCAGATAAGTTACGTCGCAGCCCAACGATTCCAGGCGCTTGCCAGCGTTCAACACCGCATGGTGCTCAATGGATGAGGTGATGACATGATCGCCGGAATTCACCAGCCCAAACAACGCGAGGTTGTCGCCTTCGGTGCCGCCGCTGGTGAAGACGATTTCCGCGGCCCGGCAGTTCAGTAAGGCAGCCAGGTGTTCGCGCGCATTCTCGACCGCAGCGCGCGCCTGCTGGCCCTGCTGATGGATGGACGAGGCGTTGCCAAACTTCTCCAGGAAGTACGGACGCATAGCATCGAACACTTCTGGCAGAAGCGGGCTCGTCGCGTTGTTGTCGAGGTAAACCCTGCGCATCGTTAAGCCTATTTTATCGTGTTAGTTAGATTCAGGATGAGAGCGCCGCGATTCGCCGCAACTTCTGGAAAAGACGATCTAATTGCGGCGGCACGGAGGACAGTGAGCAAGATTTCGTTCTTTTTCCGTGTGCTCCGTGTCGCTGCGGTGAAAATCCTACCGTCGCTGTTCGACTGGGACGTACTTGTTGGGATAAATCGGGCCTTGGTATTCGGCACGCGGACGGATGAGGCGGTGGTCGTTTAGTTGCTCCATAACATGCGCGCTCCAGCCGGAGATGCGGGAGACGGCGAAGACGGGCGTGAACAGGTCGATGTCGATTCCCAGCGTGTGATAGGTCGAGGCCGAGTAGAAATCCACGTTGGCGTTGAGCTTGCGATCGTCGACTACGAATTCTTCGATCCGGCGGGACATCTCGAACCATTTGGGAACGCCGCTGGAATTGCCCAAATCGCGGGACATCGTCCGCAAGTGTGTGGCTCGCGGATCCTCGGTGCGATAGACGCGATGTCCAAAGCCGGGAATTTTATTTTTCTGCGCCAACATTCCCTTCACAAAGTCGACGGGATCAGCACCGGAGGCATCGATCGATTCGAGAATACGAAACACCGCTTCATTTGCTCCGCCATGCAATGGTCCTTTCAGGGCACCAATGGCGGCGGCGATTGCCGAGTGCATGTCGCTCAAGGTTGCAGCCACCACCCGGGCGGCGAACGTCGAGGCGTTGAGCTCGTGATCGGCATGAAGAATTAACGCGATGTCCAATGCCCGCTCGGCGGTTGCGCTTGGGATTTGCCCGGTCAACTGGTAGAGGAAGTTGGCGGCGTGAGACAGCGAGCGGTCCGGGTCGATGACCGACTTGCCCTTCCGGATGCGGTCATAAGCAGCAACGACGTAGGCGATCTGCGACGTCAGACGGATGGACTTGCGCACGTTGGCTTCGGCATCGTTTACCTTTTCTTCGGGATCGTAGAACGAGAGCGCCGAGACAACCGTGCGCAACACATCCATGGGAAGGGCGTGTTTCGGCGCCTGGCGCAGGAGGCTGATGATAGAAGCGTCGAGTTTGCGCTCGCGGGCCAGATTGAGCTTGAGCTCCTGCAGTTCGCCGCGGTTGGGCAGACGAGCGAACCATAGCAGGTAGCAACATTCCTCAAAGGTCGAACGCTCGGCGAGCTCGTGGATGTCGATGCCGCGATAAGCGAGTACACCCTGATCGCCATCGATGTAGCAAATGCTTGAGTTGGTAGCAGTGACGCCTTCCAGGCCTCTTGGCGCATGGCTAACGGAGGTCATGAGTACCTCGGCTAAAATTTGGAACTATGGTTCGCCTTTTTAAGATTCTAGAGCAGTTTCGGAATTCAACACTCGGAATCCTTGATGCGACCAGAGTCTACCCCTTCCCCTCCAGTCAGCAGAATCAATCAGTGATCACAAAATTCCGTGCAATGTCGCACAAATAAATGAGTAAAGTCTTAGAAACAAATGACTTATTCGGTTGCAATTAGTCGTCGTATATTTGAAATCAAGGACTTAGCGACGAGACCTGGCTAGAGTTGCAGAAAACATTTAAGTTAGCGCATATTTTTTCCAAGAGCATCACCGAGGTGTGTGACAACAATACCGTCGCTACTATGCCCCGGCCGGGCTAGAGCCCGTTCAGGGCAATCTCATCGCTTTCACCGCGCTAAAAAGCGTGGTGCTTCCGCCGTTTTCAAAGCTGGGACGTGTGAATCCCGGGTGAGTGATACGCGGGGGTTGCTAACTCGAAACCGTCCACAGAGAGGCGTACGGAACCGCACGTCCCCCGCAGTGCCCTGATACAAAACCAACGTGAGAACGAGTTTTTCAGCTTGCCGCAGAGGCTGGAGTCGTGACCTGACAGGATGCACTCGTGAGGGAAACAGTATCCCAGACTCTAAAGCGCTGGCGACACGAACGAAAGCCGATCGCTCGTCGCCCAAGGGAGGGGCTCGGGATGGCCATCCGGGAAGTAAATGTCGATCGTGGTCGCAATTGCCTCAGGTGCTGGTGGCGAATATATTGGAAGGTTTGCAGGCCCGCAAGTTCATTTCTCAAGACTGAGAGATTCACAGGGCGGCGATGCAGCATCATGATTAAGCGCGGTTCGTTCCTTCTTCTTTTGATTCTTCTTATCTCGTTGATCATTTCGAATCGGGCTGTGGCCGATGAAGGCATGTGGCTTTTTGATGCCTTCCCGGGAAACAAGGTCAAAGCCAAGTATGGGTTCTCGCCATCGCAGGAGTGGCTTGATCATGTGCGGCTCTCGTCAGCGCGGGCCCCGAATGGATCGTCGTCGTTTGTCTCACCCGATGGACTGATCTTCACCAACCATCACATTGCGCAGGGTTGCATTCATGATCTTTCAACAGGCGACAAGGATTACATGAAGGTTGGCTTTTACGCGGCGACGGCCGCCGAGGAAACGAAGTGCCCAGGAGTGCAGTTTGTCGTCCTGGAAGGAATCGAGGATGTGACCAACAAAGTGAACGCAGCGGCCCAGCCTGGCATGTCGTCGGCAAATGCGGGCAAGGCGCAACGCGAGGCGATGTCGGCGCTGGAAAAGGACTGCTCGGTAAATGGACTGCGGTGCGATGTAGTCACTTTGTATTCGGGTGCGCTCTATCACCTCTACAAATACAAGGAGTACAACGATATCCGGCTGGTAATGGCGCCCGAGTTCGACATGGCGTTCTTCGGTGGCGATTCCGACAACTTCGAATATCCGCGCTACGACCTCGATATTTCGTTCTTCCGCGCTTATGAGAACGACGAGCCAGCCAAGACGGACAATTATCTAAAGTGGTCGCCAACCGGAATCAAAGACGGCGATCTCGTCTTCGTGTCGGGACATCCGGGCAGAACGAACCGCCTGCTAACCGTGAACCAGTTAATGTTTCTGCGTGACTATCAGTACCCGATGTTGATGGCCGCTTTGGCGAACCGGGTGGCAATGCTGCAAAGGTATGGCGGGGAGTCACTCGAAAGAGCACGCGAAGCCGAAAGCGATTTGTTCGGCACGCAGAACTCGGCCAAGGCTTACAACGGCTACAACGCCGGACTGCACGACAACAGCCTGATGGACAAGAAGACGGCCGACGAGAATAGCCTCAAGGCCTACGTCAATGCGGATCCTAAGCGGCAGCGGGAATTCGGCGATCCGTGGGCGGAGATCAGTAAGGCTGTCGAAGTCCAGAAGCAGATTTACAAACCGCTGTTTTACCTGCAAGGCGGAGCAGACAACGATGCTAACGCGGCATCGGCAATGGGTGGGTTCCGGAGCTCGCTGGCGGTGGACGCGCGGCTGCTGGTTCGTGTGACCGAAGAGAAGCAGAAGCCGAACGGCGAGCGCCTGCGGGGCTACCAGGACTCAGGGCTGCCGTCCCTGGAGCAGCGGCTGTTTTCGACGGCTCCGGTTTACAAGCCACTGCAGATCGCGCAGCTCGCACAGAGTTTGACCGAAATGCAGCAGGTGCTCGGAGCTGACAATGAAGCCGTGAAAGCGGCATTGGCGGGCGAGCCACCTACAGAGCGCGCCAAGGAAGTGATCGAGGGGACGCAATTGCAGGATGTCGCTGTGCGCAAACGGTTGTACGAGGGTGGCAAAGCGGCGGTAGAGGCGAGTACCGATCCGCTGATTGTCATGATGCGAAAGGTCGACCCGTATGCGCGAGCGGTGCGCAAGCGTTATGACGACGAAGTTGATCCGGTGCTGCGGAAGAATGCCGGCGACATTGCGAAGCTGCGGTTTGCCCAGGGTGGGTTCAGTGTTCCGCCAGACGCTACTTTCACGCTGCGGCTGAGCTATGGCGCGATCAAGGGCTACGAGCTAAACGGCAAGCGCGTGCCGTGGTATACGACGATGGGCGGCGCGTACGATCACGCAGCGGCGCATGGCAGCAAGCCTCCGTATGAGCTGCCGGCAAGTTGGATCAAGGCGAAGTCGTCGCTTGACCTGAAGACTCCGTTTAACACGGTGTCGACGCCTGACATTATCGGCGGAAACTCGGGCAGCCCGCTGATCAACAAGAATGCGGAAGTCGTGGGGATCATCTTCGACGGCAACATTGAATCGCTGCCGTGGAATTTCGTGTACGACGATATCGTGGGGCGTTCGATTTCGACCGATTCAAGGGCCATCCTTGAGGCGTTGCGGAAGATCTATCACGCGGATCGATTGGCAGATGAGTTGACTGGAACGGCGGCGGCAGGCAAGTCGAAAGCGATGAAGCCGGCGACGTCGCAGAGGTAGGAGAGCTAGGAAAAAGCAGATCCCGCGCCCGCTCTAACACCCGCGAAGCGCAAACCTGGTGTTTCGCGGGGGCCCACTGCGCCGCCTCGTGATGACAATCCCTGTCGGTGATTGGCGAAAATAGAGGCCCTTCGACTCGGTCGCGCAGTTCGGCGCGACCTCGCTCAGGATGACCATTGAAGTTTACTCCGTTACCTCGGATCAGCGCGGCCACATAAGTCGAGTTACACTAGGGCGCTGTATCCCAAATCGACCCCGGTCGAATCGATGAGCATTCCTGTTTCTCTTGACTTCGAAGACGAAGCGCGCGATCGCTATTCGAATGCCACGTATTCAGCGACGACACTGCGATCGCTGGCGACCAACCCGGCACCGGGTGGTCCGGGCATTCCACCGCGATGGACGCGCGGCGCCAAAGACGGCGTCGGAACAGCCTACTCCGTCTCGAGCCGCATTTGGTTCACCGTCGCCAACGGTGTTATCACTGAAGTGTATTACCCCACGATCGACACACCGCAGATGCGCGACCTGCAATACCTGGTAACCGACGGCGAGACGTTCTTTCATGACGAGCGCCGGCATATGCGGACGGAGATTGACTGCGTCACCACAGCGGCACTGGGCTTCAAGGTGACTAATTTCGACAAAGACGGGCGATACAGCATCGAGAAGCAGATCATCGGCGACCCACATCTAAGCTGCCTGCTAGTGCATACCAAGTTCAATGTCGCTCCGGAGTGGCAAGGCAAGTTGCGGATTTATGTGTTATGCGCGCCGCATCTGCAGATTGGAGGGATGCACAACAACGGCGCGGTAATCGAGAGGCAAGGACTCAAGTTTCTGATGGCGTACCGCGAAGCTGTCTTCATGACCGTTGCTGCCGATCGCCCGTTCGGGAAGCTGTCATGTGGATATGTTGGAGTAAATGACGGGTGGACTGACCTCTCGCACAACTTCAAAATGGACTGGCAATACGACGCAGCGTTTGACGGCAACATTGCCTTGACGGGTGAGATCGACCTGTCGCGCGGAACGGAGTTCACTCTTGGCGTCGGATTCGGGCACACGCCGCATAACTCAGGCTCGATGGTCTTTCAGTCGCTGTATATTCCGTTTGAGATGCACTTGCACAGCTTCACTGATCAGTGGGACAGGACGAGTAAGCGCTTCGGGTTGTTGCCAGAAATTTCTCAGCACGACTCTACACTATTCGAGCGAAGCGTGAATTTGCTGCTGGCGCACGAAGACAAAATGTATCCAGGAGCGATGATTGCCAGCCTGAGTATTCCGTGGGGCGAGGATAAGGGCGATGCTGACGGCCTCGGCGGCTATCATCTGGTATGGACGCGGGACTTGGTGCAGGGCGCGACTGGTCTGTTGGCAGTCGGCGATACGCTGACTGCACTGCGCGGAATGATTTACCTGGCCATTGCGCAACGCGACGATGGCGGCTTCTACCAGAACTTCTGGATCGACGGAAGGCCTTATTGGACCGGACTGCAACTGGACGAGGTTTCGTTTCCGATCATTCTTGCGTGGCGGTTGTGGAAGGCGGGCGCGCTGGAGAAGTTCGATCCGTATATCACGATTCAGAAGGCCTGCAATTTTCTGATTCGGAAGGGTCCGGCGACGGCGCAGGACCGATGGGAGGAAGCAGGAGGATATTCACCTTCTACGCTGGCTTCGAACATAGCCGGGCTAATTTGCGCTGCCGAGTTCATCGAAGCACGCGGCGACAAGCATACGGCCGACTTTGTGCGAACGCACGCAGACTTTCTCGAATCGCATGTGGAAAAGTGGACGGTCACGAGCCGCGGGTCGCTGGTTCCGGGAATCACGCGACATTACATTCGGATTAATCCGGCGAGCAGCGCGGAAGGCTCGTGCGGGGACGAGGATCCGGACCGGGGAATCCTCGTGCTGGCCAACCAAAAGCCGGGCAGTCCTTATCAATATCCGGCAAAAGACATCGTGGACGCCGGATTCCTTGAACTGGTGCGAGTTGGAGTGCGCCAGCCGAACGATCCGCTAGTGGAGCAGTCGCTGAAGGTCATTGACGCCGTCCTAAAGGTGGAGACACCGTGCGGACCCTGCTGGAAGCGGTATAACCATGACGGTTATGGGCAGCGCGACGACGGAACTTCGTTCGACGGATGGGGTGTGGGCCGACCGTGGCCGCTATTGACGTTGGAGCGCGCCATGTACGAGCTGGCATGCGGTCGCGATGTTGAACCGTATCTCGAGGCGGTGAAGAATTTCACCACAGGTGTTGGGCTGATTCCCGAGCAGATATGGGACAAGCCCGATTTGCTGCAGGAACACATGTATTTTGGCCG
>Ga0306921_10001005_pt1 | contig 26744 bp, 36 predicted proteins | sample sta12Cox44000080_FD_203760 | JGI IMG/M metagenome (GOLD analysis project Ga0306921, IMG submission 203760) | Lab enrichment of tropical soil microbial communities from Luquillo Experimental Forest, Puerto Rico - statoxic.12C.oxic.44.000.080 (v2)... | ecosystem: Environmental > Terrestrial >...
TATCGAGCTTTTGCGCGGCAACGGCATCGGCATCGCGCTTCGCCAACTCGGCGTCGAAAAATTCATCGACGTACCTGCTAGCCCGCACCAGGGATTCGGTATAGCGCCGGCCGATGAACACGATCGTCGCGCTCGGGCAGGCGGCCTTGATCGCGCCGGCCATCGGCAGCGTGTGCACGACATCGCCCAGGTTCCCGGCCTGCACCAATCCAACACGGGCACCAGGATAAAGTTCTGCTTGCCACGGCCGCCGATGCCGACGCCCGCGGTACTTGCTCTGCCACGCACGCATCATCCGAAACAAGTTTGTGAATAAGGCTGCGGCCCGGTGCTGCCTATGTATGAGACGTAGACCAACTCTGCGACCGTATGCGTCGCCAATCCAACCTACCAGAAACACCAAGTGCTTATCGCCCCCACGACGGATGTCCGTTTTTGGCCCAAAGCAGACATGCCTAAACACGCTATCAATGTCGCTATTGGGAGTAAAGCGGACAGGACATGTTGCACTGCATGAGTCCGCTTTTGACCCAAAGCGGACATGTCGATTGCACTGCGAATGCGCGTTTATGACCCAAAGCGGACATTGGCCGACAAACTAAGCGATAAGGTTCACCTTCCCATTTTTGTTTTGACCGCTTTGAGCTCTTTTGCACAACCAACGCTCACTTCATTTTCATGTTGCTTGAGACAGCCGATCAATTTGCCACCGCCCGGCCCTTACACAGCCTTGCAACGTCCTTGCAGTAAGCAAGGGCACCAGCGCCTTGTACATGAGCTGACACCGGAAGCGAAGTCGTGCGCATGGCTGCATCGCTGTTACCGAAGGAGCCCGAGGCCACCACCACCCCAGCTATGGAGCACCTGTCTGACGCGCAGCTCGATGCCCTTATCGCGCAATGTATTGACGGCGATCTTGATCCTGCAGCGACGGACTAGGACGCGCAGATCATTCAGTAGATTGGCGCGCCGTTTGTTAGCGCCGTCTCGGGGCATGACACGTCGCTGGATGGACTGATACTAGGGTGCGCGGTGTTATTCCGATAACACTAGGAGGCTCTACGAATGCGCCTTGTGATTAAGGTTATGGCGGCGCTCGCGCTCGTGACGGCATCCGGCGGTATTGGTCTCGGTGCCACCAATTGCGGCTTCCTCACCCTTGAGCAGTGTAGAGCAACCTTGACCGGCGGGAGTTCATTTTGCGTGCCCAATCAATTTTACAATCCACGCGGGACTGCCAAACACACCCGTAACCGACAAGAGGGACGAGAGGTGCGCGCCTACGCGATGCCGTACGATCCTTATCCGTGGTGCGCCTTTATTTCGGACCCCTTTTAAAACTCCGGCCATGAAACTTACGCATTCAAGTACCGCAGCAAATGGTAATGTAGACATTGAAGCTGCTGCACAAACCAAACTGACGGCGGCGCTGCTCGCACGTCTCGGCGAGGTCGAGCAACCTTTGTCATCAGAGTACGGCGAGCTATTCTTTCTCGTGTTAGCAATTGCAGGAAGGATCGCGATGAAAACAATTGTACCCATCGTTACGGCCGTTGTGCTTGCACTTGCGTTGATGCCGGCCAGCGCGGCATCTACGCACCACAAACGTCACTCGAAGGGTGCTGCTGCTGCACAGCCACAGATTGCTTGCACCGTCGTCGGCTGCATGCCCGTTCCACGCGGCTGCCATCCAGAGATGGGCTACACGCCAGACGGAACACCAACCGGTTTTGATGTGGTAGTGTGTCCGAACTACACGCTTTACGGAAGAAACATTTCAAACTACTGAGGTCGAACAGTAGGCCGCGTAAACCCAGACCCCACGTATGCCACCGGCATCAACCTCGGTGGCCTTCTTTTTGCCCCCAATCGCACCGCACATGTCTGCTTTTGACCCAAAACCGACACTGGCGGACTAGGTGTTAGTGCTGCTGTTACGCCGGTCGAGCAGACCACGCCACTGTTCAACCGTTGGAAATACCCAACCCCTTTTCGACGTCGGCCATCATGGGGTGAGTCACGCAGGCCTTGCGAAACTCCGCAAAGTCCCCCGCGATGACCTGCTCCCATAATCTATTCCCGCGCTTTAAGACGATTACCTCCTGTTTGTAGGCAAGGTAGAGTGCCTTAGCCTCTTCAACTCGCCCCTCGAACATGAGAGCGGCGCCCGGTTGCTTTCGATTGAGAGGTTATTCGGAAAAAGAGCGTGGGCGAGGAAACCAAGGCGCACGGTATTTGCTTCAAGGGGCCGAAGAAAGAAAAGCACAAGCGCACCATCACGATTGATGACGACTTACTGGCCTTATTGCTATCCGCTCGCGATAGACTTCTTCGCCTGAAGGCTGGCATTCCAGATGGCGTTGCCGTCGATCTGTCGCCGGTCGTGCCTTACAAAGGCAGAGCCTCAGCAAAAACGATTGCCCGCGAGTTTTCCTGCTTATTCAAAGAAACTGAATGCGCCGTATCGCCCGGGACCGGTGGGGACCTGAATAAAAGTGAAAAATCCGAAGACACCGGCGGCAACGCGGCCGCAGATGGAACGTCTGGATGGCTAATAACGATACCGAGAACTGCGACGGGGACCTGCAGGTCCACACGGATTGTAGAATTGATTAGGCACGCAAAAATCACTCCCGCCAACTAGGGTTGCCCTGCACTGCTCAATGGTGAAGAAGCCGCAATTTGTGGCACCGCCAAGACTACCCCCATATTGAGCGCACCATCGAGTATTATCGCAGGGCAGAGCGGTGGCGGACGTTTGTGTCAGCACTACCGTCACCACTATAAGGGCCGCCATAGTCATTGGTCCGAAGCGCATCGAAACCTCCTGGGCGTTATTGGAATAACACCGCGCACCCTAGTATCAGTCCATCCGGCGACGAGTAGTCATGCTCAGCAACGGCGCAATCATCTTCGGCGATCTGATCGGCAAGGTCGATAGGCTGCGTGTGTCCTGTGAGAAATGCGGGCGCGATGGCTGTTATGGCTTAGCCAAACTGATCGACAAGCGTGGCCGTGACCGCAAGCTTGTCTATTGGCCCGAGAGTTGACCGCCGATTGCCCAAGAAGAAGTCACTACTCAATATGAGTGATCGATGCGGGCGAAGTGTCCGCAATTGCCGAAGGTGCTGTAGAGCTTTCTATGTCCGCTTTACCCGCAAACCAAGAATTTAGTGAACTGCGAGATTGGTTCGCAGAGTGGAAACGGGATAATCCCTTCAGCTTCTGGGTAGCGGTCCTTTTGCCGTGGCTGTACGCGGTGATCAGTATCGGCGTTCCGGCAACGCTCATACCTGCATTTCCATTTTCGGACGCAAGGCGGGTTCTGAGTCTACCGCCGGAAGTCGGTGCAATGGCCACGCGAATTACGTGCAAGTTGCCAAGCGGCTCTTACTTTTTTGGGTATGAACTCGTCGTACGCACTGAGAAGGAACCTCTAAAGTATTTCGGTCGTGCATGCAAAGACGTAGTTAAAGGCGGTTGGGTCCTCGCGAAAGGCGACCGCCTAGGCGCGCTAAAGTGACCGGTGCCCGCAATTGCCGAAGGCGCTGTAAGGGAACGCGGGCAAGTTCCGTCGCCCCGGCAGCCCGTGCTAGTTCTCAACAGCTTTAATCGACCGATGGCTCGACTCTTCTCAGGGGCTTGCGCACCATTTGGACGCCGACTGAAGGATCGCGACTGATGGCCAGCCGTTGGTCCCTCGGGCGACACCCCGCCCCGACTTTGAGCCGAAGGTCTCAGGTTCGGGGAGCCAACGGGTACCGCTATTGACGGTCATGAAGGTCGATAGCGGGCCGATGCTGTCATAAACGGCGGCTCGAAAACCGTTTGATGGTGCGAAGACGTGATCCGTGAGGGTCGCGCCGCGTGGCCCGAGAGTTCGAAGAACTTTCGAGTCAATGTAAGGCCAAGACCAAAAATATTGCCGCGTGCCTCCGGGCATCGCGGCAATGTCAAGGTCCTGATCTGACAGGGAGGCGAGGATCGTTCACGCGGTCCTCGCTTCTTCGCTTGTTAGGCCAGATTCGCAGGCATTAGGCAACTCCACAATTACGCGCTCGCATGTCCGCAATTGCCGAAGATGCTGTAGAGCTTTCCATGTCCGCTTTACCCCAAAAGCAGACATGTGCGGCGCAACTAGGGATATCTGCTTTGGGCCAATAGCGGGACAATGCGCCGCGTCGATATTGAGAAGCCACGCGGACCGGCTTCAATTAGTAACCTTCGCAGTCGGTCGGCGTCGTCTGGATAGCGATAGGTCTCCGACTTCAAGAGTTTCGAGACGGTCAAGTCGGGAGAAATGCTAATAGCTGTCCAAACTCGACTGGTAGCCAGAGCTGTAGCCACCGTAATAGCCATCGTAGTAGCCACGACGGTAGGCTCGCGCATCGGCCCTAGACGTTGAGATACGATGGTTTTTCACCACCGCACTCTGCGAATGTAGGCTCGATGAATGGTGTGACTTTTGGGCCGCAAAGCTCGCTCCCGAAATCACGAGCAGTAGAGCAAAAGTGAGTGTGAGAATGTGGAATCTCGTGAGCACTACCATAGCTGCCTCCATCGCGGATTCCGGAATGGAGTATCTAACTCATCAAGTCCGGAAGCGAGTTGGACGCTAGTCCAATAACCAACGGGTAAAACTAGCACTAGGAATGGGGTGGCCAATGTCCGCTTTGGGTCAACGGCAGACATGTGCAGCGCAAAAGGGCATGTCCGCTTTACCCCCGAAAGCGACATCAAATGCGACATCATGGAATGTCCGCTTTGGGCCAAAAGCGGACATCCGTCGATAATTTGGATAGCCACCGGTGTCCGCGTGGCTCGGTTAATTCTTAATCAACCATATTTTAACGAAGAGCTTTTATTGTGATTACACTGTGCGACCGTCGAGCCCAGCAATGTCGCTGCTACGTGACCTTGAATTCATTAGACAACTTGCCGAAGGAATATTCGCGGTGGCGGTGGCTGCAATCTTGGTTTGCAGCCTGTTAGCCGTCACAGGGGTGCCGCGAAGGTAGCAATAAACAAGATTGCGAAAACCGCGCCGGGAATCGGACTTCATGGCGGTCCTTTAGTGCACTGTATCGTTGCAGCGATGCCGGTAAGGGTTCGGTGCGGTGACGGCGAGTGCCGAGGCGTTTGTGTCCAAAATTGTGTCCAACTTTTCCGCCCGCGCTCGGCGGACTTCCTGGGCTGACCTTTGGTCTTGCCTATGTCCTTAAGAACTTGAGAGGTATTCGGCCTTTTTGTGATGGCCATCACAGATCATATCATTCGTTCGTATAGCGTCGTTGTCGCGATCCCGCTTAGTGCGGAGGCGACAATGAAGTTCAATTATCTAACCAACTCCAGCGGCTTTATGCGGATCTCTGCTTATGTAGGGCAGTTGGTTGACAGCGCGGTGGACACGCGGATCGAAACAATTTCTCAAAGTTTCCGTCCTGATCCCGCCAGTCGATGCCTGAACCGTCCCTGCGACCTGAGCGAGTTGATGACACGCGAAACTTGGCCGTGGCACAAGAGATAGTCCTGGCAGGCCGCGTTCTTTCGCCTATAGTCGCGGGCGGGCATTTACGTCTTTAAGTGCGCGAGTCGCGCATTAGTGTCGGGTGGATAATGCCGCCAAGCGCTCAGTACACCGCTGATGCCCAGAGACGAACTCGATGGCCTGCCTTCAGTGTGCTGGTCTCTGCGCCTCACCGACGATTTTGAGAAAGCGTTGTGTCGCGGCAGGGCCAAGCTCAACCTCGATGACGGCAGCAGCGGCTTCTACCGTATGCATTGCTGACCGCACGGCTGCGTCAGCTCCTTCAAGGAAATACACGACTTTGAGCATGCTGAGAGCGTGTTCGGCGACTTTGCAATAGTCCGAATCATCAGCCATGGCCGAGACAGCTTGCGCCTGAACCGATAGCGCGTCACTGGCCTGTTTCATCGTGTCCCCATCGAACTTCCTTGACGCGTCTCGAATCAGTGTATCCTGACCCAAGGGCTAAGGGCCTCTAATGAAATCCTTGGTTGTCAAACACTCCATCATCATTGGTCGCCATAGGACCAGCGTGAGCCTTGAAGAGACTTTTTGGACAGATCTGAAAGAAATCGCTCGCGCCCAAGAAGCGACAGTGTCGAAGTTGGTCACGCAAATCGACGGAGCACGCCAGCAGAGTAATCTCTCGTCGGCAATCCGACTATTCGTACTCGAACACATCCGTGGGCAAAATGGTGCGTAGCACCTACCGTCGCATCGTTCGGCGCTAGTCCCGTAAAGCACCATCTACTGACAGATCAACGTTACTGAGGGCCGGCCTGCCCTGGTCGGGTTCACCTCCCAGCCGACCAGGGCATCGATCCGGTCACCCTGCTCCGCAATTACGCCAAACGGAGCGAGGAGGCCGACGCGAAGGCGGCCACGGTCATTGGCACCATCTCGAAAGGAATTCTTGGCACCTGATTGCCACCGGAATTGTGTCCAATATTGTGTCCAGGACACGTTTCGTTCTAGTGGTGCGGTCAGTCAAGTGCTTGAACTATCTACGCAGGAAGGGTGGCCGAGTGGTTTAAGGCACCGGTCTTGAAAACCGGCAACGTCGCAAGGCGTTCGTGAGTTCGAATCTCACCCCTTCCGCCAGTCAAGTTGAAATTGCATGGTAATTTTCAATTTTCTGGATCGTACCCACGTCGTCCAACCCATATCCCCCTCCCCGCCCCTTCCGCCGGCCTGGTCGATCGAGGAATTAGAAGCGTGCTTTGCGTAATCGACAGCGCCGGAGGCACGACTTGTCGAGCTAGACGGGGAGGATCTGCGGCGGCAAGGTATTCAGTGTTCAAGAGCAAGGTCGCGCCGACGGCATAGGATTTATCGGCTTTGGCGAAGTTTCCAAAACAGAGTGATTTCAAGCGCAAAGGCGGAAGGCGCCTCATTGGCATAAGCGGCCGCGAAATCGAAACACGCGGCCTCGCCGATGGGTTCTGGACCGACCTCTATCATCGCTCGATGACGGTATCCTGGCCGACCTTTTTCGCCACGGCGGCGGCGATTTTCGTTTTGCTCAATGCGGTGTTCGCGTGTCTGTACTGGCTCGGCAACGACGCGATCGCCAATGTCGCGGCAAACGGGCCGCTCGGGTTTTTTTATTTCTCGGTCGAGACACTGGCCACCGTCGGCTATGGCGACATGCACCCCCAGACCAATTACGGGCATCTCATGGCCACGGTCGAGATCTTCACCGGCATGTCATTCCTCGCCGTGATGTTTGGGCTGATCTTCTCCCGGTTTTCGCGGCCGCGCGCGCGCTTTATCTTCGCCAAGCACCCGGTGGTGACCGTACACGAGGGGCGGCCGACGCTGATGATCCGCATCGCCAACGAGCGCAACAATACGATTTCGCAGGCGATGGCGCGGTTGTGGCTCATTCGTATGGAGACGACCGCCGAAGGCACTCGGTTTCGCCGCTATTACGAGCTGCTGCTCGATCGCCATGAGCATCCGATGTTCATGCTGTCGTGGTCAATATTCCACGTCGTCGACGAAGCGAGCCCGCTCTATGGTGTGACCCCGGCCGATCTCGCTGCGGCCAACGCGGCTTTGACGCTCAACGTCAGCGGGGTCGACGACAATTCGGCGCAGTACCTTTATGCGCGCAGGCTTTATGACCACCAAGACATCCGCTGGAACTACCGTTACCGCGACATCACCAGCTTTTCCGAACACGGCACAATGGTGATCGACTACACCGCATTCCACGAGATCATGCCGCAATAGCACTGGACGCTGGCTTCACCTGTGACAAGGCGCGGCGGATCGCGGCGAATATCGCCAATCTGCCGGAGCTGGTGCGGAAAGAGTAGTGCGAGGCCAGGCGAGCGGGCCTGCTATTCGCCAAGCACCCGCCGACGATGCTCCTCGCGCATTTCGTCGGCGATGCTGGTGCGCGATAATAAAAACCGGATCTAGTCGCCGCGCGAGTTGCTGGTCGACCTCCAGTAGATCATTGCTTGCGCAACGCGATCTCTCTCCCGCGTTTTGCCACGTGTTCAATACATTGTTTCAATCCGAAATAGCTATCGACCGACCGATTGGCGATGCACTGCAGCCGGATACTTGAGGCAAGTAAGTTCCAGTTCTTCGCCAATTCGGCGAGACTTTGCCGGTCCATGTTCGAAAGGGCTTTGCACACGGCTTCATCGGCGAGAAATGAAGATAGATCACCGAGACGGCTATATTTTGTGGCCGCTTCCGCTGCCGTCTCCACGCATTTCTTCGCCAACTCGTCGATGTTATAAAAAGGCAAAGTTTGAGCGCGCGTGGCGGTCGCGCCCGCGATCACGATTGCAATGCCGACAAGTAAGCTGCGCATGGAAACCCAATGGGCGCGCCGCGCCAGTGTGTCGGAAGGCGCGGCGCGTTGGAGGTTTCGACTCAGACCCCAGGCGCGGGATGTCCAAGCCGCGTCTGAAATTTAACTCGCGCCAACGTGGCCGCAAACAACACTTCGGCGACATGGCTAATAAATTGTGTAGGGCTTGCGCGTCGGTTCACGCCGCGTCGGACCGTTTTGACCTATCTCAAAACGACCATTGCTGGACGCGCGTAGGGTTCAGACAGCGGGCCTTTCCTTGGCGTGCTTGGCCTGCGCATTGGGTGGGGGTGCCTTCCCTTTCCTCGTCCATGTCGCCTTAGCTCCGGGTGACGACCGGAACAGTCGCCCGGAGCATTTTCATGGCGGCCAAGGAGGCAAGCGAGGCTATGGTCCAAAAAAAAACGCTACGCAGCGCTTTCATCATCTTGATTATCATCGCCATCATGTTTGCTTTAACAGAGGTGGCCGAGTATTACCTAGAGATTGTACGTCAAAATTAAAATACGCTTCACACGGATGGGCCCGGGGTGACCGATATTCGCAAATGATTGGCCGCCGATAACATTCCCAGACACGTCAGTTTCGGCGAATTATTAGACAGCAACAATTAGAAAACGCCCAAGGATACCCGCCGCGTGGCCACAGCCACTCCCCACAAACGCATCAGTCATAAGAAGCCGTGCTTCACACCTCAGGACATTGTGCGTGCCATCAAGGGTGTGAAGGCAGCGGGCTTAGAAGTCTACGGCGTGGAAATTACTCCGACTGGCACAATCAAAATTAGTACCGGGCCTCGACGAAAAGCCGGTGACCAGTTCGATGGGTTCGTGGTCTCCGAGTGACCACCCGTTTGATTTCTGAAACCACGCACCGTTTTTGACCTATCTCAAACGTCCATTGCCGGACGCGCGTAGAGTTTTTGCCGAGCGCGGTCTCCCCCTTGGTAACCCGCGCTCAGGCGCAGGGCGGTCTGTCCCTAACTCGCTGTCCTGCGCTGGTTCCCCATATCAGAGACGATCCCGGTGCCGCAGGTTTGGAGTTGACAAACGGCAGCCGCTGTCAAAACAATTACTGTTCCTAGGCATCCCCGGCAGACGGCATTGAAGGGATAAACTCATGTCACAAAGCGTACCCACGGGTGTTAGCACGAGCGTCAACTGGTCAGGCTATGCCGTGGAAACTAATCTTGCCAACCCCCAGCAGTACGCTTTCACTGATGTACAAGCGTCCTGGATAGTGCCGTCCCTTAGCCCTTCCGCTAGCAGCAATCAAAATGCGTATAGCTCAACGTGGATAGGGCTCGATGGAGATAGCAGCAAGACGGTAGAACAGATTGGAATTGAGCAAGATTACGTCAACGGTAAAGCGGTCTACTATGCCTGGTACGAAATGTATCCGTTATCGCCGGTCAAATTGGATCTCGTGATACAAGCGGGCGATATGATCAGTGCCGAGGTGAAATACCTGGCGAACAACACCTACCAATTAACTCTCAACGATGTGACCAGCGGCCACTCGAGTACGATCCAGGTCGAAAGCTCGAAACCCATCCGCAGTTCGGCTGAATGGATTGAGGAGAGCACGGGACGGCTCGCCGATTTTAATACCGTAACGTTTACCCACGCGAGTGCAACGGCGACCGAGCCCACAGGTACCTTTACGGGTGCGATTAATGATCCCGCCTGGCAGACGGATCAGATTACTCTGGTGAGCCATTCGGGCAGCGTTTTAGCCGCCCCCACCCCGCTCTCAAACCACGGCAGCAGTTTCAGCATCAACTATCAGGCCAACAGCAACAATGTCGCAACTTTGAGCAACGGCGCGCATGCGACCATGGCGGCATTGGTAGGCGATGCGGGGCAACATTTTTCCCATGAAATCAAGCTAGTCGGCGTTGCCGACGTGCACCATCACGGTCATTTGGTGTGAGAGCGGGTTGGCAGCCCGGATGAAGCGCGGCAAGCGCGTCGCGGGTGTCGGCAATGTTCATAGCTGCACGGCGCGCTAAATCCAGAACGCTCAGCCGAGCGGGCCGTTTGTATTTATCGAAAGCAATTCAGTAGTGCGGCGCTGGTATCAGCCGCTACGACCCTGATCCACCGGCGGCGCTGCGTGCGCGTTAGTCCCCAGCAAAAAAACTAAGAAAATAAAGTGCAGCCATGCCAGCTGCTGCAAATGCCATCCAAATAAGAACCCCAATTCCTTTCTGACGAAGGGCCGCGTAGGTTTCGGGAGTTAGGGGAGTTATGGGTTTATTTTCGTTAAGCACGGCCATTATCTCCGTGATGCCAAGACATAGCCGTTCTTCTTGACGCTCATGAAGTTGGACCATAGTCCAACTTCGACGGCCAGCCGTCCCCAACTGCGGCGGCACCGTTGCCTTGGCTTTTTCGATCAGTCAACCCGCCATAGATATGCTGCGCAAGTAGACCCTCGTCAGCAAAACGTTGGGCGTCGGCCAAGCTATTGAAGCGCTGCGTCAGTACGACTTCTTCGACCACATTGTTGGGATAATGGCGTTGGTACTTGACCCGGTAGTGTTTACCTTCCTGCCGGATGAAAACGTGCAGCGGTTTCGTCATGGGTCACCCAAGGTGGCGGCGTGCATCGGTCAGCACCACGGCCCAAACCACCGCGTTCGCAAAAAACAGTATCATTGGCACGTATTTCACGCGGCGCCTTCCTGATGGCTGTAACGCCCTAAGATATGTTCGCTCGGAGCTCTGATCTTTGACCAAGCGCAAACTCGGCAAAGTTTTATTTCACCATTTTTTTACCTAGTGCGATTCGCTCGCGTGCGGGATCGCCAAGGTATCGCTCCGCGCAGCCCTAACCAAAGACAGACGGATGAGGTCCCCGCCCGGGCCGAACGGTCGGAGATCACAGCGTGACATGAAATTTCAAGATAATAGGCGTGCCCTTAGCCGCGATCAGCAGAACGCCGCAGAGCAAAATGATAATTAGCAACCCAATTGCAACGCCACGTAGCTCCGCATCCATAGGCGATAAAATAATTGGCCGCCAGAGGAAAGCATTTAATTTTGACGTACCATCGCGCGTTTGTTTACGCTTCTCGAAAATATCATTCGCTTCCCCCTTGCTGAGTAATTGGTGGCCGACGTGACAAACTTAGCAAGGCAAGTTGAAACCAGAATTGCATTTCCGTATAAACGGACCGCCTAATCTGATGGGGATGGGGTTCCCCGAAACCGCTCGACAGAGCTGATGACCCCTACCGCTTTGTGCTGCGGTGGGGCGTATTTTGCGACCCGCCAATGGGCGGGTTTTTTTGCGCTTGGATCGAACGAGGATGATGGCAATGGAAAATATTTGGTTTCAGTCAGCACTGTGGATGGCGCTAGCGCTGGTCGCCGCCATCGGATCCTTCTTCATAACGATTTCCGCTGCTCTATTTGAAATCGTCGTCGGCGCTGTAGCGGGCAATACGATTGGTCTGCCTCTGACACCGTGGATCAATTACATCGCCGGATTTGGTGCAATCGTTCTTACGTTTTTGGCCGGCACTGATATCGATCCTCACGTCGTGAAAAGGAATTTCTGGTCAAGCGTGACGATAGGAGTGATGGGCTTTTTTGCACCTTATCTCGGTTGCCTGTTATTAGCTCACTACGGTCTCGGGTGGCCGTGGCCGCAAGCACAGATTGCCGGTATTGCTTTATCCACGACATCGGTGGCGGTCGTTTACGCCGTAATGGTTGAGACCGGATATAACCGAACTGAACTGGGCAAAATCATTCTTGCCGCATGTTTCATCAACGATATCGGAACTGTACTTGCCCTCGGACTGATATTTGCGAACTACAACATCTATCTGATCTTATTCGCCGTCGTCACAGTTATAGCGATGGTGGTTCTTCCTTGGATCGTTCCACGTCTGTTTAAATGGTTTGGTAAACGTACGAGCGAGCCTGAAATCAAGTTTCTTTTTCTTGTCCTATTTGGATTGGGCGGCCTTGCTAATCTAGGCCAAAGCGAAGCGGTTTTGCCCGCATATCTGATTGGAATGGTGCTAGCGCCTTTCCTTATGCACCAAAAAGAACTCCAGCGGCGGATGCGGGCGATATGCTTCGCATTTCTGACGCCGTTTTATTTTCTCAAAGCTGGTTCGCTCATCGACGCAAAAGCATTGATTGCTGGCGCGGGATTGATCGCTGCTTTTCTTGCCATGAAGATGGTGACGAAGTTTGCTGGTATCTTGCCGTTGACCCGTTATTTCGACTTCGACCGGCGTGAGGGCATGTACACCACGATGATGATGTCTACGGGTCTAACGTTCGGATCAATATCGGCTTTGTTCGGGCTAACCAACAACATCATCGATCAGGAGCAATACACAATTCTGCTAACCGCAGTAATCGGCAGTGCTGTCGTACCTACCCTTATTGCGCAAATTTGGTTCAAACCTCACTTTGAGTCTTTGGAAGAAGATGCATAGCTCATGTCCGCTTCGGGTCAAAAGCGACAGCGCGCTGCAGAACTGAATGTCCACTTTGGGCCAATAGCGGACATCGCGCTTCTCATTCGAAGATCTCATCGGCACGCCCGATGAACGTATTGGGTTAGGGCCATCATCGGACGCTGGTTGGTCCACGAATGAGCTTCGAGATTGGCCCGTAGACGGACGGCGACGATCGGACCATATAAGTTAGGACACTTTTTAGAGAAAATTTTCGACGAGCAAGGGAGCCCCGAATGTACGCCAATATTCTCATGAGTACGGATGGATCGGATGTCGCGAGAAAAGGCGTTAAGCATGGGATTGCTTTAGCAAAGGCCTTGAACGCTAAAGCGACAATCATCACCGTAACGGAACCGCTGGAGGTCAACTATGGCGGCGACCTCGCCGTGGGATGGATTCCTTCGCAGGAAGAGTTTGGCCGCTTTGACGCAGCCTGCAAGGAAAGTGCGGGCAAAGTGCTCGATGAAGCTCGAGCTATGGCGGAGCAGATCGGGATATCTGCAGAACTCTTGCATGTTCCGAATGCGTACCCAGCTACTGCGATTATCGAAACAGCAAAGTCCAGAGGCTGCGACTTAATCGTCATGGCCTCTCATGGGCGTCGCGGGCTCAGGAAGCTATTGTTGGGGAGTCAAACATCGAAGGTCCTAGCGGACGGAAGCGTGCCGGTGTTGGTAGTGTGGTAGCAGACACAAATGATAGTTTCGCTCCGCTAGTCTGGAAGTTATGAGTTACGCACCGATTTCTAGGGAACTGCCATGTCCATACCCTGCAAATTCGAACGCAGCGTCCTCAGCTACGATGAGCATGAGATCGTCCTGCGCAGTCACCACCCCCGAATCTATGATGCCGGTCTTGATGACCTCAAGGCGTTGCGCCAACGGCTGCGCGATATGCGCGACAAGGAAAGGACTCTGGCGCGCGAGAAGCACCGCCAAGCACGTGGGAAAGAGACGCCGAGAGGCGGGAGTTTTCCGGGCACGGCTGAACATCCCTTGCGGCGCAAGCAGGTGTTCGCCGCTGCGTTGAAACGCGTCAACAAAGAGATCGATCGCATGCACAAGCTGGAAGCGCGGGCCGCTCACGTCGAAGCGGCACGTCGCGCTCTCGCTATACGTCGTGCGGCACAGTTTCCCGCGCGTCCGCCGAGCGGCGACACAGCTAGCGAGGGCATGCGTGCGCTGCCAAATCGACGGCGGCGGACACGAGTCCCTCCGGCAAAGATCGGAAGCGTGTCACAAGCGACAAAGAATGCACAAGCCGCTCGCGATGCCCGCGACTAAAAAAACACCAATGTTCGGACTAACTTCCGCGGCCGTTGGTAAGTCTTGGATGTAAGGGGCGGCTAAAATGACAGGAGACGCATAATGTCGCGCGTAATGTTTGCGATAGCATTTGCGGGCCTCATCTTTGCGGCTGCGTCAGGAACTGCCCACGCGGCACCGATCCTCCCGCTTCCTGCGGCGGCTACGGACCGCAGCGATAATATGACAGACGTGCAATGGGGGCGACGTTGTTGGTATGACCACTGGGGACGCCTGCGCTGTCGCGGCGGTGGATGGAGCCGTCGCTGCTGACGGGATAGCTACGGCCGTAGGCACTGCAGTTGGAGGTGGTGACCTGACGACGCTGAGGTTCGACTGATGTCCGCTTTGGGTCAAAAGCAGACACATGCGGTGCAAAAGCTCATGTCCGCTTTACCCCAGAAAGCGGACATGTGCGGGTGCAACTTGCGATGTCCGCTTAGGGCCAATAGCAGATATCAGTCTATTTCTGTTTTTCAATGGCCTCATAAGCGGCAAGCGCATTCGCCCCAAACAGGGCAACCCCGACACTTAGTGTTGCAGGCCAGCCAATTCGGACAAGTAAAGCGTCACTAAAAAATTCAACGCCGTCGACTACCAAGTCTGGAGGCATCCGCAGCGCCAAATATTGCTAATACGACGACACAAATGACTGATTGAGCGACGAGCGCGACCAATACGGTTCGAGACGATGACAAGTAGACGAGATTCGAGGCATGGCTGAAATGTTCAGTGATTTTTGTGCTTACTGACGGTGAGAGCGCAACCAAGATTAGATAAGTCCAAGGGAGAAATGATAAAACTCTTGGTTCGTTTGCAAGTCGCACTGATCGCTAGGCGAGATCAGAAACGCGGCTAATACGGTTACAATTGCCACCGCAAAAATCTGGTAGATGCTGACGACGAGTCCTGCTCGCAAGAATCGTATCATTAGGCGATCGCTTTAGCCTTCATTAAGCTATGCATTCGCGCGCTCCAACAACGCGAGGAGCCCTTTCAAAAGCTCCGTTGGCGAGGGTGGACAGCCTCGAATGTGCAAGTCGACCGGTATTACGTCTTTTACACCGCCTTCCACCGCATAGCTGCCAGCAAATATTCCGCCGTCAACGGCACAGGCGCCGACAGCAACCACCCATTTCGGATCAGGTGTCGCTTTGTATGTGCGCAGCAACGCCTCGTGCATGTTCTTGGTCACTGGCCCAGTTACCAAGAGCACATCGGCATGGCGCGGCGATGCGACGAAACGCAGCCCGAAACGCTCGAGATCGTAGAAGGCGTTGTTGAGGGCGTGGATTTCCAGCTCGCAACCGTTGCACGAACCGGCATCGACTTCGCGAATCGACAATGAACGGCCGAGCTTGACGCGCGCGGCACGCTCGACGCTTCTAGCGAGCTCGTCCAGCGCTGCCTTGTCGGGGGCTGGCGGCGCTTCCGTGACCGCGCCGTGAGTGATGCTTTCGAATAGCGTCCGGCGCATCAGAGGTCGTGCCCCGAGTACGAGCAATTGAACGATTTATTACAGAGCGGGAAATCGGCGACGATATTGCCCTCGATCGCGGCTTCAAGCAGCGGCCACTGGAACCATGAAGCGTCGCGTAAGTGGCAGCGCGCAACGCGGGCCTTTCCGTCGAGCCTGAGCCAAACGAACACATCGCCGCGGAAGGCTTCGGCAATGCCGAGCCCTTCGCAAGCCTTGCTTTTTCCGAGCGCAGTAATGATCGCGCCTTTCGGCAGCGAGCCCATAATCTGTTCGATCAGCGACAGACTCTGCTCGACTTCGCGAATGCGGATCCACACGCGCGCATTGACGTCGCCGGCGTCGAGGGTGGGTACATCGAAGGAGAGCTTGTCGTAGGGCGCATAGGCGAACACCTGCCGTGCGTCGAAGGCACGGCCGGAGGCACGCCCGACATAACCGCCGGCGCCGAATTGTCGCACCAAATCCGGTTTCACGATACCGGTGGTGACCGTGCGGTCCTGCAGCGAGGCCGTGTTGTCATAAAGTTCGATCAGGCGCGGGAACACCTGGCGCACCTCGATGAGCAGCGTGTTGACTTGCGCAATGCTTTCGGCGGTGATGTCACGCGCAACGCCGCCCGGCACGATCACGTCCATCATCAGCCGCTGACCGAAGCAAGCCTCGGCTGCCCGCAGCGTGCGCTCACGCAGGATCCCGCATTGCGCATGCATCAGGGTGAATGAGGCATCGTTGCAGATGGCGCCGATGTCGCCGAAATGATTGGCGAGCCGTTCGAGCTCGGCCATTAGCGCACGCAGATAGGTCGCGCGTGCCGGCGGCTTCACCTGCATGGCGGATTCAACCGCCTGTGCAAAGGCAAATGCGTACGCGACTGTGCTATCGCCAGAGGTGCGGCCCGCGAGCTTCGCCGCCTGCTCGAGTGTCGCGCCCTCCATCAAGTGCTCGGTGCCCTTGTGCACCCAGCCGAGCCGCTGCTCTAGCCGCACGACATGTTCGCCATTGGCGGTGAAGCGAAAGTGGCCTGGCTCGATGATGCCCGCGTGCACGGGACCGACCGGGATCTGATGTAAACCCTCCCCTTCCACCGGCAGGAATTTGTACGGTACAGCCTTCCGCGCCACTGTTTGCTTGCCGAGCGGATGCCGCACGTCCCAGAACCCGAGATCGAGCCAAGGCCGCGCGTCAGCGGTGCCCGCAGCATCAAGCCCACAGAGATCCCGAATTGCCCGTTCAGGTCGCAAGGCCGGCGGATGCTTTGCGCCGACGCTTCGATATTGCCCACCCTTGCAGTTGTAAGTGAGCACTACGACATCATCGTAAAGTTCGCCAAGCAGCGCCATGTGTACCGATGGTGCATCGCCCCAGAGAGCGAACAGCGTAGCGCGTCCCTGCGCCAGCAGGTCGATTGCCTGCCGCCAGCCCTCGTCGGCCACCAGTACGCGCGCCCAGGGCCGGTGCTGCTTGATCTTATCGAGATGGGTGATGGCGTCGAGCAAAGGCATGACGCTAACCCAGAAGCCTTGCGACGTTCTCGAAACCGGCAACCAGCGCCGGTGGCATATAGATGCCGGCCATGAATACCAGCGCGAGATGCGCGAACATCGGCACGTATGACGCCTGGGCCCGCGCAGCGGGGCCGCGTGGCTCGCCGAATGCGATCGTATTGAGCCGCAGGAACAGGCCGCCTAGCGCCACGAGTATGCCCGCCACGAGGATTACGGCGAGCCATGGCTCGCGCGCGAAGGTCGAACTCACCATCAGAAACTCGCTCATAAAAATGCCAAGCGGCGGAAGACCGGCAATCGCCACGACGCCGAGGACAAGGCCCCAGCCAAGCACCGGATGCGTCACTGTGAGGCCACCCATGTCGGCGATTTTCTGGGTGCCCTTGGCCTGCGCCACGTGGCCGACCGCAAAGAAAATCGCCGACTTCGTCAGCGAATGCATGGTCATGTGCAGAAGGCCGGCGAAATTGGCGAGTGGGCCGCCCATGCCGAAAGCAAACACAATGATACCCATGTGTTCGATCGATGAGTAGGCGAACATACGCTTGATGTCGCGCCTGCGATAAAGCATGAGCGCAGCAAACAGGCAGGAGATCAGACCCAGGGACACCATTAGCGGGCCGGGAGCGATCACCGCCGGATTGAGCGCCAACAGGATTTTGAAACGCAGCAACGCGTAAAGCGCGACGTTGAGCAGCAAACCTGAGAGCACGGCCGAAATCGGCGTCGGGCCCTCGGCATGCGCATCGGGCAGCCAAGCATGCAGCGGCGCAAGGCCGACCTTGGTGCCGTAGCCGAGCAGCAGGAAGACGAAGGCGACATTGAGCAAGGCGGGGTCGAATTGCGAGGCGCGCGTCACCAGCACGGTCCACACCATCGCCGACAGCCCCTCCCCCATCACCGGGCGCGCTGCCATATAGATCAGGATGGTGCCGAACAGCGCTAGCGCGATGCCGACGCTGCCGAGGATGAAATATTTCCAGGCCGCTTCCAGGGCCTCATGGGTGCGATAGATGCCGACCATCGACACGGTGGTGAGCGTCGCGAGCTCGATCGCGACCCACATCACGCCGATATTGTTGGCGACCAGCGCGAGATTCATGGCGAACATCAGGGCCTGGTACATCGCATGATAGAATCGCACAAAGACTGGAGTCAGCCGGCCGATCTCGATCTCATGGTCGATATAGCTCGCGCTGAATACGCTGGTGGTGAATCCCACGAAGGTGGTGAGCACGATAAAGACCTTGTTGAGATCGTCCACCAGCAGATAGGGACCGCTTTCCGGCGTCACAATAAACAGCGACAGCGCCGTGACGAAGGTTGCGAGCGCTGCAAGAACGTTGAGCCGCGCCGTCAGCCGATACCCAGGAAGTGCCGCCAGCACGAGGGTCGTAACGGCCGGAATCAGCAGGACGCCGGTGAGCGCATCGACGATCATTGCCGTTCTCCGCGGAACCGGTCGAGCTCTTGCAAGTCGACGCTGTCGAAGCGTTCGCGGATACGGAATAGGAAGATGCCGATGACGATGAAAGCGATCAATACTGAAAAGGCGACAGAGATCTCGACCACTAGCGGCATGCCTTTGGCGCCTGTCGCCGCCAACACGAGGCCATTTTCAAGCGACATGAAGCCGACGACCTGGCTCACCGCGTTCCGCCGTGTCACCATCATCAACAGACCGAGCAACACCACCGACAGCGCGAAGGCGAGATCCTCCCGCGCGAGCGGATCGGCTTCCGCCGTTACTCGCAACATCACCACCATCGAGAGCGCGACGAGGCCGATGCCCAGCAGCATCGTGGGCCCGACTCCGACCACGGTCTCGATTTCGCGATGGATGCCGAGGCGGACGATGATACGGTGCAACGCAATCGGGATGACGATGGCTTTGAACAACAGTGCGATTGCTGCCGTCACATAGAGATGCGGGGCATCCTGCACAAAGGCCTGCCAGGCAACCGAGGCGGCGAGCACCAAAGCGTGCAAGGCGTAGATGTTGAGCAGCGCGTAAAGCCGGTCCTGGTAGAGCTGCATGAAGCTGACCAGCACCAGCGAGCCCGCGAGCAAATGTGCGATGTCGAAGGTGATCCCATGCATCACAGGCTACCCGAAACGAACCGTAGCAACGCGGCGAGCAGGCCGAGCATCAGCGCGACGCCGAGGAATTCCGGCACGCGGAACACGCGCATTTTTGCGATGGCCGTTTCGAACAAGGCCAGTAGAACGCCACCGGCCGCGAGCTTGGCAACGTAGGTCGCGATGCCGGTCGCGATCGCCTGCGCGCCTGCCCCCGGTGCCGCGATGCCCCATGGTACGAACAGACAGCCGATCAATGATACATACAGCAGGAGCTTGAGCTCCGAGGTAAGATCGATCAGTGCGAGATGCCGGCCCGAATACTCCAGCACCATTGCCTCGTGCACCATTGTGAGCTCGAGATGAGTCGCGGGATTGTCGACCGGGATGCGCGCGTTTTCGGCGATCGCCACCATGATCAAAGCAAGCAGCGCGAGGCCGAGCGACACACGTAACCCGACCTGCGAGGACAGCATGAATGCGGCCATGGCCGAGAGTTGAGTCGATCCCACGATCAGCGCCAGCGTGAACATGATCATCAGCATCGCCGGCTCGGCGAGCGAAGCGATCATCATCTCGCGGCTGGCGCCTATACCGCCGAAGCTAGTGCCGACATCAAGACCTGCAAGCGCGAGGAAAAAGCGCGCGCTGCCGAGCAGCGCGATGATGGCGATAAGATCGGCAGTCCAGGAGAACAAGAGCCCACTGCGGAAGGTTGGCACCAGGGCTGCCGCGACCCAAGTGCCGGCGAAGATGATGTAAGGAATGACGCGGAACAGCCAGGAGGCATTTTGCGCCAGCACGACTTCCTTGCGCGTCAGTCGGATCAAATCGCGATAGGGCTGCAGCAGCGGCGGGCCCTCCCGGCGCAACAGCCGTGCCTTCACCTTGCGCACGAAGCCGGTGAGCAGTGGCGAGAGCAGCAGCACCAGCAGCATCTGCCCGGCCTGGAAGAAGAAATCGCGCGTCAGGACCATATCGCTAGCACCAGCAGCAGGAAAACGAGCGCCGCAAAGACCAACGATAGGTAGCGGCGGATCGTTAGGAATTGCAGGATATTGATGCGCTCGGTCGCGAAACCGATAACGACGGCAACGGGCGCGTAGAGCGTATCCCAGATCAAGTCGCGCAATTCGACGGTCAATCGTGCCGGGGCGATCGAACCCGGCGGTGGCATTTCGCCGATCTCGCGAGCACGGAAAACCATGCTGCCATACACGCGGCGGATCGGTTGGGCGAAACTCGAAGCCGTGTACTGCGTCGCTAGGCTTGGGTCGGGATAACCGCAGTCCCAGGCGGGCCCGCGCCGCAATCTGTCGGAGGCCAGTCGATGGATAGCGAACGCCGCGATCGAGCCGGACAGTGTCACGAAAATGAAGACCAGCAGTCCGTTATAGGAACTGCGGCTTTCGGCGATCGGCACGACGGTCAGCCAATCGAGCCCGGACTGATGCGGCATGCTCATCCCGAGCAGCGCGTGCGTCACCGGCGCGAGCGCGTCAATGAAAATTCCCGGTAGGATGCCAGCGACGAAACATAGCGCGGCGAGCGCGAACATTGCGGCCAGCGAGTTGCTGTCGGTTTCGCGCGCTTTGGCTGCCGCCGGCGTGCGCGGCCGCCCCAGGAAGGTCACGCCAAAAGCCTTCACGAAACAGGCGGCGGCAAGCGCGGCCGATAATGCTAACAATGCCCCCACGGCAGGCACCAGCAATTTCAGGCCCCAAGATGGCAGTTGCGGACTGAGCAGAATGGCCTGGAACGTCAGCCATTCCGACACGAAACCGTTGAGCGGCGGCAGCGCCGAGATCGCGACGCAGCCGACGAGAAACACGAACGCCGTCTGCGGCATGCGGTGGATCAGGCCGCCGAGATGTTCCATGTCGCGTTCGCCGGTGGCATTGAGAACCGATCCGGCGCCGAAAAACAGCAGGCTCTTGAAGACCGAATGGTTGAACACATGGAACAGGCCGGCCGTCAGTGCCAGGGCCGCAGCGACTGCCATGCCATGCGCCTTGAACGCAAGCGCAAGACCGAGCCCGATGTAAATAATGCCGATATTTTCGACCGTGTGATAGGCAAGCAGCCGCTTGAGATCATGCTGCATCAGCGCATAGAGCACGCCCATGACCGCTGAGATGCCGCCGGCCGCGAGCACAGCCATGCTCCACCACCAAGCCGGGGGCCCGACCAAATCGAAGACAATGCGCACGAAGCCGTAGACCGCGACTTTGGTCATCACGCCGCTCATCAGCGCCGAGACATGACTCGGTGCAGCCGGATGCGCGAGCGGCAGCCAGGCATGCAAGGGAACGATACCCGCCTTTGAGCCAGCGCCGAGAAGCGCAAGGATCAATACCATTGCCGAGAGAGCGGCGGCCGGATGTGTCGCACGGATCGCATCGAACACGTAGTTGCCGTTGCCGCCCGTAAGCAGGCCGAAGGCGAGCAGCAACGCCATCGTGCCAAAGCTCGCCATCAACAGGTATACGTAACCGGCGCGCATGTTTTCGCGGTCGCGATGGTGCGCGATGACAAGCGCCCATGATGTAAGCGACATGAACTCCCACGACACCAGAAAGCTGAAAGCATCATCGGCAAGCACCACCAAGTTCATGGCGGCGAGATAGATCGGGTAGAACGGCAGAACGCGTTCGGGTGTTTCCTCGTGGCGGCCATAACCGAGCGCGAACAGGCTTGCGGTCGCGCCACCAAGATTGACGACGATGACGAAGAAAGCCGCCAGCGCGTCGATGCGGAAATGCGCACCGATCCACGGCAAGCCAAGGGGCAACGCTGCCGCGGAGACTGCATTGTCAAACAAACTGTTAAGCCCGATCGCTCCCAGCGCTACCGAGATGATGAGACTTGCGCCATAAATGACCTTGCTGGCCCGCGGTGAGAAGGTCAGCGTGACGGCAATCGGCGCAAGCACCAGCAGCGCTGCCACGCCATAAAGCGCGTACAATACCATCATCGCCGTCGCTTCTTCGCGGGTGTGCTGCGGCCGCCGGCCAGCCGAACTCCACGACCGCCAGCAATTGAGGTTGCGCCTTCCCCAATGAGTTCGATTCCGTCGGCCGCAAGGGCGTTGACCAGTTTCATAAGCGAGTCGACGTTGCCGCGGACAACGCCGTCACTCGCTTCCATGCGCTGGACCGTTGGCAGCGACAGTCCCGAGAGTTCCGCTAATTCCCGCTGATCGATTCCAAGCAGAGCCCGGGCGGCTCGCATCTGAGCAGCAGTAATCATTCGGTTTGGCCTAAGTTATAAGACACCCACATACCAAGCATCATATTAGATGTACAGTACATCAAAAAGCTAGGTTCTGTGGACCATATCCGTATTGCGGCCGGCTAGCCTTTGCTTGCAGGATAGCGCCGCAGGCGATTCCATTCGCAGAAGGATTTGGCAAATGGACGCACTCTCAATCGCGGTGGTCGTCCTAGTAGTGGCCGTCGTAGTGGTTGCCGGCATCTACATCGTAAGACCGGAGAAAAATTAGATCGGGTATCGGCCAATTGCCCGAGCGATCAAACGAATGTCCGCTTTGGCTCAAAAGCAGACATTTGCAGCGCACTCGTCAATGTTCGCTAAGGGCCAGAAGTGGACATTCTAGTAACTCCAACTGAGACAGCCTTACTGACTACATAGCCGTTGGTTGGTGCAGTTGATGCCGCCCTGGACAAGAGTTGCGAGGCTGTCACTTATGGATTTCAACCTGGCTGTGATTTCACTCGGCATAGCCTGTTGAGCGTGAGCTGGTAGCAGCACATTGGAGGCGGCGTCGAACCAAAGCGCAGCCGCAATCAGCGCGAAAATTACCTTAGAAGTCTTGTCCATCGTATCCTCCTTCTTAATCAGAGCGGAAAACTCTTGTGTTCGTTTTATCACCAGAAGCAGACATGTGCAGCGCACTAGACCATGTCCGCTTTGGGCCAGAAGCGGACACTGAAAAAACGCAAACCAGAATGTCCGAATTATCCGCTAGCTCGACAATCGTCGATCTTGTCAGCGGCCTCTTCGCAAGCCTCGGCCAACTCTAAAAACTCTTTTTTGGCGGCGGGGTCTTCCGCTGCGTCAGCGAGTTTTCGATATTCAACCGCTTGCTCTCGATAATAGTCGGAGTTGCGCCGCAGCTTCTGGCAGCATGCATATTGGAAAAAGCTACCATTACTCAGCGGTCACTGAGTCAGCATTGCTGACTCAGTCATGGATCCGATGAGCGTCGTTAAGGGATGCCCGATGTCGGACATATGCGGTGAAAAGACCATGTCCGCTTCACGTCCGAAAGCGGGAATGTGCAGTGCACTCGCCGATATCTGCGCCAGAGGCGGACATCACTGTGGCAGCAGCTCGTTCGGAAAACTCTTCATACCGCTGGGCACCGCTACCTTGACGGCGGTGAAATAGTTCCTGGGCGAGCCTGGCTTGGGCGCTACCACCTTGACTCCAACAACGAGGATGGCCGCGATCACGATAAGGGCAATGGACTGCGCTTGGCGCATGTACAGCCTCTTTTCCTCTCTAGTTAATTACTAGGACCCAACGCGCTGGGGCGATGTGACCGTCTTCACATCGGCCCAACTAGTCTCCTGGTGTATTCAAGTTTCAAAGTTTTATAGAAAAAGGCGAGCACGACACGGCTCGGCTCACCCTTTCTGCAATCACCAGTTTCGGTTAGTCACACCCTGTGTATTCGAGTGACGCGGGTGATTGAATGCAACCTGGCCCCTGACCGTGGTTCAAGCTCCGCGACCTACTCCAAGGATTATCGGCGTAGTTGCTGTAATAGCTCGGTGAGAAGGCATAGGCGCCATAGTATGCTGGCCTATTCGCGGTGCGCATCGACTGCGCGGGATGATGTATCTCGCGAGACGCCTGAGCACGGGTATATCCCGCCTCGTATGCGTAGATATTGACGTCGGGATCGAACGATTGGGCAAGAGCCGGTGTCGCAATTGCGACCAGAACAGTCGTGGTCAGAACACTTTTCATTTCATTCTCCTGTTTGACGCTACTTGGAGCCCGCCGTGGCGTTTCCCGACGCACGTCCATCGTGTTGCTGTGAACCGCGCTGGCAACAATGGACTGTTGCGATCAATGACTCCATCTAACGACGGATTGTCGCGTGCAACACCCAACGTTGATTGATTGTTCTGCAACTCACGTATTCGTCGCGGCATAGGAACTAAAACATTTTACGCGCTTCTTGCGAGCAGTCGCATGCAGAATGTGCGGCCATTGTGTGGGAGTGGAACCAATGTCTGCTTTAGCCCCGAAAAACGGCCATTTAAAATGCAAACTCGAATGTCCGCTATGGGCCAATAGCGGACATATCAATCGGTCTCTGCTCTAGCGCCGATATCTTGCTAATCTATGTCGCAAACCCCGGGGGCGAATATGAGCCAGTCACAAATTGACTTGGAAGCATTCCGCAATTTCGAGAAAACCACCCACGACAAGCTTGCCGAGAGCTATCACGACGCGTTCTCGGCAGTGACTAATAGAGCAATCGAACCGTTGCTTAAGGCCACCGATGTTGGAAACGGGACCCGCTTGCTCGATGTTGCAACTGGCCCCGGAACGCTAGCCGCAAAGGCGGCAGAGCGCGGTGCGCGCGTGATTGGTATCGATATCGCGCCAGCAATGATCGTGCTGGCGCACGCTCTTCACCCGCATCTCGACGCAGGCTTCGGACGCGCAGTCACAGAGCATGCCCCGTAATCAGCCCGGGCACCCATACCCCCCTCCTATCGCAGTGCAAACCCCCCAAGTAAAGTTGGTTTTGTCGCTTACCGTGCCCGCGGCGATCTCCAACGCTTCATCGGAGACGTCTAAAGTGAGAATCTCTTCCTCAGTGTTTAAGATGATGTCCACCATGGCATTGATCCTTTTCGCCTCACCTACGCCCGTTGGCGCCTCAGACTAAACTTACGGCAAGTCCGTAACGCAGAAAGTTTGCATAAAAAAGTCAATGTCCGCTTTGGTCCAAAAGCGGGCATATGCAGCGCAACAGCCCATGTCTGCTTTACCCCCCAAAAGCAACATCAAATGCGACATATTGGAATATCCGCTTTGGTCCAAAAGCGGACAGTGAGACTCGTCCACAGCATGTCCGCTTTACCTCCACCTTTTCCGCAAACTGATGGGACCAAAGTCCAACGAACATAATGCGGCTGGACTAGTTACTATATGCGAGATTGATGAATGCGAGACGCTCGATGCGTTTCATCGTCGCATTGTCTGTTTGCATTGTGGCCGGTGGGTGCATCTCGGCCTCCGCGCAAACGTGTCCTGGCAGTTCGGAAGCCCTCGGCACCAGCCGAGTGTTGACCATCAATCCCGGCGAATTCACGCTGCTTGGCACCATCCAGTACAAGCAGACGCTGCCGCTGAAGGACCACGAGGTGGTGATTACCTTCGACGACGGCCCGCTGCCGCCCTATACCAACAGCATTCTCGACACGTTGGCGTCGCAATGTGTGAAGGCCACCTATTTCCTGGTCGGCGAGATGGCGCATGCTTATCCGTCCGTCGTCCGCCGCATCTACAACGAAGGCCATTCCATCGGCACTCACAGCGAGCACCATCCGCGCGCCTTCGAGCGCCTGTCGATGCGGCGGGTTGAGCGCGAGGTCGACGACGGCATCAATTCTGTTACAGCCGCACTCGGCGACGCTAACGCGCTCTCGCCCTTCTTCCGCGTGCCTGGCTTCGGCAGCACCAATGCGATTGAACGGTTCCTGGAGGGCAAGCACCTTGTCATCTGGAGCGCGGATGTCGACACGGACGATTGGTGGCGCCGCAGCACCCCGGAAGCGATCGTGCAACGCGCCATGCAGCGGCTGAACGCACGAGGAAGCGGTATCATTTTGATGCACGACATCCATAACAAGACGGCGATGGCGCTGCCGATCCTTCTCAAGGAGCTCAAGGCAAACGGCTATAACGTCGTGCACGTCGTGGCCGCTGGCGAGCGGCCGACATCAATCCCTGAACCAATTGTCTCATCGACCAGTGACGGGAAACCCTTGCCGGCTGAGTTCACCGACACCTCCAGCGGGAAACATGCTTCGGCCACGCGGCAAAACCACCGCATCAAAAAGCACAGCCCAAGCAGGCACCATCCGGCGCACTGGTACTACCCAAGCGGCTCAAATGTGGACCGCATGTCCGCCTTGGGCAGCATTAATGACCATGAAACTCACTTCACTGAAGGGTCCTTGGTCATTCGAATTGCACCAACGTTTCTTTCTTGATCGATCAACCTGCTCAGCCACAAACTCAGTTCAAATTCTAATTGACGGTTTGCACCGTCCTCGCTGAGAAAGCACCTAGTTCCTTCCTTGCGTCGGCTGGTGTCAGCCATGGCACAGAACCAACCGCGCAGCGAGCGCCACAACATGCCGCTCATATAGCGTGGATGGATCAAAGAAGAAGAGCCGCCATAACAGTCATTCACGTCTCGTTCAGCATCGGCGGACGAACTTTGGGCCATATGGAAGGGAGGCAACATGCATCGAGCTTTTAAAAGCG